>Ga0256404_1003680_pt1 | contig 30453 bp, 26 predicted proteins | sample RumenRJG_01DNA_FD_185990 | JGI IMG/M metagenome (GOLD analysis project Ga0256404, IMG submission 185990) | Bovine rumen microbial communities from Lethbridge, Alberta, Canada - RJG_01 | ecosystem: Host-associated > Mammals > Digestive system > Stomach > Rumen | place: Canada: Alberta | collected...
AACCGGCCGCATAGACCAGGAACAGCTCGCCGTCGAACTTCGTCCGGTTCCGCATAACCACGAGAAGCAGCAGAACAAAGCAGTTCCAGAGTCCTTCATAAAGAAACGCGGGATGCACCTGTATAAAATCCGTACCGTTTATGTTCACCAGATGCTCCCACATCGCGGTCGTGATTTCATTCTGCCTGACCGCGCTGACCGGAAGCTGCATGGCGAACAGACCGTCCGTGTAGCCGCCGAACGCTTCGCGGTTAAAAAAATTCCCCCATCGTCCCACAATCTGACCGATCGGAAGACCGATCACACAGGTGTCCAGAAGTACGCGGAAACGCATTTTCCGGATACGGGACTGGATAAAAAGTGTCAGCACTCCGGCGATGATGCCGCCGTAAATCGCCAGCCCGCCTTCACGGATACGAAAAACAGACAGCAGATCGTTCCGATACGCATCCCAGTCAAACGCCACATAATACACACGCGCCCCGATGATGGAGAACAGCATCGTCCAGATCACGATGTCGACATAGTCGTCCGGCCTCTGCCCGGTCTCCTTTGCCCGGCGTGTCACGGCCCAGATACCGAGCAGCATCCCGACAGCGATACAAATCCCATAATAAGCGATGGTGACCGGCCCGATGCGCAGCGTCTTTCCGACATGGTGCAGATAAAGATGAAGATGCGGGAAATAGATCGCGTCAGACATTGAATCTGAACAGGATGACGTCGCCGTCCTTCACGACGTAATCCTTGCCCTCCATACGGACGAGACCCTTGTCGCGGGCCGCCGCGTAGGAACCGCAGTCCAGCAGCGTCTGATAATTGATCACCTCCGCCTTGATGAAGCCGCGCTCAAAGTCCGTATGGATCTTGCCCGCCGCCTGGGGCGCCTTGCAGCCGATCGGAATGGTCCAGGCCCTCGTCTCATCTTCACCCGTCGTCAGGAAGCTCTGAAGTCCGAGAATATGGTAACTGGCCGTGATCAGCTTCTCAAGGCCGGACTTCGTGATACCCAGATCCTCGAAAAAATCCTTTTTCTCCTCGTCGCTCAGTTCCGAAATCTCCTGTTCGATCTCCGCCGAGACGACAAAGACTTCCGCATTCTGTTCCTTCGCCACCTCACGGACCGACGCGACAAAAGGATTCGACGCGCCGTCGTCCGCCAGATCCTCATCCGCCACATTAGCCGCATAGATCACCGGTTTATCCGTCAGCAGGTCAAGGCTCTCTTTGAACGCCTCGTCTTCCTCATCCTCAAAATGAAGTGAGATGCAGAGACGGCCGTCCTCGAGCCAGTCATGAATCTTCCGAAGAATGTCATACTCCCGTTTCGCGTTCTTGTCCGCTCCGGATTTGGCTGACTTAGCCGTCTTGGCGATCCGCCGGTCGAGCACTTCCAGATCGGCGAACAGCAGCTCAAGGTTGATCGTCTCGATGTCACGCCTCGGGTCGATCGAACCGTCCACATGGATCACGTTCGGATCCTCGAAGCAGCGCACGACATGGACGATCGCATCGCATTCCCGGATATTGGCGAGAAACTGATTGCCGAGTCCCTCGCCCTTTGACGCGCCCTTGACCAGACCCGCGATGTCGACAAATTCCACTGTGGCCGGCGTCACCTTCTTCGAGTGGCTGAAATCTCCAAGCATCTGCAGACGTTCGTCCGGCACCGCCACGACACCGACATTGGGGTCGATCGTGCAGAAAGGATAGTTGGCCGCCTCAGCGCCCGCCTTCGTCAGTGAATTGAACAGAGTGCTTTTTCCGACATTCGGCAGTCCCACGATACCTAATTTCATTGGAATCTCCTTTATAAATTGAGACTTTATCCGGTCTCAGCCCGAGCTTTTGCCTGAAAGCCGGCAGCCCTTGCCTTCCGGTTTCATCTTAATACTGAACTCCCGCGTTCGATCGCAAGAGGCCTGACACAGCACTGAATTATAGCAGAGGGGTCTCATGATCTCAACACAATTCAGCCGCAGCCGCCCGATTGTACACAAAGCGCAAACCGCTTCTGCCGGGAAAGAGACTCCGGCAGCTCTGCGCAATTGAAGGGATCTTAGCTTACATCCGCGCAATCTCATAGAAGAGATCAACTGCGTGCGGAAGAATCCGGTCATCAAAGTCATATTCCGCCGTGTGAAGCGGCGGATACGACTCGCCGTTTCCGATATAGAAAATCGCGCCCGGGCACCGTTTCTGGTAATATCCGAAATCCTCGGAAGCGCGCCAGAGCGTATTCATTTTCATCGATGGAATACCGAGCGCTGCGGCGGCCGCCTTCACCTTCTCAAGGCACCGGTCATCGTTCACGGTGGCGGAGAACGGGTCCTCCGTCCGGACATGTACCCGCAGTCCGTCCCGCTTTCCGAGCATCTCCGCCCTCTCACGGAGCGCCGTCTCAAGCGCCGTCATCTCCGTCTCTTCCTCCGCGCGGAGCGTCACCCGAAACGCCCCCTCTCCGGCTGAAAGACCGAAATCATTTCCTCCGGACTGAATTCCGACAACCGTCCCCAGCAGCATACCCTGATGCGGCTCTCGTAACTTCTCTCCGAGAAACAGCACCATCTCGGCGATTGCCTGAGATGGATTCCTTCCTTTTTCCGGTTCGCTCGCATGGCAGGTTCTTCCTTCAAATGCAATCGTCAGACCTTCCGATGCGGGCTGAGTCAGACGCGGCCTGTAGACCACGGTCCCCTCCGGGTAACCGCTGAGATTGTGAAACGCGTAGACCTCGCCGATCCGTTTCTCATCGATCAGACGCGAGCATTCCTCACCGCCCGCCCGATCTCTTCTCCCATCTGAAAAATCAGATAAACGGAGCGGTCCCGGATTTTTTTCTTTGAAAGCTCCAGCGCCAGTCCGGCCAGCGCCGCCGCGTGGCCGTCATGACCGCATTTATGCGATACACCGGGTCTCAGTGAACCGTACGGAAGACAAATTGTCTCCGGAATCGGCAGCGCGTCAAGATCAGCCCGGAACGTGACCGGGTTCCGTCCGGCCGGGCCGTCCGAACCGGAGACAGCGTAGAACCATTTCCCCCTGTCTGCGACGGAGAGGTCCGTATTTTCCTCGAGAAAGGCCATAAGGCGCGCCTTCGTTTCGTCTTCCTTAAGGGAAAGCTCCGGATGCGCGTGGAGATCATGACGCAGCTGTATGATTTTTTCAAGATCATTCCGATCCATTTCCCGATCCTTTCTCCGCCCCAAACAGGACCGTCGCGCAGCCCGGACAGCGTCCGGACACCTCCGCTCTCATCATTCCATTCGGGTACAGCCCGTACCAGTCCGAACGGTAAGAAGGCGTCCCGCAGGTACGGCAAAGGCATATTCCGTTTCTGCGGAATTCATGATACCGTCACCCTGACCCGGTTCCAGCAGCCGCTCTGAGAAATGGCATAGATATAGCAGCTTCCTTTTCCCTTCGCCGTGATCACGCCTCCGCTTCCCACCTTCGCCACCTTCGGGTTGTCCGTGAGATAAACGATGCCGGCATGCACCTTCACACGTCCTCCGCCGACTGGTTTGCCAGACGCCTTCACGCGAAAGGTTCGCCCCTTCTTCATCGTCACGCGCTTTGTGTTCAGCATAACTCCGTAATAGTTGGTATACCGTCCTCCGTTCGTCGTGATGAACAGCTTTTCGGAATGATACATCTGCTCGATCCGGCGATTCACGGCATACACCCGGAATTTGTAATATGTGCCGCGCTTCAGTTTCCGGCAGGTCCAGGACGTCACCCCGCTGCCGACCTTCGCGAGCTTCTTCATCGTATGCTGACAGTCCGACCCGTAGATCACATAAGCATAGGCGCCGGAAACGCGGTTCCACGAAAGGGTGACGGAGTTTGATGTCGTCCGTTTCATGTAAGCCCGCAGCACTGTCTTCGGTTCCGGCAAAACCGGTGCTGGATTCTTCTTCCAGGCCGCCTTGTATGCAAGGTTTCCTGTCCGCCCCGGCTTCACGGTCACAGTCTTCACCGCACCGGACAGTCCCGTGCCGGTCCAGCCGACGAAGGTATAGCCCGTGCGCGCAGGATTTTTCAGCGTCCACGCCTTTACGAATCCCTGCCTGTAGGAGGCCGGATTGCCGGAAACCTTCCCGCCGCCGAGCTGGTAGGAAACAGAGTAGATCGCCGGCTTCGGCACCGTCAGATAGGACGCCTTTCTGACACCGGTCCGTCCCGCATACTTGACCATGCTCCGCATGATCGCATTGGCGATCAGGCGTTCCCCGGGATCCCTCGGATGGATTCGATCATTCTTATAGTAAAAGAATGTTTCATATTCCGTCTTACGCAGTCCGCTCTCTGAGCCGTACAGAGGCTGCCATCCGAGCCGCTTCGCCTCATCATAATAGATGTAACACCGTTTCCGACAGTAGTCTTTCCGTGTCTCGGAAATCCCCCAGTTGATGCCGGCATATTCAATACAGGTGAGATTGGGAAAGACCGAGTTGGCATAATCATCAAACGTCCTCATAGCGGAGCGGATCTCCTGTTCCGTCGCGCCACCGCTCTTATATGTATAATCGTTGCCGATCCCGCCTCCGACGAGAATATGCGTAATCGACCTGCAGTCCGTCTGAGCCGCCGCCTTCTTGAGAATGGTCAGGAACTGATATGCGCCCTGCCCGGTCGTCTTCGCGAAACCGCATCCGCCCTTCTGGGCATAGACGGTATTCGAAAGTCCCAGACCGCCCGAAACATACTCCTGCCAGAGCGGGCCAGATCCGCAGGAACCGTGATCCGAGTAGGAATCGCCCACCATCAGATACCGCACCGGGCGGCTTGCGGCCCTGCATGGGAACACAACCGCCAAAACGCACAGCACGGCAAAAGTCAGAGCTGCCAGAGCATGAACTGCCCGTCGTTTCATACCGCTCATCCTATGTTCCTCCTTCCCCGCCATGGTTTTCATTCTTTTTTCGCTGAAAAGACGAAATATACGCTGTTCTTAGAACGCGCCGTACGCGAATGCGGTCGCACTGTAGGAGGCGCCGTAAATCCCGTACACCAGAACAAATAAAATCGAGCCGATATAGACCGCCCAGCGAAGAATCAGCGGCTGAGAGGCGATGACCTCCCGGATGCGGATCTTCCGTTCATGAAGCATGTCGACAACCCACATCGCCACGATGCCGACAATCGCCACATACCAGTCCTTCTGCTCGAGCCCATGAGAATAGAGCGAACCGTCGAACAGGACGTTCAGCCTTGATTCCGAAAACACCTGATGCAGAATCAGAAAGAAGCCGCCCGGTTCACCGGTCGCCGTCAGCATCCGGCCGCCGCAGAAAATCAGGAAAGTACGAATCATCTGAAACAGCCGGTGGCTGAAAGAGTCCGGATCCACATGAAGTGCCTGATTGATCCGGTCCGCCGTACCCTGAAACGCCATGCCCGCGATCATCAGGCTGCCCCAATACAGGCCCCAGACCAAATAGTCCGTTCCGGTTCCATGCCAGAGGCCGGTGCAGATCCACACGATCAGCAGCGGAACGGCTCCCTGCGCCAGCTGAGCCGCGGCCGTTCCTCTTTTCTTTCGGACCTCCGCCGCCCGCTTCCGGAAATACGGTCCCATCGCCAGAGGCATATAGACATAATCCCGGAACCATGCGCCAAGCGTGATATGCCAGCGGCGCCAGAACTCCGCAGCCGTTCTCGAGAAAAACGGCTGTCTGAAATTTTCTTCCAGTTCGATGCCGAGAGCCTGCGACGCGCCGATCACAATGTCCATGCAGCCGGAAAAATCAGCGTAAATCGCCAGTGCATTAAACAATACAGCGATCACCATCTCCGCGCCCGCGTAGTCTCCGACCGACGCAAAAACCGGCGTTGTGAACTGGGTCAGACGGTCCGCGACGACCAGCTTCTTGAAAAAGCCCCAGATCATACGCTGCAGTCCGAAGCAGACAGTACGGTAGTTCGGAGCCGGCAGCTTCTTCAGCTGGCTGAGAAGACGGCCGTAGTTTGAAATCGGTCCTTCGACAATGATCGGAAAATACAGAATGGCAATTAAAAGATCGAAGCCGTTCTTTTCAAACGGGACTTTGCGCCAGTATACATCGGCAAGATATCCTATACACGAAAAAGTATAGTAGGAAATGCCCAGCGGAGCAAGCACATGTCCCGGCGTAAGTGATGACAGCGAGTCTACAGGGGAAAAATGCAGAAGACCTCCCGCCTTCACATACACGAAGATCGCCAGAATCACCGCCAGTGTCGCGAACAGAATTCCTCTTGCTCTTTTCTTGTACGGTGTCAGCCGCCTTCTTTTCTCTTTTTTATCAAGTCCGGCGGACGCACGCTCAAATCGGACATAGACAATTCCCATCAGAGCCGAGCCTGTGTAGACAGCCGCTGATGTCAGCAGAACCAGTTCCAGCGCGCCGAAGCCTCCCATCGCGTAGTAGAAGAAGCCGTTCGCCAGAAGAAGCACCAGCTTCCGGACCACCTGGGCGCGCATCAGACAGCAGAGCGCCAGCACGACCGCAAAAAATACGATGAACCCCGCAGTCTGATACGAAAGGGTGATGCCCGTCTCTTCCATAAAGTCAAATATCATATGTGCTTCACCCTGCCTCACTGATGAGATAACGAATCGCTTCCGTCGCTGAGGCTGATCACCGACGAGTCCACCATTTCCCCGCTTGACGGGTTGAATACAACCACATTCAGGCCTGCCTTATTCAGCGCGTAATCCCGGCCGTTGATCCGGATCTCCGCCTTCGAGTCATTCGATGTGACGGAGCTGGCAGCCTCAACCTTCAGCTTCCCGACCGTTCCCTTGTATGTCTCCTCAGAAGTTCTGCTCCTTACATCCGATTCGCAGACAACCTTATTCCCGTTCAGTACAGCCAGATAGCTGTTCGCGCCGTAACCGGAAAGCAACGTCATCGTGCCCAGCCCGTTCAGCCGCGCGGCAAGAGAAGCGTCCACCGTTTTTGCGATTTCTCCGTTCAGCGCCAGAACGACCAGGTACCCTTCCTGCTTTGCGGCATCCCTCAGAACATCCAGATATGTCTTGGTGTCATTGGCTGTCGCCAGAAGCCGCTGCCATCGGAAAGACTCGTACGCCGCGAGTTTTCTGTCCATAAACGAATAGGACGGATCCCCTCGCCGGTCACTGACGCCGCACGCTTCTGTCAGATACTTCCCGATAAAAGCGGTAAACTTCGTCGCGCCCCAGTAGTTCATGTGATGCCTGTCCCAGGTATCGGACGGACCGATGTCAAAATCACCGGCCCGGTCCATATAGTTGAGATGCGTCACACCGTAGGGCCGCAGATATCTTGACAGAGCTGCCGCCGCATTCACCCGGTTGTCATAAACGCTCTGGGCAGCAGACACATAGGGAAGTGAGACAAAAACCAGCTTCGTCGCCGTCTTGTTGCACAGACGGATCAGTTTATCTATATAAGTGAGGCTCCACTTCGGCAGTGTATAGCTTTCGTCGATCGGATCCGATTTTGAAACGGCCGAGGAAGACGAGCGGATGGAATTAATCCTCGCGCCCAACGCGGCGGCTCGGGTCACCGGCTTCAGGTCATCCTCCGACAGTGACTTCCATTTGGTGTGGTACAAATCCAAAGGAAACACATACTGCAGAAAATCGGTCGGATCTAGGTGCAGGATCATCTCCCAACGTGCTGCGGAAGTCAGCGGCATGTTATCGGTGATATGATGAAGCGTCTCCGCCCTGCTCACCGTTGTGCCATAAGTAATCGTTCCGGCGTCAATCATCAGCACCTTCGGCTGATGCCTTTTGATGACATCCTTCGCGAGATAATAGCTCTCTCCGATGCTCTGCTCCGCCGAAGACAGATTGTAAGAGACAATGCCGTAATCCTGATACAGCTGCATCGGATAGACAGACGTCATAATGGTTGACGCACCGAGAAAAACCACATCAAAGCTGTTTGACGGATAACTGTAAAAATCCTGCGGCAGCGGCCACTCGCCCTTGTTCCTGAACAGTTCTGTCAGCTGTCCGATCAGGATCGCAAGAATCATGAGAAATGCAACCGCCGACAGACACTCTCTGAATATCTTTTTCACGCGTTCTCCCCGCCGCTCTTTCATGTCCGTTCCGGTTTCGTCTCACCGGCCGCCTGCTCCGACTCCCAGAGCGTCCGGATCGCTCTCCGGTCAATCTTCTGCATCCGGTTGCGCGGAATGGCCTCCACTACCCGGTACGCCGCGGGCATCTTCAGGCGCTCCAGACGATCCGAAAGAAACGAAACCAGCCCTTCTTCCGTATACCCCCGCCGCACAGCCAGATACAGGACAGGCACCTGGCCCAGTCCTTTTGTCTCTTCCTTTACCCCGATACAGGCGCACTCCCTGAGATAAGGATATTCGCTCGCGATGTTCTCGATCTCAACGGGCGAGACTTTCTCGCCTCCCACGTTAATCAGATCGTCCGCTCGGCCCAGCATGTAAAGGAATCCGTCCCCGTCACGCCAGACCATATCACCCGTCATAAGCCAGCCGTCCCGCAGCGTCTCCGCCGTCAGATCCGGCCGGTTCCAGTAGCCCGACATCAGCATCGCGCCGCGCAGCTGCATCCGCCCGGGATGTTCTTCATCCGTATGTGCAAGAATCGCTCCATGCTCATCCGCGATCCTCACCTCAATATCCGGCAGAGGCTTCCCGATCGTCGTCACGGTATTCTCTTTTCGGACCGCTTCATGAACGTCGGTGAAGACAGCACCCCCGGTCTCGGATGACCCCCATGTGTTATAAAGAGCGGTCTCCGGAAGTCTGGCGGAAAGTCTTTTCCGCTGCTCCTGCGTGAGGGCTCCGGCCCCGATCTCAATATAGCGGAACCGGCCCATGATCTCATAGAACCGGTCTTTCATCTGCTCCCGGAGAAGCTCCATCGAAGCTGGCACCGCCGCAAAGCCGGTGCAGTTCCACCGGTCAAGATTCTTCTCGATATCCCCGGCGAACGCGAAGCCGTTCTGGAGGACAGCGGTCGCTCCTGCCGCCAGCACAGCACGCAGCACGCGCAGGCCATACGAATGATGCAGCGGCAGCGGAATCAGCACCGCATCATCCGGCCGGATCCCGATTCCCGTACGGGTATGCTCCGTGATCGACATCACCGCCCGGCAGCTGAGCATCACCCCCTTCGGGCGGCCCGTTGTCCCGCTCGTAAAAATCAGCTCCGCGATATCCTCATCGCCTGTTTCCGCCGCAGGCAGATCCGTTTCGCCGTCTTCCTCTGGCCGCTCTGTTTCAGGTCCGTGTCCTTCTGCTGTCAGCTGTTTCAGAGAGAGCAGATGCACATGATCCGGAACAGCCGTCCCGTTCATTTTCATATCCGTCAGGAAGACAGACGCTCCCGCCTCCTCACAGACAGCAAGCGCCCGGGAAGGCGCCGCGTTTTTATCTATATGAACGGCAATGCCGCCGATGTACTGGATCGCGAGATAAACGATCACGGAAGAAGGGCGGGACAGTGCGCTGTACGCGGCACATTCCCCCGGCCTGACGCCGGCTTCGGACAGCTTTCCGGCCGATCGGCAAACCCTGTCCCACAGCTGGCCGTACGTAACCTGTTCCTTTCTGAAACACAGGGCTGCCCGGGAGGGCCGACTCTGCGAAAACTCCCGGATTCTGTCAAGTAATCTTCCAGACATATTTCCCCCCTCAGTTCATTGTTACATCTCTTAAAAATATATCAATATGTTTGTAATATTTCAAGAACAGAGGCGGGAAAGCAAAAAAGCGGCCCTCCGCAGCGATCCGTCAAGGCCGCTGCGGAGGGCCGCAGTCAGACTGTTTGCGTCATCAATCAGGATACCTGCCGGAAACATGACCTCAGCAGGCTTTCAGATTCTTCGGTACATGTCACGAAGCTGTGCGTACAGATCGTGAAACAGCTGCAGCTTCTCGTCGTACAGCCGTACATTGCCGGGAATTGGCTCCACAACCCGATCGCTCATCCGCACCATCGCGCCGCAGGCTTCCCGGATATCCCGATAGACTCCGTTTCCTACGGCAGCCAGAACGGCGGCGCCCTGACAGGCCTCTTCCCTTACCTCCGTCGAATAAACCGGCTGATCAAGCATATCCGCCTGAATCTGCTTCCATGTCACGCTCCTAGCCGCACCGCCGGAAGCGATCAGCTTCTGACAGCTTACATGCATCTCGCTGTAAATTTTCAGGCATTCTTTCAGATTATACAGTACCCCCTCCATCACCGCCCGGATCAGATGTCCCTGCTCATGATGCATGCCAAGTCCGAAAAATACGCCTCGCGCGTACGGGTCGTTATAGGGTGTCCGTTCTCCCGCCAGATAAGGAATAAAAAGAAGGCCTTCCGCGCCGGCAGGGATCTCTCCCGCCTCCCGGTCCAGCTCGCTGAACGGTTTCGTGTCCCGAAGCACGCTGTCTCGCAGCCAGCTTAATGTACTGCCTCCGTTCAGTGCTCCGCTCTGGACGACCCAATGTCCCGGCACCGTGTGGCACCAGGTCTGAATTCGCATGCTGCGGTCAAATACAGGCCTGTCCTCGACAGCCGCAAGCTGCGAGGCGGTTCCGATATTGCAGGCCATCGTGCCTTTTTCCACCACGCCGTTGCCGGTCAACGCCGCCATACTGTCGCCGGCGCCGTAGACAACCGGCGTCCCTTCCGCCAGACCCGTTTCCGCGGCAGCCTGACGCGTCACACTTCCAGCCGGTTCAAAGCTCTCATGGACAGGCATCCATATGTCGGAGTACAGACCCAGTCTTGTAAACAGCTCGGTACACCACCTGCGTTCCCGGACAGAGAAGGCCAGCGTCGCACCGGCATCCGTCACATCGGTTCCCAGTTCTCCGGAAAGACGGAACCGGATATAGTCCTTCGGTGAAAGAACATATCGGATCCTGTCATATATTTCCGGACGGTGACGCTTCATCCAGTAAAGCGTACTGATCATCATGCCCGCACTCGGCTGATTCAGAAGCTGTTCCTTCATCAGATTGCCGGCCGCTTCACGAAGATCCGGAAGATCCTCCGCCGCCCGCTGATCAAGATGGATCACAGCCGGACCCAGAAGATTTTTCTCCTTATCCAGCGCGACCACACCATGCATCTGACCTGAAAAACCGATGCCAAGAACATCCTCGCCCTTCAGTCCGGCGTCCCTCAATGCACCTGCGACGGCCTGTTTCACAGCTTTCATCCAGCATTCAGGATCCTGTTCCGCCCAGGACGCCTGCGGGATCCGAATCGGATAACTCCCGTGTCCGACGCCAGCCTCATGACCGGCCAGATCTGTCAGGAGCGCTTTTGTGCTGGAAGTTCCCAGATCGATTCCCATCACATATTTCATGACAGCCCTCCTGATCACCTCTGTATCGCTTCGATCTCCACTCCGTTCGGATCAATCAGCAGCATGGTACTGCATCCGAGCTTCTCAACATAAGAAGGTTCCTTGCTGATGATGACATGGCTGTTTCTGCACCGTTCAGCCAGTTCCTCCAAGTCATCCGTTTCAAGGCAGAAGTGCCGATAGATTCCGACTGCATTATCTCTGTGTCTGATGACCGGTCCTTTTTCACGGAAATTCAACAGTTCCAATCTGACGTGCTGGGGCAGTTCAAAATAAGTCAGTGTATGGTCTCCCATATCAATCTCATTCAGTTCTTGCAGCCCCAGTACATCAGTGTAAAACTGCAGGGAAGCCTCCAGATCCGTGACATTGATCGTAATGTGATTCAGTCCTGTGATTCTCATATAATCCCCTTCCCGTCGAATACAACCGCCTGAAGATCATCCGCGGCATCTGCCCGTGAATCTCATACCGTCCTGCGGCATGCCGCTCGGATCACAGAAGGATCGGCTCTCATTTCACGATAATATCCCTTCCCTTCGTGTCGGAATTGAGATACACCGCTCCGATCAGGATAAGACCGATGATGATATCCTTCCACAGCGGGTCAACTCCCATCATGTTCAAGCCGGAGGTAATCGCGGTGATGGTAACTACGCCTAGAGCTGTCCGGAGTACGCTGCCCCGTCCTCCTGCCATCGATGTTCCTCCCAGTGCGATCGCGGCGATCGCGGACAGTGTCAGGGAGCTTCCGATCGTGGGGACGGCGGATTTCTGTTTATATGCGTACAGGGCTCCGGCCAGAGAGCTGCAGGCGCCGCTGACCACGAAAGCCATGATCTGCGCGAGATCCGTATCCACTCCGGCCAGTCTCGCAGAACGGATATTGGCTCCGACCGCGAAGATCGCGCGTCCCGAAGATGTGTACTGCTGAAACACGTACAGCACGATCACTGATGCAATCGCGATCAGAAAGATCACCGGAATCCCCGCCACCTTCTCCGTCATCCAGCTGATCTGCTTCCTGAAAGACAGATCAATCGCGACAGAACCGTTCGGGCAAAGCGTCAGCGCGATATAGTCCCAGAAGTTCTGCGTGCACAGTGTTACAATAAATGACGGAATTTTCAGCTTGGTGACGATAACGCCATTGAGGAGTCCGAGGATCATGCCGATCAGAAGCATGATCGGAATAATCCAATTCCCGAATCGGCTCACATAGAGCCCCGATATCACGCAGGTGGCCGATACCATGGAGCCGGATCCGAGGTCAATTCCTCCTGTGAAAATGATAAAAGACAGGCCGCATGCCAGCAGAATCAGCGGTGACACCTCGATCATGATGTTCTGCAGACTGTAAGCGCTGACAAAATTATGGTTCAAAACCGTAAAGATCAGAAAAACCAGAATCACACTCAGGATGACCATGTACTGTGAAAAATCAGACAAGGTCTTTCCCTTTGCTCTTTTTGCTGCCATTTTCCAGTCCTCCTCACATCATGAACTGAACGACTTCCTGCTGCGAAGGCTTCTCAAATACAGGGCAATCAAAAGACCCACTGATTTCGCCGTCTCGAAGAACGATGACCCGGCTGGCCAGCCCCAGGCACTCGTCAAGGGTATCTCCCAGTACAATGATGGCATGTCCCTGCCCGGTCATATCCCGGACAAGGCGGTAAATCTCCTGCTTCGCACCGACATCGACTCCCCGCGTCGGATGATTCAGAATCAGGATCTTGCAGTTGCTTTCAATGGCTCTGGCAATGATCGCCTTCTGCGCATTGCCGCCGGAGAGCTGCGCAATTCGCTCGGTAGGCCCGGTGCATTTTATGTCCGCTTCCTTGATCCAGCGGTTTGCCGTTCGTCTGATTTCCCTTCCCGAAAGGAACCCGTGCTTCTTGAGATGATCATAGCTGGAAATGGTGATGTTGTCCTCAATTGACATGATACCGATGATTCCTTCATCCCGACGCTCTTTTGGCACTGAGAGGATCCCGGCTTTTCTGGCCTGACAGGAATTGGAAAATTTCCTTTCCTTTCCTTCCACGAATATTTTCCCGGCCGTCGGGGCCACCTGACCGACCAGACAGGCACAGACATCCTCAATTCCGGAACCGTCCAGACCGGCGAGAGAAAGGACCTCCCCTTCATGCAGCTGGAAAGATATATGCTGAAAAGCGCCGAACAGGCTCAGATCCTGCACCTCGAGCAGAATCTTCTCACCCGGTTTTGTCTGCCTGTCCTCGACATAAAATTCTCCTGTAGTGTTGCGTCCGACCATTTTTTCATAAAGAAGATTCAGGTCTGCGCCTTTCGTCGGCAGCGTGGCCGTTTCCGCTCCGTCCTTGAATACATAGATGGTATCCGTGATAGCCAGAATCTCATCCAGATGATGGGAGATGAACACGATGCCATTTCCGGCTTCCTTCATCTTTCTGATCTGAACATACATCTCCTTGATTTCATCGTCGGACAGAACAGTTGTCGGCTCATCGAGCAGAATGATCGCGTGGCCGTCTGCCACCTCCGTCACCGCATCAAGAACCTTGGCAATCTCCACCATTTCCCGGGTCGCCATATTGATGTCCCTGACTTTTCTGGCAGGATCGACATTAAGATCGACCCGTTTCAGCGCTTCCTTCGCATCCCGGTTCATCTTCGACCAGCTGACGATGCCTCCCTTTGAATACTTTTTTTCACGGCCAAGATAGATATTCTGCGCAATGGTCAGATTGGCAACCAGCGACTGCTCCTGAAAGACCATTCCGACACCCTGATGGTTTGCCTGAATGATGGAAGAAGCGGAATAAGGTTTCCCCATGTAGAACATCTCTCCCATGGACGGCTTCTCAACACCGCTTATCAGTTTCATCAGCGTTGACTTTCCCGCGCCGTTTTCCCCGATCAGCCCGATCACTTCCCCGCTGTGAATCTGCATATCGATATCGTGAAGCACCGTGTTGGTGCCGTAAATCTTTCCCACGCCTTTCGTTTCAAACAGAACTTCGTTCATATGCTCCCTCCGCGCTTATCTTGCCACCGTTTTTCTGCTGTGCTCGACCGTTGCGGCGACGGCAATGATAATGATGACGCCCTGGATGACCTTCTTGAGATTTGTATCCACTCCCATCAGCGTCAGCCAGTTCGCCAGCTCCGTGTAGATCAGTACACCGACAAAGGATTCCAGTGAACCTCCCTTGCCCCCGCTTACTGATCCTCCGCCCAGGACAATCGCTGTAACCACCGGGAACATCTGGTTGGTCCCTATACTGGACTGGCCGAGTTTCAACCTCATGCAGAGCAAAACACCGGCAATCGCAGCGGTGCAGCCGCTCAGCGCAAATACCTTGATCTTGGTTTTCGTAATATTAATGCCAGTCGAGGCAGCCGCCGTCTCATTATCACCGATGGCATAAACGGCTCTCCCGAACGCCGTATAATTCATAATGATGGCGCCGATAATAAACACGGCAAAGGAAATAAGGGTAAGATAGGGAATCCCGATCAGTTTCCCCTGCGAGATCGCGTTAAACATCGGATCTTTCACCTGAATCGGCGTCCCCCGGTAGATCAGAACGGCAGCTCCCGTCATAATGCAGCCGATGGCATAGGAAACGATAAAACTGGCAATCCTTGCCTTTGTATGCAGGAATCCCGTAATCGTACCGACCCCCGCGCCGATCAGAACAACAAAGAGAATGCCCCAGATCCCGAAATCATTCGAATTGGAATTATTGATCACCAGATAAGCCGCCAGTGATCCCGCAAATCCCATATTGCCCTCGATCGACAGATCAATACTGCCCAGGAGCAGGACAAAGCTGAGCCCGACTGAAATAACCAGCGGGATGGACATCTGATACATGATATTCACAATATTCGCCCATGTAAAAAAATTTTTCTGCGAGACAGCGCCTATCACCGTCATAATGATCAGCAGGATCAGAGGCGCATACCGCCTGATCTTGTCCATCCTGGCATTTTCCTCTGACTTTGCGATAAACTGCTGTCCTACTGACATCGTAGTCAGCTGCTCGCGCCATTTTTTCTTCATATGTCACCCTCACCACTCAGACTCGTTTCTGTCAGAACCGGCTCTCTGCACGCCCGCCCGCGCTTTCATCCGGAGCCCTGTTCTCTTCTCATGAAAGAAATAAAAGGGAATGCACTCCCATGCATTCCCTTCCCGTTATCCTGGAACACAAGACATTCTGGATGTGATCTGGATGTTCCGCTTATGAAGCTGCAGACTCAACATCTGAGGTTGTATCTTCCTGATAAGCGCTGATGCAGTAGCTGAGATCAGAATAATCATATCCCGGATCGCCCGTCTTGATGAACTTATTGATGATGTCATCCGCATTGTCCGCTGTAACCAGCGTCGTCTTGCAGAAGATCAGCCGCTCGTTGTCCGGAATCGTCGTCGGATCAAGGATGCCCAGAGCCGCCTGAATCGCATAAGAAGCGCCATAGCCAGCGATGCAATATCCGTCGTTCGCGTTCGTGATGACCATATCGCCATCCTTGACCGCGTTCAGTGCCGCCTCGATGCCGTCGCATCCACTCACCTTGACCGTGCCGTTCTTTCCTGCATTTTTAAGAGCTTCAACCGCGCCAAGCGCCATCGTATCATTAGCAGAGTAAATACCCTTAAGATCCGGATAATTGACGATCCAGTTCTCTGCCAGCGTCATTGCATCCGACTGGCTCCAGCTTGCTGTCTGACTGTCCACCACTTTGATGTTCGGATAATCCTTGAGCGCTGCCTGGAACGCGGCATGACGATTCGTTGCGGAATCGTCGCCCAGAAGTCCCTGAAGCTCACAGACCTCACCTTCACCGCCGATAGAATCAAACAGTGCTTTCGCAGTCGCCTTGCCGATCGCCATATCATCAAGCATAAGAGAAACCACAAAATGCGGATAATCCTTCGGATAGAGCCCATCCGCTCTGTGTGCAAGAATTGTCACAAACACACCGGCGTCCTCACAGGTCTCGGCAATATTGACTGTATTAGCTGTCGAAGACGGATCGACCACGAAACAGGCCTTGTCACCGTACTGCGCAATATAATCCTTGATCCCCTGGAGCTGCTTGTTGTCATCGCTGTCACAGGTAAGGATGTCACAGTTGAGGCCATAGTACTCGGCTGCCAGCTTTGCACCTTCTGCTTCCTGCGCCCAGTACTCATTGTCCATGGAATGGATGCAGATACCGAGATGATAATCCGACGGATTGATTCCGTCAGGAATCAGACCGGCATCAGCAGCCGTACCACGATCGGATGTTTTTTCCGCCGCAGATTCCACCGCTGAATCCGCAAGTACAGGGAGCGTTCCGGCGCATGAACCGACAACCATAGCTGCCGCCAGCGCTGCTGCAATCAGTTTTTTCATTTTCTCTCCTCCTTTGATTTTTGCTCTTCCTTCGAGCATTCCGTTTCAGAAGCTGCAAATAGATTAAATCGTTTAATTGATGATGTCAATGAATTTTCTGTATGTTCACATTTTTCGGAGCAAGTGACAAATATCCGGATGTTTTTTGTCAAAATCGACAAATACATCATGCGCCTATAGAAAAAAACTGTGCGGGATCATGAAAAACAGAATGAATCGCCGCTACAGCCGCCCCGTGGATCATCGAATCCTTTTCCCCCTGATTCATCCGGATCTCTGTTGTCTTCATCAGGTTAGGAACCACCCTCTCTCTGACATTCATCATAATCCGTTCCAGCATCAGCTCCGGTTCTATATGCGCCATTTCATCTCCGATGACAATGATCTGCGGGTTGAAAATATTAATTGCATTCACAATCCCGACAGACAGATAATCACAGCATTCAAGAAAGATCTGAACCGCCTTGGGGTCCTTTTCCCTTACCAGCCGTCTGGCATCCTCAAAGGTAAATTCTTTCTCCGGCATGTATTCCTCATTCACCCTTCTGGTAAAGGCGATAGAAGAACAGTAATTCTCCAGACAGCCATAATTTCCGCATACGCACCTCGGCCCGTGGCAGTCAATGGTCATATGTCCGATTTCCCCCGCAGAGCCGATGTTCCCGCGAAAAAGCTCCCCAGCGTTCACTATTCCGGAGCCGACTCCCTGTCCCACAGCCACATACATCAGCACATCGGGGCCGTTCGCATCGTCATCATACCAGTACTGCGCCATCGCCGCCGCATTGGCATCCTGTTCCAGCACCACCGGCACGCGAAACCGCTTCTTCAGTTCCTCTTCCAGCGGAATCTCATCCCACCCTTCCACACCGGACATCAGTTCGATCCGGCCTTCCCGGAAACTGTAAGGCCCGGGGATGGCGGCTCCCAGCGCAAGTACTCGGAAAGAGGAACGGGAATCGATCATCTTCTCCATCTCATCCATGATTTCATCAAGCACTTCACGCGCCTTTATGCCTTTCTCCAGATTCCGGCGCTTCACCTCGATGGACTTTCCATACAGATTGAAAAGCCCGATCGAATAGTTTTTTCTCGCAATCCGGATTCCTGCGACAGCATACTGTTCGCTGTCCAGCCCGATCGAGATAGAACGCCGGCCCTTCTGTCCGGTCATAAGGCCGGTCTCATGAACCAGGCCCCATTTCATAAAGTCATTGATGATATACGTAACAGTGGCTTGTCGAAGGCCGGATTGCTTTGCGAGATCCACTCTCGCACAGGTCCCTTTCCGCCGGAGAAGATTCAGCAGCAGTGTACGGTTCATATTCTGAATGTTTTCTTGATTCAGTCCTGATTCTGTATATTTCATCACATTCACCAAAATCATCCTGCTTTGATATACCCAGAGCAGAACACTTAGCCCGGGAATCGGTTTTTTCATTCTTTTAATTGCTAAATTCATTTAATTAATTATAAATTCAAAGCCTCCGCTGGTCAACAGGATCGATCATTTTCAATCATAATTCATATTCCTGGATCTGTCAGCAGCTACATGCACACGTCAAGAAAGCCCATATGCCGATTTTGGCATATGGGCTTCTCCGCCTTGTTTTCTTACAGGAATCGGAACGCAGCCGCCTGCTGCAAGCCGCCAGATTCCTCTTTTACCGCAAAGCCAGTATGTTTTCCGCGTTTAACGCTGCTCCTACAACACCGGCTTCCGGATCATCGCTGGCTGGAATGATTCGGAGCGATTCTCTGGGGTTCGGAATTCTAAGGTTTTCCTTCACACATTTCCTGAAATATTCCTCCGGAAAAGCTCTCATTTTCGTTACGCCGCCGCCCAGAATCACACAGACGGGATCAAGAATCGTGATCTCCGTCGCCGCAGCGGCCGCACAGATTCGTACGACCTCGCGCACCTCCGCCTCTTCACCGTGAAGAGTAAAAATATCTTCCACCGCACAATGATATTTCTCCTCCGCCAGAGTTGCCAGAGTCCTGCCGCTTCCCTTCAGTTCAAGGCACCCCTTCTTTCCGCATCCGCACGTCTCGTTCAGGCCATACAGAGGGATGTGGCCAAGCTCACAGGAGGAACCTGTATATCCCCGATATATTTTTCCGTCAATGCTCATGGCATTGCCCAGTCCGGTTCCGATGAAGATCCCGATAACGATCCCCTCCGCGTTCAGCCTTTGCTTTCTGAGTTCGTACAGAAGTGAAGTATTCACATCCCGTTCCATCACAACAGGCAGACGGAACCGTTCTTCAAGCATGGTCTTCAGCGGAAGATGATCCATCCCTTTCAGGTTTGGAGAATTGTAGCAGATCGTTCTGTCACGATCCATCAGAGAGGCCAGAGAGAGGGACAGGCATATACCTCCATACCGCTCTCTGGCCGGTTTCAGAAGCTGCTGCAGATACGCTCCTTTATCCCCTGCCTCCGAAAAATCCGCAGAAGAAATTTTTTCAAAGGCGAGCAGGTGATTGTTCGGATCTGTCACGCCCCATCGAAGATTCGTTCCTCCGATCTCAACGCACAGAATATTGCCATCTCTTTCTCTCATGCGCGCCCGGCACTCCCCATAATGTCAATTTTGTGTTCATACAGCTCTTTCAGGATCGGACGGATTTTCAATGAGAAAACCCGGCTGTCGATAGCGTCAGGATTTTCGTCCAGAATGCGTCTCGTATTGGCCAGCGCGCAGATCCAGCCATCCGTCGCGATATTCACCTTGCAGACAGCCATCTTCGCTGCCTTCCGGACCTGCTCATCCGGTATCCCAACCGTTCTCTCGATATGGCCTCCATGCCGGTTGATCATGTCGACATACTCTTTCGGAATGTTGGAGCAGCCATGCAGTACGATCGGGAAACCAGGTTTACGTTCCTGAATACGGGACAGAATATCAAACCTCAGCTCCGGCAGTGTCCCGTCCGGATTCGGCTTCATCTTGACGAGACCGTGGCAGGTACCGATGGAAATCGCCAGACTGTCGCAGCCAGAGCGCTCTATAAAATCGACAGCCATTTCCGGGTCCGTATACATGCTTTCACAGGTACCCTCCGTTCCCTGTTCTTCCTTGCCCTTCAATATGCCAAGTTCTGCCTCCACCGTCACCTTCCGGGCATGAGCATACTCAGCAACTTTTCTGGTCAGAGCGATGTTCTCCTCAAACGGCAGCTTGCTTCCGTCGATCATAACCGATGAGAAACCGCCTTCCACCGCCATCTCCACCTGCTCGAATGTCATTCCATGATCAAGGTGCAGGGCTGCCGGAATGGAGAGGCCGGCGGACCTGATTCGGTCTGTCGCCACTTGTGCCAGTCTGGCCGTCATCTCATGGCCGATCTGTCGGTGAAGATTCGGAGAAACAAGCAGAATTACCGGTGATTTTTTTTCAATAACCGCATCCACGATCGCATTCAGCTGCTCAATGGACACAAAATTCAGCGCCGGAACGGCGTAACCATATCGGTATGCATTTTCAAACATCTGCGCTGTATTAACCAGTCCCAACTCATGATAGTCGTATCTCATGTCAGCCCCTTTCGCCGGTTCTTTGTATTTTCAGATCAGCATACGCCGGCAGCCTGCCGATCAAAGGAAGAATGTAGTCCAGGTATCCATCTCTGATGAAAGGTCTGTCCTTCATCAGAAATCTCCGGTCCATCGTGCGCTCCACATCCGCCACGGCTTCCAGAGGAATGCATTCCATACGGCTGGTATACGGTTTATCCGAGAGCCGCCGGATCGTCACCATCTGGCCGTCCAGCCCGCGCAGCGCCGCATCCACCGCATATCTCCCAAGTTTCTCCGCTTCTTTCCGATCCAGCGGGGAAGCATTATGAGCATCGCATCGCTGCATCAGTCCGAGATCAATGCAGCGGATCTTGCAGGTAAAATGTTTTCGCAGAAGTGTGCTCAGATAAGGGGTGATTCCTCCCATATTGCGGGAAGGGTCCGCCGCTTTGTTGACCGTGGTGTCTTCAAACAGATATTTGCCGTCCTCCGTTTTTACGCCCTCGGACAATACCGCAAGACATTTTCCCTTTTTCTCCAGCGTTCCTGCCACATCCCTCACAAACATCTCAGGAGAAAAGGTACGCTCAGGCACATAGATCAGATCAGGCCCCCAGCCAGTCTGACAGGCCGCCATCGCTGCTGCCGCAAGGTATCCCGTATTTCTTCCCATCACCTCAACGGCCATGATCAGATCCGTATCATACGTATACATATCATGCGCCAGCTCTGATACCGCTGTCACCACATGGCGCGCAGCGGATGGGAATCCCGGCGAATGATCAATCCCAGCAATATCATTATCCACCGTCTTTGGAATCAGCAGGACGGATCCGGCGAACCCCATCTGTTTCAAATGCCGCATCAGCTTCAGGGCCGCCGACGCGCTTCCATTTCCGCCGTTCAACAGAATCATGGAAATCTGATGAGCCCGCAGGGTGCAAAGAATGCTTCTGTAGTCATCCTCCGTTTTCTCTCTGACCATATATCTGCAGGATCCGAAAGCCATTGAAGGAGTAAGCGCCAGATCCTTCAGCTGCTGTTCATTCAGCATAGAGCAATCGTATAGTTCGTTTCTGATCACCCCGTCGATTCCATGCAGAGCAGCATAGATCTTACCGATCTCACCCGAATGCTCACGGCATTGCCCGATGACGCCGCGCGCACTGCAATTGATCACAGAAGTAGGCCCTCCGGACTGAATGTACAGAACATTGTTCATTTCCTCACGCACTCCTCCTTACCCAAATGCCCGTTTCTTTCCGCCAGCAGAACCCGGACGCCGCATTGTCTGTACCGGTTCATATACTCTTCAGGCAGCACCTGATCCGTAATCACATTTTTGATCTCATCCAGTCCGCCCATACGCGTGAATCTGCTCCGGTTCAGTTTCTCCGAACCGAGCATCAGAAACGACTGCTCGCAATGATGCAGAACGTATCTGTACAGTGCCATCTCAAAGCGGTTGCTGATCGTATAACCATTGGCCGGGTCCGCTCCGTCCACGGTAAAAAAAGCCTTATCAAAATAAAAGCGGGACAGGGATTCCATGGTGATATCATCCAGTGTCTCAATATGATTCTTTCCTGCATGAATCGTTCCGCCCAGCAGAACAATGGAAAAGCGTTCATCTCCTGCCAGTTCAAGTGTCGCGGTTACATTCGAGGTGACGACTGTCACATCAGCAAGCGCAGATTTCTTCAGGCACCGGCAAAGAAGATTGCCGGTCATGCCCGCCCCGATGAAAACATGGTTGCCTGACCCGATAAATTCCGCTGCTTTCGACGCAATCATTTTCTTCGAGAGAAAATGGATATCATTGCGTGGCCTGTACCCCGAAGATACCGGCGTGCTTCCATTCACATTTCCTCTTTCCAGGGACTGGGCCCCTCCGCGCGTTTTCAGAATCATATCCTGTTCGCTCAGATCATGGAGATCTCTGCGCACAGTCGCGGGAGAAGAACCGGTCATATCGATCAGCTCCTGAGTGGTTACTGCACCGTTTTTGTCCAGATAGTCCAGTATTTTTTTCTGTCTCTCCGCCTTCATGCGCACTCCTCTGACAATGCACTGTCATGACCCTTTATGATTGCATGATACTATTTTCTGTTCATACGGTCAATATAATGATTGAATTTATCAATATAATCATTATCAATCATTTTCGTCATGTGCCTTGTCAAACAGAATGTTTCCTCTGAAAATTATTTCGGCGGCATTAGCTGCAGCGCCGAGCAGCGCATCATCTCTCCCGAAGCTTGCCTTTACGATCCTGATCTCATTGCGTTCTCTGATAAACTGATAACGGTTGACATACTGTTCCAGTTCCCGTACATACTGTTCCTTCCAGAACGAAGCGTCATTTCCCAGTATCACCGTCTGGCAGTGCACAATGTTCAGCACGTTGATCGTTCCGGCCGCCAGTCTCTTCATTACGGCGTGAAACACGCGATCCACTTCCGGATGATCCTGCAATTCCGCAAACTGCCGGTAAGACAGCGGCAGACCCGTTGTACTGCGCAGTTCATTCAGCACCGTCTCTGATCTGATATAAGTCTCCAGACAGCCTCTGTTTCCGCATGGGCAAAGGCGGCCATTCATATCGATGCTGACATGACCGATTTCAGGCGGCAGGCCGCGGGTGTTTTCATAACGTTTTCCGCATGAAATAATACCGCTCCCGATCCCGTCGCCGACTCCGAGAAAGAGAAGGTCCTCCGTATCACGCCACTTCCCGTACATGTACTCGGCCAGCACTGCATTCTGGTTGTCATGGTCAAGAAAAACCGGTATATGATATCGGTCCTGAAGAAGCCGGACAATCGGGACATCATGGATATTAAAAAAATAGAAGGGTTTCAGAATCATTCCGCTTGTGCTGCTGACAGGTCCTACAGAGGACACTCCGATCGCCGCAACAGAGCAGCCTGGCACTAGAATATCATCCAGAATCTCAAAAATCTTCCGGATCAGACTTTCCCGTGTAGTAGATGGCCCTAATATGGATGCGCGCCGCGCCAGAACATGCAGTGAAAGGTCACAGCAGATTCCTTCTATCCGGTTTCGGGAAATCAGAACCCCCGCCAGCTTCGGTGCGCGATGGCTGATGCTCAGACTAACGGCATTTCTTCCCCTCTCCTTCTGTGGGATCTGCTCATGATTCTCTGTTAAATATCCTGCTTCCAGCATTTCCGAAACAATCGAGGTGACGGACATTCGGCTCAGACCGGTGCATTCTGCGATTTCCGGCCGTGAATGGCAGTGTCCGGTCGCGACAAGTCTCAGAATCAGTCCGCGGTTCTCCCTTCTGACCTCTTCTCTTTTCCTGCTTCTTGCATCCATATCCTCTCCCTAGTCAAAAAATGACAGACTGCTTCAGAAGCGCTCTGCGGGCACCCCGAACATTCTGTTCGCCGGTGCCTGCGCACAGACAGCGTTTCTGCAGCAGTCTTCCCGTACCGGATGCATGAAAATCCGCGGAATTCAGTCCTTTGCCTTCGGATACTCCGTGCAAAGCAGCCGATACGCAGGCTCATCCTCCTCAATATGAGGGAATCTGCCCAACGGCTCATGGAAGAAATTGTCCGTATGGTCATCATTCACCTTGGACACTTCTCCAATCAGTGACGGACCTCCGGCAGGAATGATAAACTCATGATACTGATACGGAACCAGTGTAATCGACTCTCCCTTATGGATACGAACCGGTTCACCGGCTCTGACCTTGTACCGTCGGCCGTCACGATAGATCAGAACATCGTTCTCAAGATCCTTCTCAAAAACATCCCGTCCATCTTCCTGACGATGCACGCGGCTTTGATCCGCATTATAGAAAGTGAACACAATGTCGTTTCCGCCGCGGCAGATAATATCTTCCATCTTATTCACATGATAATGCATCGGAGAAACCTGCCCGCTGTCGCACATCATGATTTTCTCGGCATACGGCTTCGGATATTCCGGATTATGAATATTTCCATTTCGAATCGTAATCAGCGCAAGTCCGAGCTTATCGAAGTGACCCTCTCCATAATCAGTCACATCCCAGCCCAGCTCATTATCCCTGATTTCATCGTACTCATGGTTCTTCGTCTTCCATTCATCCGGCGTAAAGCTGAGATAAGGCGGAAGACAGAATCTGCACTCCTCAAGCAAAGCCTCGAATTTTCTGATCGTAGCATTGATTTCCGAACGTTTCATCCTTTCATCCTCTCTCTTCTCTGTAACATATCGGATCATCCCGGCTGATCCTGGCCGGCCGCCTCAAAGCGGCTGACTGCTTCTTTGATCTCATTCTCTCCGTCCAGTACCGTAAATGTCAGTTCATTCCGTTCTGTGGCGAAAGGAGGCAGCAGGTGCACACTTTGTCTCTCTTCATGCCATGGCCGTCCATATACACTGGAATTGGCCGGTTCAAGCCCGATCACATAGTCGCCGGACGCAACTGATTTCCATTCCATGAAATACGGCAGATTCTTCATGCTGTAGGAAAGTCTGAGTCCAAGGCCCAGCGGTTCATTGACCGCGAGCACTTCGTTCCGCCCGCCTTCCTGATCCATAATGTCATGGATGAAGACGTACTCAGGTTCATTGTCCCTCGGCGCATCCATACGATCATATCTTTCTTCATGTCCGGCGGCCTGTTCGTCCCGCGGTGTCACTTTTTTTGTATGAATGTACAGCCGAGTATGTTCGTCCAGGAACGGGTATCCCAGATTGATATGATAAAGAAGCATCAGCGGTTCCTCGCGGAACCCCTCATTCACGAACTCATCTGAGACTGTCAGCGTTTTTGTCCCGTAAATAGTGGAAATGCGACGGCGCAGAACCATGTTTTCGCCGAAAAGAGCCGCTTCCCGCATCTCTCCGGATACACTCAGTTCATAATCCCCATTCTTCCAGCACGCATCCGCTCCAACATGTTCAGCCGGTGTCGTACGCATCCTTCCGTGCATCGGATAGTCAACGCCGTGGATTCTGCATGGAGCGCAGATGTTCTCAACGCCGGAAGTAAAAAACAGGCCTCCCATAATGCTGCGGACAGCCTCATCTCCATTTGTATCATACTGGTTTCTGCCCTGAAGTCCCGGTTTTGACAGGAAATTGATGTTGACGCCGCCATAGCTCAGCTGACTCACATCCAATGCCTTGTCACACATAACCTGAAACTGCATCGGCCCGTTTTTCACATCATAAGCCCGCAGCTGCGTACTTCTTCCTTCTGTGTAAATCAGTGGGCGCACATACGCAACCTGCTGCATGCTTCCCACATATTTCATCAGTTCTTCCTGTTTCTTCATAATCCGCCTCATCTGCAGAGTACAGAAAATCATTCCAGATTCGCATGATATTTCCAGAGTGATTTCATATCCGTATGCTCCCGTTCCACGATCATTTTTGCGATGATGTCACCCAGCAGCAGCACACTCTGTTCGAAAAGAGAAGTCATGATCTGACAGGAATCAATTTCATCCTCCAGATACTGCTTTGTCCGCACCGGGATTCTGACCATATAATCCGCGTATTCCTTCATCCTGCTGTTCGGATTGGATCCGACATGAACAATCGTACAATGCGGCGCCACCGCTCTTGCTTTCTCCGCAATACCAAGCGGGAAAAGCGATCCGCCGGATCCGGATGCAACGATAAGAAGATCCTTATCCGTAAAACATGGTTCTGTAATCTCACCTACGCAGTGCGCATTGATTCCCAGATGAGCCATCCGCTTGCAGACACTCTGCAGAGACAGCATCACACGGCCGACCCCGACGAAGAAGACCTGATCTGCCCGAAGAATGTCTGCCGTCAGACGCTGTACCGAATCGGGATCAATACTGCTCAACGCCTTCTCCAGTTCATCCAGCACTGCGCGGCATGTCTGTTGATAATCCTCCTTAAATGCCATACTCTCCTCCTTACTCCAGAACGGTCTTCCGGAGCTCGCCAAGCTGCCCAAGGCTCTCCGCCAGCGCGTCTCTTTTCAGACATGTACTGCCCGTCACAAAAATATCCACATCGTGTTTCCCGTACCTTCTGATATTGTCCATAGAGACACGTCCGTCAATTTCAATCTTTGTCGGCAGCATCTGTCTGTCAATCATCTTCCTCAATTCAGCGATCTTTCTGTCTGCGTAAGGTACCTGTGACTCTCCCTTTACGGATGCGTATCCCGGATTGATCAGCATGAGAAGAACCGTATCGCACTTCTCAAGAACGTACTCCAGTTCAGAAAGCGGTGTGGCCGGTTTCAGGGCAACGCCGGCTTTTACGCCGCGGGCATGGATCTTATTGATCGCTCCGTCAAGATGCGGCTGAGTCTCTGCCTGAAACACAATCTGCTGCACACCGATATCAAGAAGTTCATCGATAAAAAATTCCTGAGGATCCGTCATCAGGTGACAGTCAAAGAACAGATTCGTTCTCTTCCTCAGCTGACGCACGGTATCCAGTCCAAGAGGCATGCTCGGGCTGAAATGGCCGTCCAGAATATCCACATGCAGCATCCCGATTCCTGATTGTTCCAGAACCCGCATCTGACTTTCAAGATTGCACATATCAAGACAAATCAAAGACGGGGAAAAGATACAACTTTCTTCCCAGACCGACATTATTCTTTCCTCCCTGCAAGGTATGCTTCAATCTGCTGACGGGTCGGGATCGATGAAATCGCCCCCTTGCTCTGCACGCAGAGACAGCCTGATACATTTCCGTAATTCATGCCGTCACGAATCAGATCAGCTGAAATGTCTGCCGTCTTTGTCACCTGATGGAAACGAAGATAGGATAGAAATGCCCCCCAGAAGGCATCTCCGGCTCCTGTCGCATCCACCGCTTTCACTCTCTGACCCGGCACTTCAATCGTCCGGTTTCCGAAAAAGGCTTTCGCCCCCTGACTCCCCAGCGTTTCAACAAGCATGGTGAGTCCGTTCTTCTCCATAAGCTGCTGAAACGATGCTTCACCTCCGAGCATTCCTGCTTCCTCTTCGGAAATTTTCAGCATATCCACACAGGGCAGAACGCCCATCACAGCCTCCGTGCATGCGGTCAGATCATCTTCCCACATCAGATTCCGGTAATTGACATCGAAAGAAACCAGTTTCCCTTTCTCATGTGCCATCCGGAGCGCCTTCTCTGTGGCTTCCCGTTCCGGATGAGCAGACAGGGAGCATGACCCTGCATGGATGATTGCTGCCTCATCGATGTCTGACTCCTTTACTTCGTCTTCGGAGAGCATCATATCGGCACCCGGCTTCCTCGCAAAGGTGAATACCCGTTCACCGTCCTCTCTGAGCGTAACAAACGCAAGCGTCGTGACCGCTTCATCACACAGAGCCGGCACAGCCTGGCCGACACCATTCTGACACAGTGTTTCCATCAGAAAACGTCCGAATTCATCGTTTCCCACCTTACAGGCCATTCTGGCTTTCAGTCCGTTCTTCGCCGCTGTAATTGCCACATTCGCCGGTGCGCCGCCCGCCTTCCTTAAATAGCTTCCCGGCTCACTGCCCGGAATCATATCGATAACCATTTCGCCAATGCAATAGATATCAACCATATCCTGCCTCTTCTCATCATCATCCATCGGCATTTATAAGTTCACCTTACAAATCGGAGTATACTCACGCAAATGCGCAAAATCAATCTGCTATAATAGATAAAATCTTTCTGTCGTACTTGTTACATCTTCATAATCATATCAAAACGAGGCACGCCTCATCAGCACGCCCCGTCATCTGGCAATTCCCGTATTTATGAAACAGTCGGCCCTCAAATGCCTCACCCGTTCAGTTCTCTGCTCTTCTCCTCAATGATCTCAACGACCTCCTCCCCGATTCTGCGCTGTGCCTCCGCGGTTCCGGAACCGATGTGGGGAGTTGCCGTGACATGCGGGTGACCGGCGAGATACCAGTTCGCCGCCTTTTCCGTCATCCAGACATCAATGCCGGCCGCCCTCACCTTGCCCGAATTCAGCGCGTCGTAAAGAGCGTTTTCGTCCAGATTCTTCGCACGGGAGACATTGATCACGGAGACGCCGTCCTTCATACCGGCAAAAGCGTCTGCGTCAAGAATCGGCTTCTCAGCCGGAGGCGCGCACAGAACTATGAAGTCGGAACGCTCCAGCAGTTCCTGCATCGAGACAAACTGCATCGTCTCACTCTCGCAGTCCGCCGGCTTATGGCAATGAACAACGGACAGGACATGCATGCCGAGCGCCTGAACCTTTCTTCCGAGACACTGACCGATCCGTCCGTAGCCGATGATGCCGCAGATCTTCCCTTCCAGCTCAATTCCTTTGCTGTATCCCTTCTTGTCCCATTTCTGTTCCCTGAGATCATGCGTCGCCGGCGCGATACCCCGTGCGCAGGAAAGGAGGAAGCCGAGCGCCAGCTCCGCCACTGCGTTGGAGGGCGCCTTCGGCGTGTTGCGGACTTCGATTCCGGCCGCCCGCGCGTAATCCACGCTGATGTTGTCCAGACCGACGCCTGCGCGGACGATCAGCTTCAGCCGGCTCCCTTTGGCCGCGTCGATTTCCGCCTCCTTCACTTTGGTCGCGGAACGCACAACTACCACGTCGAAATCCCGGATCGCGTTTCCTACCTCACTCTGCTCAAAGTGTTCTTCCACCACTTCATGTCCGCCAGCGGTCAGCCTCTCCACCGCTGGTTTTGCAAGACCATCCGTCGCCAGTATCCTCATGTTCGTTTCCTCCTTAATATGACATTTTGTCTGGCCTGCGAAATGTTTTTCTCTGCAAACATTGTACCATACAGGAGTCAGAAATGCTTGTGTTTTTGTTATCTTTCGGGTAACTTGTCAGAAATCTGCGAATACAAATCAAAGCTGTTCTGATTTCAGGCAGAAACCGCCTTGCCGCTGCTTTCTGCTCTTCTGTCATCACCCCTCTCTTCCAATGCACACGCCGTACTTCCACCGTCATCCGATATAGGGTCCCGCACTTGAAATTCCAATGCGATTGCGATAAATTACGTTATGTGCATAATAATCGCTGAAGGTTTTATCCTATACCGTCTGGTTTCATCAGACGGTTATTTTTTGCCTTATTCTGGGGATTTGTTAAGGGTTCTTTGTGATGTAATGTTTTATCTGTCTTCATTCGTTTTCATCGGTTATCACATGCAGATGTGCTACAAACTGTGATAATTTCTGTGTTGTATTCTCCGGCTTCCGTGCATAACCAGATGCGCTCTCAGATGTCGCCGATGGGGGTTGTTCCACTGCTGTTTGTAAAGTAACGGCCACCCTGAATCACATGCTTGCCGCCTCACGCGCTAAATGCGTTGTGGGCGGCAAGCTCTTCTTTCACTATTTCCGAACCAGGTAATCAGCGCCACTTCTGTCAGTAGCCGTCTGACTTTGTCAGATGGCTATTTTTGTTGATTTTACGGGCTTTTTAACAGTTCGGCCTGTTGTCATACTTTATCTTATATCGTCGCTTTTTGCAGCGAAATGTGCCAAAATGTGCCAAAATGTGCCAAAACGTGCCAAAAGTGTACCAAAAGCGTGCCACCAAATGTGCACATATTTGTACAGATAAAAACAGTCATCCGGATCTTGCCGGAAACCGCTTTTTATTCCGGATCGCGCCGGAACGACCACTTTTCGTGCTCAGAATCTTATTGAAAGAAAAAAACATTCATACTCAGGTGCTCACCGCTGCCCCGCCGGGATGACGGACGATCTTCTTTCACTATTTCCGAACCAGATAATCGTGCTTGCTATACCACTTAATTCTGCTTACTGTACCACTTTCAAAAAGTGCAGTTTTCCCCGTATTTTCGTGGTTTTTGACTTACTGTACCACTTTTCCGAATGCCTCCGGGAAGTCGTCGATTATGAAAAAGGAAGTTCAAACGGTTCTTCTGTTTCCGGAGGATCTTGGACAATCGGAATATCACCGTCTTTTATTATGGCGTCCTCCTTCTCTCGAAAAAATGTTTTTTTAAAATACAATGCTCCACGTTTTTTCAATTATGTACTTAAATGTGCTCAAATGTTCTCTTTTGGGCAGTTTGTCAGAATCACCGCCGTATGGATATTTTAATTCGGATGTCGTATTGTGCAACTGTACAGAAACGGCGCGCCATGTAAATGGGATGAAAGGAGATTTTTATGAATAAGAGACGAGTTGATTCCGGCATGAATGAAAAGAGAATGCTGACCAGACAGGAAGCTGCAAATTATTTAGGTG
>Ga0256404_1003681_pt1 | contig 30437 bp, 26 predicted proteins | sample RumenRJG_01DNA_FD_185990 | JGI IMG/M metagenome (GOLD analysis project Ga0256404, IMG submission 185990) | Bovine rumen microbial communities from Lethbridge, Alberta, Canada - RJG_01 | ecosystem: Host-associated > Mammals > Digestive system > Stomach > Rumen | place: Canada: Alberta | collected...
GAACTGCCATTGCCGTGCTGCGTTTCATTTCTGGTGGTGCCGAGGTGCACGGCATGGGGGTTTACTATGAAAGTCAGCGAAAGCGAGCCGAAGGCGATGCTTAAGCGCTACCTTTCATGTATACGTGCTCGCTTAGCGAGCAAAGACCGAAGGTCAAAGCGAGCTTAGCGATGACAGTTTATAATATACAGAGTATTCCGGCAAAGGCGGCCCTGTTTTAAGGGCAGACTCATTCCATCTGACAAGGAGGAAACATTATGCGTAAAAATTACATCAGAGTGATGCTTGCAGGCGCTTTATGCTGCCTTTTCCTGAACGCCTGCTCTGCGGCTTATGCGGCTACGGACGCTGAAACCGCAGCGGCAAAAGAAAGTGCGCAGGAGACGGCTTCTGAAGAAAAGCCGGCACAGGTCTCGGCGCAGGAGGCTCTCGACCTTCTGGCGGACCTTTTAAACGGCGGAAAGGGATCCGGTAACGCCGAAGTACAAAAGAGCGGTTCGGACACGATCGTTATGAATGCCGAGACGGCTGACCCGGCAGAGTCTGTCGGGGAACCCCGTACCATTACGGTCAATGCTTCCGGCACCGCCAAGGCTGTTCCCGACAAGGCCGAGATCTCCTTCGGCGTCACCACGCAGGCCGCGACCGCTGAAGAGGCGCAGAAGGAAAATGCCGAAAAGATCGACCAGGTCATTGCCCATCTGAAGGAGCGGGGCGTGGAAGAAACCAGTATCCAGACCTCTTCCTATAACCTGTATCCGGAATATGATTATAACGGCAAGACACCGAAGATCACCGGATATCAGGTCCGCACCTCCCTCACCGTCTCCGACCAGGAGATCGAAGAGGCCGGAGACATCGTCAGCGAGTGTGTGTCTCTCGGCATTAACGATGTGGATAATTTCCGTTTCTATGCCAGCAGCTATGACGAGGCATATGAGGACGCACTGAAATCAGCTGTCTCGGCAGCAGAGAAAAAAGCAGCTGTGCTTGCGGAAGCCTCGGGCGGGAAGCTTGGCTCTGTGCTCTCTCTCAGTGAGGGCTATCAGAACACCGCTTACCGCTATGCCAAGGCCAATTACGCAATGACGGAAGAAGCGGCAGCCGACTCCGCTTCCGGCTTCGGAATGGCCGTCATGCCCGGAGAAGCTTCGATTGAAGCCCGGGTCACCGTTACCTTTGAACTCAGATAAGGCATTTAAAACCGCCGTACAGGGTCAGCACAGTTCAGACAGGATAACTGTCAGAACTGTATGAAGAGCAGCTCTATGCCTGCCGAAAAGCACCTAAAATGCTTTTCATTCCTTCGATCAGGCAGGTGATGAACAGCTGCCTTGAAGACAAAGAACTCCGGAACAGGATTATTCCTGAATCCGGAGTTTTTATGCTGCTCAGTTATATCCGTAATTCAGATGTGGATCAGTCCGAGAACATTTGCCACGGAGCTGATGAGGATCACCAGCAGAAACGCGATCGCTATATAGCGGAGCACAAAGCGGTAGACACCCCTGCGCTTGAATTTGGAGGATCCGCCGTAGGTCACTTCTTCTTCGATCTTGTCAATGCCGATGTGCCGGAGAACCAGCAGACAGATCGTGATCGCTGAGATCGGCATCATGACGGAGTTCGTCGTAAAGTCAAAGAAGTCAAGTATTCCCATGCCAAAGATCTGTACAGACTCCAGTACATTGAAGCCCAGGCAGTTCAGAATGCCGAGCAGCAGCATCTCTGCACCGATCAGGGCCGTTCCGGTCTTCCGGTTTAAATGCAGCTCATCCTCGAGAGTGGATGCACAGCTTTCCGCAAGGGCAATCGCACTCGTAAGAGCCGCAAACAGCACGAGGACGAAAAACAGAATGCCGATAAGGCGGCCAAAGCCCATGCTTAAGAAAATCTTCGGCATGGTCACAAACATCAGAGAGGGTCCGGACTGCAGCACATCCGGTGCACCGCCGGAAAAGGCGAACACTGCCGGAATGATCATAAGACCCGCCATAATGGCAATGGCGGTATCAAAGACCTCGACCTGTATGGAAGCGGTCTCCATGTCGACATCTTTCTTCATATAGGAACCAAAGGTCACGAGAATTCCCATGGCGATCGACAGGGAGTAGAACATCTGTCCCAATGCGGCCACGACCGTCATCCAGGAAAAATGTGCAAAATTCGGGATCAGGAAATACTTCACGCCCTCCATAGCTCCCGGACGCGTCATGGAATAGACCGCAATGATCAGCGCCAGAACCACCAGCACCGGCATCACCAGACGGGAGATCCACTCGATTCCGTTCTCGACGCCGCGAAAGATCACGAACAGGACCAGAAATACAAACACGCAGAACCAGAGGACCTGCTGCCCCGGATTTGCGATAAAGCTTCCGAAGAATGCATCCTCCGCAAGGCCGGCCTGGTTTCCGATGATATATTCATACAGGTACTTGCAGACCCATCCGCCGATGACCGAATAATAGGGCGCGATCAGCATCGGAATGATGGCGTTGATCCATCCGCCAAAGCGATTGGCAGCCGTATCTCCGAATTTACGGAATGCTCCTACCGGGCTCTTTCCCGTCATACGGCCAAGCGCCGTCTCAGAGATCAGCATGGTATAGCCGAAGGTCAGTGTCAGGATGATATAAACCAGCAGGAACATCCCTCCGCCGTATCTGGCAGCCAGATACGGAAATCTCCATATATTTCCAAGTCCCACGGAAGCACCCGCAGCGGAAAGGATGAATCCCATCCTGCCGGAAAAGGTGCTGCGATTCTTTTGCTCCATAGCCATTCCCCGCAACTTAAACAGTAAGCTTTCTTTTCGTTTTCCGGCAGCTTCTGCCTGCCGGCATGGGAAGTTTAAAGTATCATTGCAAAATTGTCAATGTATGTATGAAAAAAAGGAATATCCTTAGCTTTGGCCTGGTGTAGAAATATGGTATAATTCATTTTATAATATTATATGATGTTATATTATTTAAAAATTTGTGTCACACTACCACGATTTGTAGCACTCTGTTCTGTTACTTTTCTGCCTGTCCTGTGTTAGTGTGGCTATAGATCCAAAGGGATTATTTACATTCTATTACGATTTCAGAATTGACTATTCCAATATGGCAGAATATCTATTTGGAAAAAAAATAAAACACCAGCGCCTCAGTCGAAAGATGACCCAGGTGCAGCTTGCTAAAGCAGTGCACATGAGCAGAAATACGATTTCGGCCTATGAGACAGGATATCGTAAAGATCCTCCCCGGGATAATGTCAACCGACTTGCCCAATTCTTCAATGTACCTGTCGTTTATCTGATTGATGATTCAATCCCGGTCACTCCCTCTGTGGATGTCAGTGACCTTCCTTCCCAGGATGTCGCAATGCTGAATCAATTCGCAGATGATATGCGGGAATTCAGACAAGGTTTAAACAAAAGGATGGAAGCATACAAACAAAGACTTACAGAAACGACTGCGCCCGTCATTCATCAGCCTGCTGAAGATACGGAAGAAACGTCCAAAAAGAATATTGAAAAAACGCCTGAAGACGTATAATCAGCTGCTTTCGATTATCTTTCTACATTTATTACAATTTATAACGTTTCGTTATACCTCCCCTATGTGAGACCTGTTGTTCTCACACAGGGGATTTTTGTATATACTTTTGTACATAAGCATTGCAGGTACAGCATGTGAAATGTCTTCCTGTGCTTCTGTATGTTCAGCGCTGCGCGATGACATTTATGACGACTCCGCAGCAAAGACACAATCCATCTTTCCTCATCAGTAAAGGGAGAACTATCATGAGCGAAAACGAAGTAAAAACCTATAATCTTCATCCTTTCCGTGTACTCAAGGCCTGTGCCTTCGATGATGACGACCTCGGCCGTCCGATCATCGGCATCGCCAACGCCTTCAGTGAGGTCGTTCCCGGCCACACCAACCTGCGTCAGCTCGCTGAACAGGTCAAAAAAGGCGTCAACCGTGCCGGCGGCAACGCCGTCGAGTTCGGCGTCATCGGCTGCTGCGACAGTGTAGGAAACTCCCATGACGGTGCCCGTTATGTCCTTCCCTCCCGCCAGTCCATCGCCGACAGCGTGGAGATCATGTGCAAAGCACACAAGTTTGACGGTATCGTTCTCTTAGGATCCTGTGACAAGATCGTTCCGGGTCTTCTGATGGGCGCTGTCCGTGCCAATATTCCGGCAATCATGGTGCCGGGCGGTCCCATGCTTGGAGGACCGGCATTCGGTAAGAAAACCAAAGCCGACAGCTCCGCGGTCACCGAGGCCTTCGGCATGTACCAGGTCGGGAATGCCACACTCGATGATGTCATGCGCCTGCAGATCGTGACCAACCCCACCTGCGGTTCCTGCGCCTTCTACGGCACTGCCAATACCATGTGCTGCGTTGCCGAGGCCCTGGGCATGACCCTCCCGGACGGCGGCTCCGCTCCTGCTGTTTACAACGAGCGTCTGCGCATCGCAAAGCATACCGGCGAAAGGATCATGGAGCTCGTCAAAAAGAACATCCGTCCGCGTGACGTCATGACTTATCCCGCCATGCAGAATGCCATCAAATACCTGATGGCCTCCGGCGGCTCCACCAACGGCGTGATCCATCTGTGCGCCCTTGCCTATGAGCTCGGCTTCGATACCGATCAGATCATGCACGAATTCGACGTGGTGAGTGATGAGATCCCGCACATCGCCAAGATCAATCCGGCCTCCTATGACCACGACATGGAAGACTTCTACAAGGCCGGCGGCGTCATGCGCGTCATGGAAATGCTGAAGGATAAGCTGGATCTCAATGTCATGACGGCAACGGGCAAGACGCTCGGTGAGAATCTGAAGGAGCACTTCTACCTCTATGGTGACTGCGATGACGAGATCATCCGCCCGCTTGACCGTCCCTTCAGCACACTCGGCGGCCTTGCCATCATGCGGGGCAACCTTGCTCCGGATACCGGTGTCGCAAAGCCAGCCGGTATCAAGGAAGAGGTACGGCGTTTCACCGGCAAGGCCATCTGCTTCAATTCCCAGGAGGAATGCGATCAGGCACTGGCTGAGCACCGCGTGAAGGCGGGCCACGTTGTGGTCATCCGCTACGAGGGTCCGAAGGGAGGACCGGGCATGCGCGAAATGTACCGTCCCATGAAACTGCTTTACGGGCAGGGTCTTGATACCTCCACTGCACTGATCACCGACGGACGTTTCTCCGGCACCAATAACGGCTGCTTTGTCGGACACATTTCCCCGGAAGCAGCGCTTGGCGGACCGATCGCACTGGTCGAGGACGGGGATGAGATCACCATCGATGTTTACAAGAAAGAGCTGACCCTTCATGTCAGCGACGAGGAGCTCGCAGAGCGCAGAAAGCGCTGGCATTACGAGCCGAAGCCGCTGACCGGATACCTTGCCACCTACTCTGCTCTGGCAAAATCCGCCGACAAGGGTGCTGTCATCGACTGGAAAAACGTGCTGAAGTAAGTTTCGTCACATATGAGTGTGTTCAGGATCCAGCACCATAATTGCTGCGGCCTGAATCTGCCGTGCTGACAAAAAGAAGGGACTGTCGCACTAAGATAACAGCGTACACAAATCCCCTTCTACGGTTCCCGTCTCCGCTTCGCTCCGGTCGGCGCCAAACAGGCGTCACCGGCGCCTGGCGCCCCGCTTCCGTTTTCGCTCTTATGAAATCATCCAATGATTGGAAAAGAAGTCAATGAAGCGAAAACGCGCGCTGCGGGACGACGACGTCCGTAGAAGGGGATTTTGTACGCATAAAGTCTGCTAATACGACAGCCTCTTCGTTCTTCTTATTCAAAAACAGTTTTTAGCTCAAGGGTTCAGATGAGCGGGAGCCATACTCAGCTCATAAGCTCTGTCAGTCAACCGGGTTGGTCAGGTCGCCGATCTTTTCGATGTGGCAGCGCACCACATCCCCGTGCTTTAAGAAGCGCGGCGGATCGAATCCCATGCCTACGCCGGAGGGGGTTCCTGTCGCAATGATGGAACCGGCGTTCAGTGTCATTCCGGCCGTGATCTCAGCGATCGCGCCTCCGATCGTCTGAATCATGCAGCGGGTATTGCTGCTCTGACGGAGCTCTCCGTTGACCTCACAGCTGATATCGAGTGCCTCCGGGTCACCAATCTCATCGGGAGAAACGATGCACGGGCCGATCGGGGTAAAGCCATCGAGGCCCTTTCCGAGATACCACTGTCTGTGGCGGGTCTGCAGGTTGCGGGCACTGACATCGTTGATGATGGTATAGCCGAACACATAGTCCAGGGCTTTGGCAGCATTTACCTTAGAGGCGGTCTTTCCGATCACCACGCCAAGCTCACACTCGTAGTCGAGACGGTCTACGATATCACTGTGAGACTGGATCGGCTCACCGTCCGCTACTGCCCGGTTGACCCGCTTGGAGAAATAGATCGTATACGGGCGCTCACCGCCAAATGCTTCCGCGTTGTAGTGATCCGCCTCCTTTGCGTGCTCATCATAGTTGATGCCGAGACAGACCACATCCTGCAGCGGCCGGACAATGGGTGCAAGCAGCCTGCAGGAAGTGATCTCATGCGTTGCCATTGATCCTTCTGCCGCCTTCTCCAGCTTCTTCAAAAGCGCTGCATCCTTTTCAGCCGCCCGGATCAGCTCATTCATATCCCGGAAATCAAAGCCCAGATCCTCCGTGAGGAATCCTTTCTGTCCCCCGTCAACGGAGATCATGACCTTTTCAGCTCCATTCATATCTACAGTATAAAAACGCATAGGGTATACCTGTCCTTTTCTCAACAGCCACTGGTGACCACGCACATCTTATCTCATGTTGGTCCCACAGGCAAGAGGGTCTTTGCATTTGCCAGAAAGTCCTTTCACTCTCCGGCAGTACCGTACAGGACCTGCGCCAGCTCCGAATCCTTATCCAGGATGATGGTCTTATTGCCGCCCTTTAAGGATTCCTTGAGCGCATCCAGTCCGCGGATGTAATTGTAGAAATCCGCCTTGTCCCTGGTATTGTAGGCCTCCTGAAGGATCTTCATATACTCCGCTTCGCCCTCGGCTTCGATCACAGCTGCCTGCCTTCTCGCTTCCGCCTTCATGACAGAGACCTCGCGGTCCGCCTCATTGCGGATCTTCTGTGCCTCCGCGGCGCCCTGCGCCCGGTAGGTAGCCGCGATATTCTGACGCTCGGAGATCATTCTCTCATAGACGGATTCCTTGTTATCATCCGGAAGATCCAGAGATTTGATCTCGGAGGTGATGATCTCGATGCCGTAGCCTGCGATATCCGAATTTGCCTCCTCGGTGATCAGTTGCGTCAGCTTCTCCCCGCGGGCCTCGATCACCTCATCCTGGTTCATGGAGGAGATCACATTTTTGATGGCATTATACACAGCTGCCTCGATGCGCTCCTCCGCCCGCAGCTCCACCGCGTCCAGAGTACGGATGTAGCGGGTCGGATCCACTACACGCCAGAGGACATAGTTATCCGCGATCATGCTCTTCTTATCCTTTGTGATGACATCCGATGCCGGGATATCATAGAGGATCGTAGCTGCGCTGATGCGCTGGATGCTCTGGATAAACGGGATCTTGAATTTAAGTCCCGGGCTGTCCTTGATGTCCACGATCCTGCCGAACTGGCGGACCGCCACATACTGTTTGATCGGAACGGTATAGAAGGAACCGGAGACTACGCCCAGGATCAGTATGGCAAAAACAATGGCAACGACTCTTCCAATGAACTTCTTCATCTTACTGTCCCTCCCCGTTTGCTTCAGCTGTATTGCCTGTGCCTGCTGTCTGCGGCTCGGCTGTGCCGTTTGAGCCTGCAAAGGATTCAAGCGGAAGGATCTGCTGTGTCTTTCCGTCAGTGATGATCACCTTCAGACCCGGCAGGACGTCCTCCATGGTCTCATAAAAGATCCTCTGCCTTGTAATCAGGGGATTGAGCTCATACTGTGAGTACATGGCATTAAAACGTGCCACCTGGCCCTCTGCCTCCGCGATCCTTGAAGCCTTGTTTGCTTCCGCATTCTGCAGGATCCGGTCCGCTTCCGCTTCCGCAGCGGGCACCTGCTCGTTTTTATACTTGTTAGCGTTGTTGACGGCAGTATCCTTGCCCTGCTTTGCGGTCTCGACGGCCTTGAATGCCTGGATGATCTCATCCGTCGGAGGCTCCGCGTCCTGGACTGTCATATTGACCACGCTGAGGCCGATGTTCTGCTCCGCCAGGGCCTCAGCCATCTTTTCACGCACCTCGGACTGGATCTGGGTCTTGGCTGTGGTAATGGCATCATCCACATCGTAATTGATGATCGTGGAGCGGATGCTTGCCAGCGCAATGTTCTTTAAGACCTGCTCCGGCTCCCTGGAATTGAAGAGATACGCCACCGGATCCGAGACCTTGTACTCCATATAGAAGTCGATGTCAATGAAGTTGAAGTCCTTCGTGATCATAATCCCGTCAGTATCTGCAGAAAAGTTCTGCCCGTCATCGCTGACCTGATATCCGATGCCGGTACCGTGGGTCGTGATATCCACAAGGTGCACCCGCTGCAGGAAGGGGATCTTGAAATGCAGGCCCGCCGTATCCGTCCGGATCACCTCTCCGAACATGGTGACGACAGCATTTTCCTGCTCATTGACATTGTAATAGCTTCCGAGGGCAATGCTTCCGAGCACGCCCAGAATGACCACGGCCGTGACGATCCGGCGAAGCGGCTTTAAGTCGACCGGTTTTTTCGGTGCACGCACCGTATTGCCGTCGGCATCCACCACCGTCGGCCCGCTGTCCTTTCTTCCGGACTTTCCGCTGCCGGAAAAGGCCTCGCGGATCTTCTCCTTCAGCTCCGGATTTCTGGAAATATAATACGCGATCAGCGCGATAATGATTATCAGTTCTATCATAATGCTTTCTACCTCACAAAAAGCAAATGCAAGGCACAGGTTTTATTCGACCTCGATCAGCTCATACTCCCTGCTGCCAAAGCCAAGCGCTGCTGCCGCCTCAATCGTATGGATACCGTTCCGGCTGTTGATCCGCTCGAGAAGATGCGCTTTTCCGGGATCGTCGGAAGCATTGACCAGATCGATGCAGGCCTGGTCGATCGCCACCGGATCGAGGGAAGCAAGGATGCCGATGTCCTTCATGCAGGGATCCTCCGCGACGGCGCAGCAGTCACAGTCCACAGACATGTTGCACATGATGTTAAGGAAGGCGATATTGCCGCCCACGCCTCCAAATAAGGAAACGACAGAGGATGCCGCGTCCGCCATCGCCTCAAGGAAGGTATCCTGGGGAGGAAGGTTGTTCCAGACAACCGTCTGATCCTTCAGCTTACCGCCGGAGTGGATCCACGCCTTTCCTTCAGAAGATGCGCAGCCGATGGAAAGCTGCTTCAGCGCTCCGCCGTAGCCTCCCATGGGATGCCCCTTGAAATGAGAAAGCACGACCATGGAATCATAATTTTTCAGGTCTTTGCCCACAAAGTTTTCCTTCAGTACCTTGCCGTCCGGGATCGGGAGCATGAGATCGGGGCCTTCCTCATCCATCAGGTCGACATGAAAGTACTTTGTCCAGCCGTGGTTTGCCAGCAGCTTCTTGTGTTTGTCCGAGTAATTGCGCTCACCCTCATAGGCGGTATTACACTCGACTACGGTTGCTCCGAGAGCATCGATCACCGGGCCCCAGAAGGCGGGCTTCAGATAGTTCTGGTTTCCTTCCTCACCGCTATGCACCTTGGCGGCTACCTTTCCGGGAAGCTCCTTCCCGAGAAGCCGGTACATTTCCAGTACCTTTTCCGGTGTGATCGTTTTTGTAAAATAAACCTTTGCTTTCATTAATCATTCTCCTCACATGATCCGGACATCTGTCCGGCAAATTCATTCTGTCAAATTGTTCCCGACAGCTTTCCCTGCTGCTCTGTCCTGCAGAACAGGCAGGAAACAGCAGGCTTATAACTCACAGCTTTAAGTATAACAGAAACAGCGTAAAAGAAAAATACATGAAAACAGCCCGGGCATGTACTGTCATAAGTCATGCCCGGGCGGACGGTTGATTTCTTATTCTTTTGTATCAGTTCAATACCCGATCACAGCATAGCTAAAGCACGCCGTCTGCCGGTTTATGCGCTCACGGTCACTTTTCCGTCCAGTGCCTTTTTCATGCCTTCCGGATCATTCACAGCATAGAAAACATAGTCATTTACCTTGCCGTCCTCGTCGTGATCGACAGGTCCGTTATAGAGCGCCTTGCCTCTCCAGCTGGAAGGGCCGGAGCTTATGGTCTTCTTTCCGCAAAGCAGGGAGGTCTGTCCGTCGGCATCCTGGCGCATGCCGCACTGTCCGATCTCATCAAAGCGGATCGAGCTGATCGATTCCCCGTTTGCGCGGACCAGCCGGCGGTTTGTGATTGCATACATCAGTTTGCGCGCACTTCTTCCATCCGAGTAAGCAGCCAGCGGCACGATAGCTCCGAAAAGCAGCAGGATCAAAAAGACCGAAGGCTTCAGTCCGTCTGTTTTTCCCGCAGCATATACCATCAGGGCAGCCATCAGCGCGATGGAGATCGCTGTTCTCAGAAAATAAGTTCCCGAGTAGGTCTTATCCAGTATCTTTGACACGGAATGTCCGGTCCAGAGCACCTGCTCGCCGTCTTCCAGATTCCTTTTAATGACTTCCATAGATTTCCCTCCTTGCATAAGAATCCGTCAGCTAGAATTGTACCTTCAGCTTCCGTAAAAAGTCTGTCAAGGAGGAGCTGTGCCTCGCGAAATGGACGTTAATTTTTTTCTTTTATCTGCAAAGGATCCGTAAAGCGAAACAAGGCTTCAGTCTGTGTTTTCTTACCTGTCCGCAGTGCCGTCTTCCTTTTTTACCGGTGCCAGGCCGACAGCGCGGTCTACCGGCAGCGAGAAGGCGATTCCCTGGCTTTCCCGGTCCAGACCGGCTTCGTGATAGACCGCCTTCAGCACATCATCCTTGATTGCGGAAGGCACAATGATCATGACGATCTCTTTATCCGGAGATACCGCAAGATGAAAAAACTGCTCCGCATCCGGATCCGCTGTTCCTCTTCCGCGGATGATCGTGCCGCCGCGTGCTCCTGCCTTTGTGGCAGCATCCATGACCAGCTGTGAAAAACCGGCGTTGATAATGCAGAAGACCAGTTCATATTCCGTATTCATGAGAATGCCCTTTCATTTGCAAGAAAACCATAGCTCAGGGTGCCGATCACGCTTGAGAGCGGTACTGCCACGGCAACTCCCTTCCCGCCGCGGATCGTGCGGAATTTTTCTTCCAGCACCTCTGTGAGCTCTCCGAGACGGTCCTCCCGGACAATGCTGAAGATCGCTGTTTTTTCACCCGGAACAAATCCCAGGGTCTCCAGGATGTGGGAAGCCGCTGTTCCCTTTGCCTGCGTGATGATCTGCAGATTGACGTCAAAGGACTGGATCAGCGTGTAATAATAGATCGAGCGTCGCTGATTCACGATCGTGATCAGGAGCTCCAGTTTTTCGGGGGCGACATTGCCGGGGTGCTGCATAGTTACCTCTTTCCAGGACTGTATCCGGACACGGGTGCTGCATAGTTACCTCTTTACTCTGCAGCACCCGGCACATATTCGCAATCCGGCCTTCGGCCTTCTTGCTCATATATTTGCCGTCTGCTACTCAGACCCTGTCCGGATCCACTCCTTATTTCAGGCAAGCCTGAATCAGGACTGTATCCGGACACGGGTGCTGCATAGTTACCTCTAGAAATATATGATCTGGTCATCGTCAGCTGAGAGTATGCGGCGGGTTGCCGCGTATTTGCGGGCACGCACAGAGAGGACCGAACGGAATCCAAGGATCTGTATGGTGATGAGCGGTGCCATGGCAACCATCGCCACGACTCCGAATGCATAGTTCAGGATCATGTTCTCTCCGAGAAGCTTCGCGCAGACGCCGATGGCAAAGGGTAGGATGAATCCCGTCGTCAGCGGTCCGCTTGCGACTCCGCCGGAATCGAAGGCGATCGCGGTATAGATCTTCGGTACGAAGAAGGAGAGCCCCAGCGAGATCGTATATCCCGCGACCAGAAAGTGCATCAGCGGGATCTCCAGTACGATGCGCAGTACGGACAGCATGATACTGGTACCGACGCCTGCCGCAAGGGCGATCATCATCTGCAGACGTGTGACTTCTCCGTTGGTGATATCCTCAACCTGATGATTAAGCACGTGCACCGCAGGCTCTGCAAGCACGACCAGCATTCCGGTGATAAAGGAAAAGGCAAGCAGGAACTGCTTATGATCTGCGAGCTCCAGGCCGAAGCGGTATCCGACCGGCATGAAGCCCACAGTGACCGAGGTCAGAAAGATCACAAGACCGAGGAAGGTATACAAAAGTCCAACGGCGATCTGGACGAGTCTTGCCTTTGGAAGCTTCAGTACAAGCTTCTGCAGGATTGCGAAAAATATGCATAAAAGAAGAAGGGAACGGGCAACTTCCAGCATCATTTCACCGACCAGAGGAAGCAGATGCGGCCCCAGATGGGAGTCCACAGAATAATCCGGTACGGTATAGCTCAAGCTGCCCGTTGCCAGCATGGAAAGCAGCAGCACCGAAAGGATCGGGCCGGCGGAACAAAGTGCGACCAGTCCGAAGCTGTTTTCATTGGCGCCGCGTCCTCCGACCGTCAGCGCAATGCCGACGCCGAGGGCCATGATAAAGGGAACGGTGATCGGTCCGGTCGTCACCCCTCCCGCGTCAAATGACATGGGCAAAAAGGCTTCCTTTCCCTGCGTGATCAGAAGGGAAGCAAAGGCAAACATCAGAAAGTAGAAAAAGATCAGAAGGGAATTGAGATCCTTATGCTGTACGATCTTCAGTACTGCTATCAGGAGCAGGATCCCTACGCCTGCACCGACCGTTCCGATCAGCAGTCCCTGATCGATCACTGCCGCAACCTGGTCAGCAAGAACCGAAAGATCAGGCTCTGCCACGGTGATCAGAATACCCATCATCAGTGCCGATCCCAGCAGTACGGGAAGCCTTTTGGATTTGGTCAGACCTTCTCCCATATGCTGTCCCATCGGCGTCATGGCCAGATCAGCACCCAGGTTGAACAGTGCGATCCCGATCATCAGAAAAGCCGCAGAGATCAGGAATACCGCCATCTCACGTGCTTGTAGTTTTACAAGCGGCGTCAGCGATATGAGAAACACCAGCATGCTTACAGGCAGAACAGAAGCCGAAGCTTCCCGCATCTTTTCCCTCAGCACTTTTCTAAGTTCTCTGCGCATCTTAAAACTCCTTTATTCGGGCTCCGCCAGATAGTAGCCCACGCCTGCTTCCGTAAAAATATAGGCAGGCTGCGCCGGGTTCTTCTCGATCTTCCGGCGGATATTGGCCATATTGACGCGAAGGATCCGGTTGTCATTCTTTAAGTTGGGGCCCCAGATCTCCCGGAGGATCATGTCATAGGTGATCACTCGGCCCGCGTGCCGGCCCAGCAGAGCCACCAGCCGGTACTCCGTCTGGGTCAGGCCTGCGTCTTTACCATCTGTATAAACCTTGTGCTTGTTATAGTCGATCGTAAGCCCGCCGGTCTTGAAAATGCCGTTCTGCATGGCGAGTCCGGCATCCGTCGCCATCCTGTGATGCCGAAGAGCTGAACGGATGCGCGCCAGCAGCTCTGAGGTCCCGAAGGGCTTGGTAATGTAGTCATCCGCCCCGAGATCCAGAGCTTCTACCTTGTCGCGTTCGTGTGTGCGCGCAGAGAGTACGATCACCGGGATGGAGGACCATGCCCTCAGATCCTTGAGGATCTGGATGCCGTCCATATCCGGAAGGCCCAGGTCCAGGATCACCAGGTCCGGACAATGAGAGGTGATCATTGAGCCTGCCTCTGCCCCGGTCGCAGCTGTCAGCACATCATAATTGTTTGCCCTCAGGATCGTCTTCAGCAGGTTGATGATGCTGCTCTCGTCTTCTACGATAATAATCTTGTCACGGATCTCCATGGAAATCCCTCCCTGATGTATTCCTTTTTACTCTTCATCCTGTACCGGCAGCGCAAAGCAGAACCTCGCACCGCCCTCCTCACGGTTTTCCGCCCATATCCTTCCATGGTGGGCAGTGATGATCGACTGACAGATGGAAAGCCCGATCCGCATGCTTCGCCATTGTCCGGCATCCATTTCGCCGATGGGAAGCGTTCCGTCAAAAAGATGCGGAAGGATGTCCGGCGCAATCCCGCGCCCGTCGTCCTCCACGATAAAAACTGCTTCTCCTGTACATTTCAGCACCCTGAGCGTGATCTTCGTCGTCGTTTCCCCGTGCAGGACAGCATTTTCCAAAAGATTCACCAGCACCTGCTCGACCAGGGTGGCATCCATCGGCACCATCAGGACCTCCGCAGGAGCCATGACCTCTACCGGAGTGTCAGGAAAATGTCTGCTGTATTTATTGACCGCGCTGCTTACGATCTCCTCCGCAAGTTCAGGTGTTGTCGTGATCTCGGCGTTATTCGTATTGATTCTTGTAATGGATAAGATATTTTCAACCACACGGTTGAGCCATTCTGCCTCTCTGCGGATATCGCTTACCAGCTCCAGGCGCTGCTCATGCTCAAGCTGCTCATCATTTTCCAGGATCGCCGAAGCAGAGCCTACGATCGAGGTCAGCGGCGTACGTATGTCATGAGAAATGGAGCGGAGCAGGTTCGCCCGCATCTTTTCGGATTCCATTTCAAGCCGTACTTTTTCCTGCTGCTTGATCTGGCTCGTAAGAGCGCTCACAAATATGGACACACTCAGCATGGCGACAAAGGTCAGCGGATATCCGGTCAGTGAGAAATCCAGAACAAAGTACGGATAAGTGAAAGCATAGTTCACACCGATCACGGCAAGAACGGATGCTATGATCCCGTAAATATAGCCATGCGTAAAGCGGGACACACAGAGGACAGCCAGGACAAAGAGCAGAGGGACATGCGTATCGGTAGAACTGAAGCGCTGCAGGATTATGCAGATCATAGAGGCAAACGCGAGAATACTCAGCGTGACCAGGCAGTCCTGCAGGATGTGGTTTTGATGATCCTTTTGTTTCATGGAAATACTATACCTGCTTTCTTTCATTTTTGGCGGATTTCACATCCATTTTTACGCAATCTTAGCACTGTGCAGTATTTTTGAGCCCCCTCTTTACATCGCTTTTTCTCGCCATCCGCTATCCATTCATGTATAATATGAGTTGCCCGACAAATGGGCAGTTTTCTATGAGCTATGACTCTTAAGATAACCTTGCATTGGGGAGGAAGGCATGAAAACAACAGTCGCAAAATTCGGCGGGACCTCGCTGGCAGACGCCGAGCAGTTTAAAAAGATCAAAGAGATCGTCCGAAGCGATCCGGCGCGCAGGTTTATCGTGGCGTCCGCTCCGGGCAAACGTTCTTCAAAGGACATAAAGGTCACGGATCTTTTATTAAAGTGCTATACAAAGGCTGCTGCCGGTCAGGAGTTTGAAGATTGCCTGACATCAGTCCGGGACCGCTTTGCGGAAATCATACGGGACCTTGAACTGGACTTCCCCTTAGATGAGGAGATCCAAAAGCTCCGGGAGCACCTTGGCGAAAGCCCCCGGAAGGATTATGTCATAAGCCGCGGAGAATATCTGAATTCCCGTATTCTTGCAGCCTGGCTGGGATATACCTTTGTCGATCCGGAATGGTGCATCTGTTTTGATCCTTCCGGAAAGCTGGATCCGCTCCTTACCAGGAGGACTCTCGGCGCCGCCCTCCGGCCTCTTCAGAATGCTGTTATAGCCGGATTCTACGGCGCGGATATGGAGGGCGTGATCCATACCTTTTCGAGAGGCGGTTCCGATGTGACCGGAAGCCTGGTCGCTGCAGCGATCGGCGCGGATCTGTATGAAAACTGGACCGATGTATCGGGAATGCTTGCGGCTGATCCCCGGATCGTAAAGCAGCCCAAACAGGTGCGCTACGTCAGCTACCGCGAGCTGAGGACGCTTTCCTACATGGGTGCCTCGGTGCTTCATACCGACGCGGTCATGCCGGTATCGGACCTTGACATCCCGATCAACATCCGCAACACGAACCGGCCTGAGGATACCGGATCCATTATCGTCCGCAAGCTCCCCAAGGGCGAAATGAAGGAACCGATCGTAGGCGTCGCCGGCCTTACAGGAATGTCGGTCATTCAGATCGAAAAGCTGATGGTCAGCGACGAGTCCGGATTTACCGCGATCATCCTGGATATCTTCAAAAACCGCCAGCTTCCCTTTGAGCAGTGCCTGACGGGGATCGATACAGTCACCCTGGTGATCCGCAGCGACCTGCTGGATCCCTGCAAGGAAGATCTGTTCGCCGAGATAGAAGATAAGCTGAAGCCGGATTACCTCGGTCTCAAGGAACACCTCTCCATGATCGCGGTCGTGGGTGAACAGGGAACGGAATCCTCTGATGCCAATGTCCGCGTTCTGGACGCTCTCACACGCGCGGGGGTCTCCATCAGTACGATCAACCAGGGCGCCGGCAAGCTGAACCTGCTGATCGGTGTTCCGGAGGACAGGTATCACGACGCGATCCGGGCGATCTATTCCACTATAGACGCCCCGTCCGTCAATGAAGCCTTCCGGGATCAGGATCAAACGTGATGCCGGAGTCTGCCCGACTTTTCCTTCAGACAAATGCAAAACCATTCTGAATATCTCAAAAGCCTTATGAATGCAGTTTTGCTGCACCATAAGGCTTTTTTCATCTGCCGCGCGTACGGTCCCTCTTTGCATCATGAGCTGCCCGACAAATGGGCCTGTTCTATATGAGCCCGGCGATTTCCGCGCTCAGGGCGCTGCAAAATCACTGAAACACCCGGGAGCCGTTCATTGGTCAGTCAGGGATCACGATGCCGCTGACTCTTGCTTCTATCGCCAGCTCCGTCCGGTTCCGGAACCCGGTTTTCTGCATCATATGATTGATATGCGTCTTTACGGTCGCAACGGATATGTGGAGCACCCCTGCGATCTCCTCATTGGAGCTGCCCCGTGCAAGCTCTCTTAACACCAGCAGCTCCGAGGCTGTCAGATCACTGCTTTTGATCATGCCAATCGGCACGGTGGGCGCAGAGTCCGGATAAATATGCTCCCCTTCCATTGTTTTATCCATCACATCCAGGAGCGGCTCGCTGTCCAGCTCCTTATACCAGAACGAATCTGCTCCGATCTCACGGGACCGTTCAATGTAGGAGACCTCCGGCATGGAGGTTACAATGACGATCTTGATCTTCGGATTCATCTTTTTGATGCGCGCGGCTGCCTCCAGTCCGTCTGAGCCGTCCTTCATCACGACATCCATCAGCACAAGATCCACATCCATCCTGGCACAGTAGGTATCCGCCGCCCTTGCCGAAGGGATGGAGGCGGCCAGCTCATACCGCCCGGAATGCGCTACAAATAATTCGAAGAGTCTTCTGGAAATATTCTGATCGTCGCAGATCAGCACCTTATACATAAAATCACCTCCCTATGGAAGCTCCAGGGTCAGCCGGAACCTTGGCAGTGCTTCCACTTTCATCCGGATACCTGCAGCTTCCGCCATGGCGCGAAGCATCCCGAGACCGCCGCTTTCGATGATCTCCCCCGCAGGCTGTTCTCCGTTATTGGTGAATACGATCCTGTTATTCTCCGCAAGTATATCCAATTCATCCCCGTGGGCATGGCGGATAGTATTGGTCAGGCATTCATGGATCGCAGACACTACGACCTCTTTTGCAGCCGGCTCTTCAGGAAGCTTGCCCGTGATCGCCAGCCGGATCCCCACGTCTTTTGCAACCTCCTGCATATAGGCATAGCTGTTTTCCGAAGGATCCGCCATCCCGATATCTTCCAGAACTGTCTGGTTATTCTGCCAGACAGAAAGCACGCTTTCCAGGCTTCCTTTTCCCTGCACATAGCGGCGTCCGAGCAGAAGCATCTTTCCGAGGTCATCATGCAGCCTGAGCCTTGCGTGCAGCTTTTCCTTCTCAATCGTATAGGCGGTAATCATACTGCCCAGCTGGGAAAACTCTGCTGTAAGCTCTGAAGCGGCCTTTCCGGGAGATGCACATTTTCCTGTGCCGGCATCGGGTTCCGTCTCTTTTTTGTCTGCCGATAAATACACAGACTTGTTGTCTGCAGTATCCAGCGGTCCCGGAGCATTCATGCCATAGTTTTGCAGCGCTTCTTTGCCGGATTCCTCCTTAATACCAAAGCTGCAGGAAACATACCAGATGCCCTCTTCTGTGCTGATTGCCGCTTTCTTCAGCAGAATTCCGGAAGGCTCTTTCACCGGATGTTCCAGCGTAAGGCGCAGCATCAGGCCTTCTTGAGACCTCACGATATTGACAAGCAAAGCCTCTGCGCCCTCCATGGCTATCTCTGTTATCTCCTCGTACAGATCAAATGCCGCCACCAGTAACGTTCCCGGAAGCAAGCTACTCTCTCCCTCCAGAAATACAGCGCCCACGATTCCGCAAAGCCGCAGATACTCAAGGCTTTCCGCCACAGAGAGCCTGAGCTCTTCCAATGGCAGCATTTCCTGTTCCTCCGCTTTCAGTACAAGATTGCAGCGGCGTTTGATATACGCGGTCAGCACACAGGCTTTTGCCATCTCGGGGCGGAATTCCTCCTCTGTACCCTTCCGTTCGAGTATTGCATTGATCCTTTCAAGCTGCGGCCTGACGGACTCCGCCATGGACTCGTACAGACGGTTTTTCTCTTCTACGCGTGCCGTGGATTCCCTGACCTCTTCCTCTTTCTGTTTAAGGATCTGCATCGGGAACCAGCCTGCCTTGAGACAGGCTTCCATCAGGCAGATATAAAAAAGACAATAGGCTTCCGGAAGCTGAAGGAACCGTCGGCCTCGAAGCGTCGGAAGGCCTCCGAGATAATAGGATACAAAATAGATCACAGAAATCAGGAGCAGCGGAAAAAGCAGCTGCGGTACGCCGGACCTGCCTGCCGCCCTGTTTTCATGAAACAGATGATACAGCGTCATGGCTGTACAGCCCGTGATCCAACATACCGCCAGATAATAAACAGGCCCGTAATCATAGCGCATTCCGTGTTCTGCCTGTCTTCCCTCCGGAATAAAGCTAAAGGCAAGCCCATGCAGGTCGTTAGTGAGGATCAGGCAGATAAGCGCCGCGCAGCAGATATATAAAAATGCGATCCTGCCCGATGAGCGGCGGTCCTCCCCATTCCATACGAGAAGCGCCGCGTCCATGGCCAGAAGCGGGATCAGTGTAAACGGAAGATAATAGAGATACCAGATCCTTCGGGCCCATGCATCTGACAGGACATCCGAGAAAAAATAGCGGGTGCCTCTCAGGAAAAGAAGCATCAGCATCAGCATCCCGATCCCGTACATCCGCTGTCTGACAGCCTCCCCCACGGGTCTTTTCCGGAGCATGTACATCCAGTAGCAGACCATACATGCATAGATCAGTCCGGCACCGTTGACCGGACCCATTCCGATGTTATAGACAATGATGCCGGCAAAAAAAATCACCAGAGTCGTGAATAAAATTCTGTTCGACTCTGATGATTTCGTCATAGTAATCCTCCAAGCTTTGTGGAAGCACAACGTTGCATATAAGCTGCGCGCTGTTTCACACTGCGTGCTCTCACAGCGCTCACAAGCATTCGCAAATCGCCATTCTCGCTTTGTTCGCCTGGCTTTTTTGCTCATACTTGTTGCCTTGTCAAATGTCCTGAAAAAAGAAAGCAGGCTTTCTTTTTTCGTCCATTTTCCAAGAGCTTATGCATTAAAGTAGAAGAGATACTCCCCGATCGGCAGACGGATCTGCCCAAGCTCAGGATAGCGGTATGCCGTATGATCCGCAAAGCCGTAATTCAAATGCAGCTCATCCCCTGAGCCGCTCCATGTCAGCTCATACTGCGGGCTGTCCGCATCGATCCGGATCACACCGGTCCCGTCCGGACGAAGGTTGAGATACCCGTATCCGGTTCCCTCTTCCCCTGTCGAAAGCGACTGCCAGCCGGAAAGGGTGTAGGACTCCCCGGTGCCCGAGGCAGCCTGCTGCACTCCAACATAGTTCGAGCCCGGTGTCTGCACGCCGACATACTGGGTCTGCACAACGCCGTTTACGACCCAGGCGCCGCTGGCATTTACCTGATATCCGTCCGGAGTCACGGTATTCATCAGGCAGTAGCCGTTATTATCAAAGTAATAGCATTCCGCAGTTCCGTCCAGGTCTCCATCACACCAGGCCCAGCATCCGGCAGGATAGGTCCCGTTGCCCTCGTCCCACCACCAGCCTCTGGCATCCTGACGCCAGGTTCCGGCAAAGGCAGTGAGTGTAAACGCAAACAGCATCAGTGCTGTCATTATGATTATACGGTAAATCTTCTTCATTATCCATGTCCTGTCCGGCAGTTTATGACATTGACCGGACTTTTCCTTTCTCCCGGCAAGCTTCCGGGGCATTTTCCCACGCGTTTGCTTCTCCTTAAAATATCCTGCCTGAACCCTTCCCGGCTGAACAGGCTTTTTATCTTATCTCCCGTCAAGGATGGCCTGGCTCTGGTTGATCGTGTTGAGGCGTTCGCTTCCATCGGTGTAGACCGTGAAGCTGATCGTCACCCAGTCGCTTCCATCTTCCGTATGCCACTCATAGACATGGTTGCCTGCATTCCACTGTGCCGGGCTGTGTTTGGTGCCATCCGCTCCGAACGCGTCACGGGCAAACTCGTAGGTCACAGGATCATGCCCTGACTTGTCGAGCTCATCCATGATCCTGTTATAGCCTGCCTGCAGGGCCTTCTGTGATACATTGCCATCCGCATCCGCTGATGTTTTGCCGAAGTCCTCAGCCTCTTCCTCCTTTGCGATCTGGGTCGGATACTCCGGCTCCTCTCCATCGCTGTAGGAGACATAATCCCAGCTCGAATAGCCGTTGGCCTCAGCAAGCTGATCAAAGCTCCATCCCTGGCAGTTTACGATATAATCCTCCGGAAGCGCCGGATCCTCATCGGTCCAGCCTGTGTCGTTGAGATGACGCAGATTAAATACCAGCGTCACGGAGCCTGCTTCCTTCGAGATCGGGATCTCACAGTGCAGTGTACCGTCCTTCTCCGTCATCGGAATATGCTCAAACGGCACACTGATCCAGGAACCGCTTAAGTAAAGACACTCGTCCTCCGTGTCCAGCTCCGCCTCAAGGTCCTCGATCGGCGTATCCTCCACGTGCAGTCCGAGGAAGGGAATGACGTATCCGTCGCTGTCGATATAGATCCTGGCGATGCTGTTGACCCAGTCTCCCTCGCCAAGCGCCTCCACATATTTTCCGGTGCAGTTTTTAAATGCCACGACACCGTGCCAGTCGCCGTAGTAGCGGTCGATCAGTGCCTGATCCGGCTGATCTGTTTCAAAGGATGACGAATTCCACTCTTTCATGAACTCAAGCTGCTCTGCCATGATGCCGAAATCCAGCATCTCCTCATCCTCATCACCCATGATGCTGACATCGATGCATCCGTCTTCCGCCGCCGCAGCATCATACAGATCTCCGAGATCCTTGTAAAAATACTTCTTTCCGTCATACTCCACGAAAAACTCGTCGAGCGGTCCTTCCGCATCCGCTAAAAGCATGTCAAAGTACTCGATAAACTGTTCCTTCGTAAGGGCCCCTGCCCCATCATCCGGGCCGGCTCCCTCCTCTTCGTCAGCTTCCTCTTCCTCTGCCGGCACAGCTTCTTTTTCTTCCTCTTCTTCGGTTTCTTCCTCCGCAGAAGTCTCGAGTGCTTTGGTCGTTTCCGGCGCCTTGGCTGTCTCTGCAGCCGAGCTTGCCGGGGCTGCCGTCTCCGCCTGGGTCGCTGACCCGCCGCAGGCTGCAAGCAGGAGCACCACGCACATCAAAAGCGCGCTTAAACGATATTTCATGATCTTATTACCTCCCTTCCGTATTCCTTTTGCAGGATCGCTACTGATTCTTACCCATCTTTACTCTACCATTATTATCGTTTTTTTCCGTCCATCGAAAGGTTGATAATACGAGTCAGGAAAAACATGCTATAATCAGCTCATGAAGAATTCGAATTTTTTCCAAAATTTAAGAAACATTGCTATCGGGGCCTGCTTTGCTGTGCTGTTTGTCATAAGCTGCACAGGCACGGTCCTGCGTTCAGAAGCCGCAGAGCTTCCCGGCCCTTCTTCGGCAGGTGCTCTGAAGGTGGTAAACGGACAGCTTTGCGACACAAAGGGAACTCCCGTACAGCTGAAGGGCATCAGTACCCACGGGCTTGCCTGGTTCCCGGAGTATGTCAATGCGGATGCTTTCCGCACGATCCGAAAGGCCTGGCAGATGAATGTGGTCCGACTCGCACTCTATACAGAAGAATACGGCGGATACTGTTCCGGCGGAGACCGTAAAAAGCTGCTGCAGCTCATAGATGACGGGATCCGTTATGCGACGGAGGCTGATCTTTATGTGATCGTGGACTGGCATATCCTTTCCGATGGCAACCCGAATACGCATCTTTCAGAAGCTAAGGAATTTTTCTCTGCCCTGTCCCAAAAATATAAGGACAGCTTTAATCTGATCTATGAGATCTGCAATGAGCCGAACGGCAGCACATCCTGGGAGGATATCAAACATTATGCCGGGGCACTCATCCCGGTGATCCGCGCAAATGATCCCGATGCCATCATTCTTATCGGCACACCGAACTGGTCCCAGTTTGTGGACCAGGCTGCCGCAGACCCGATCACAGGCTATGATAATCTCATGTACACACTGCATTACTATGCTGCAACACATAAGGAAGATCTCAGGAACAGACTGCGCGATGCAGTGAAAGCCGGACTTCCGGTCTTTGTCTCCGAGTACGGGATCTGTGACGCCAGCGGCAGCGGCGGGATCGACTACGAAGAGGCCAGGGCCTGGAGCACTCTCCTGGATGAGCTTAAGATCAGCTCTGTCTCCTGGAATCTTTCCAACAAGCAGGAGACGAGTGCATTTTTAAAGTCCTCCTGCCGGAAAACCGGCGGATTTACCCTCGATGACTTAAGCGATAGCGGCCGGTTTGTCATCGGCGGCATTGCCGACTCCCGGAAGGATTCGTAAGCTGGACGTCTGCCGGATGCAGGTCTCCGGAACCCGATCCTTTACACAGCTCTGCTGACCCGGATATACTATTCAAAAGCTTAAGAATAACGGAAAAGACTATGACAGACAATAATTACTATTACTCCTATCTTGAGACGGATCTCTCCATTATCCGGCAGAATTTCCGGAATCTTCAGAATGCCTGCAGGCAGACGATCATCCCCGTAGCCAAGGGAAATGCCTGGGGACTGGGGACTGTCGGCGTGGTTTCGATGCTGTTTGACCGTCTGGGTCTTGATACTGTAGCAGTTGCGCATACAGCGGAGGCTGTTAAGATCAGGGAGGCGGGGTATCAGGATCAGACGATCATGATCCTTTCCGGTGTTCCGTTCCATGCGATCCCCTATGTGGTGCAGTACAGGCTTCTGATGATGGTATACAATCAGGAGACTGTCAGGGCTTTAAGTGATGAGGTCCGCAAAGCAGGGCTGGAGAGCTTTCCGATCCAGATCAAGATAGATACCGGTTTCCACCGGATCGGTGTGGCGATGGAAGAGCTTGATGCGCTGATCGAGGCGGTCAAAGCTGCAGGAAATCTGGAAATTATCGGAATCTGCTCTCATTATGCGGACGCTTACACGGCAGGCTCACAGAAGACACTCGAACAGTATGCTCTCTTCCGGAAAGCCGTACAGTTGGTTCGAAGTAAGGGCATTGAGCCAAAGTACATTTCCATCGGCTGTTCTCCCAATATCGAGTGGCCGGAGGATGACCTCTGCACACATGTCCGCGTGGGCTGGGGATATATCGCCTACACACCCGCAAAGGGCTTTGAGGACTATTACGGCAACAGAATGCCCATGTCGCTCCGGACGTATATTACGGATATCCATGAGCTTAAAGCCGGGGATACGCTCGGGTACTCCAACGTTGTACTGGATAAGCCCACGACGACGGCAACGATCTCCATGGGCTACTGTGACGGCCTGTATCGGCCACTCACGCTTCACTCAGCACCGCTTCTCGTGCGCGGACAATATGCGCATTATCTGGATGAAGGAATGGATCAGACGATCATTGATGTGACCGGTCTTGATGTTTATCTCGGGGACGAGGTCACGATCTTCGGAAAGGATAAATACAGCGATAAGGTGCTGACGCCGACAGAGCTGGCAGCACATGCCGACGGAAGCTCGAGCATCCTCCACCTGTATCTTTCAGACAGGGTAGCCCGGGTTTATATCGATGACTGATCATCAGGGTACTCGGTCCGGACAGGCAGGCTTATCAGCTGAGCAGATATTTATGATGTCAGGGTCAAAAGGTATTTTGCTCCTGACTATGATAGATGATGTAATGGGGAGGAATTTTATGTTCAGAGAAATGAGAAGAAGCAGGCAGGCGCTTTCAGAAGCGGAATGTATAGAGATCCTTGACCGCAATACAGCAGGTGTCCTGGGTGTCAACGGAGACGACGGTTATCCCTATACGGTCCCGGTAAGCTATATCTACAAAGACGGAAAGATCTTTTTTCATGGCGCCAGGATCGGCCACAAGATCGAATCCATTCTGCGCTCGGACAAGGTCTCCTTTTGTGTGATCGATCAGGACAAGGTCGTGCCTGAAGAACTGACGACCTATTTTCGGAGTGTGATCTGCTTCGGAAGGGCACGTCTTCTGGAGGATGAGGACGAGATCCGCAGCTGTGCCAGGCTGATCGGCACCAAATACTCCAAGGGATATGAAGCAAAAAGCGAAGCGTCCCTGGCCAGAAAGATCCATGTCTTAGGCTGCGTGGAGATCACGATCGAGCACATGACCGGCAAGCAGGCTATCGAGATGGTGCCGCAGAAGACGGAGGAAGACCTGCATTAAATACTGTTCTTAAACTGATTTTCAGAGAAATTCAATAAGAAATCAATCCATATACAAAAAAGCCTTATGTACAGCCGTTTTCGACTTATATAAGGCTTTTGCACTTGTTATTTTAAAAGATTGGGATCGAATGTTATAACAGCCCTGTCATATATACAGGAATATAGGTGATTCCATCAGAATGTTTCAGGTCTCTTGTATAGATAATATACCGGTCCTGTACTTTGATGGGATATTTTTCTATAAAATAATCGAAGGATTTATGGGACGAGTATCCGGATGATTTCACCTCTACAGGACATATTTTTTTATTTTTTACCAACAGGAAATCTATCTCGTATTTTTTTTCTTTATCTCCGCTCTTTGGAATATACCGATATTCGTGGAAATACAGGTTTTTACCGGCTGCACATAACATCTGGGCAACCACATTTTCAAATACCATGCCAAGATTGGAGTTCAGCCTGTCGTAAATAAGAGCCCTGTATATGCCTTCGGTTTCTTCTCCCTCACGGATCATCTGCGATACCAGCAGACCGGTGTCTCCCATATATAATTTAAAATTACTTCTGTCTGCGTATAATTCCATTAGAACGTCAGGATTTGTAACATTTACGCAGAGATTGCCCATCATGGCCTCCGCAACAAATTCGACCGATTCTACATAATTGGCATATCTGGCATTCGCATTAATTTCGGAAAATGTGAAATGCATTTTGTGATCAGATAACTGTTTGGGAATGGTTTTGAATATCAGAGAAGCCTTTTCGTTCTCTTCATTGTCATATTTTTTCAAATCGTCTTCATATAAAGCGAGAATATTTTGTTTGACCCTGTCTATTACGGAATAGCTGTTTCCTTCAACATAAGAAGCTACTGCCTGGGGCATTCCTCCCACGGCAATATATTCCCGGAATAACTGCATGATTTTACGGTGTACAGCATCCCCTAAAGGTTTTCCGCTTTCAAAGGCAGCTTTTATAGCCGGCATGGCAGCGGTATTTCCCTTTGCCCACAGAAATTCTTCAAAATCCATGGGATACATCTTAAGCTTTTCCTCTTCGGAGGGAATAAGAATATTTTTCACATTCTTTTTAATGCTGATCAGGGAACCGGTCTCAATATAATCGTATCGGCCATCTGCTACCAGGTACTTTATGGCCTGGCGAGCCAAAGGAAACAGCTGGACTTCGTCAAAGATAATGACAGACTTCCTTCTGGGCAGATCTTTCCCTTTGATGATGAAAAGATTTCTGAAAAATGTATCGAGGTCTCCGATATTGTCCTCAAAGTTCTGGCGCAGATCTTTTGCTTCCCTGGCAAAATCTAAAAGGATATAGTCATCGTATTCATTTTTGGCAAATTCTTCAGCCGTGGTACTTTTTCCGACTCGACGGGCACCTTCAATCAGGACGGCGCTTTTCCCATTGGATTCTTTTTTCCAAAGGAGAAGCTTATTATAAATTTTTCTTTTGAAGTACATGGGATACCTCCATCGGCTCTATCTGCCAATAAAATATAAAATATTCCCGAAAAAGTCAAATGTTTTCATACTCATTTTCCCGAAAATCAAAAATGTTTTCTTTAAGAAATTAACGATTACAAAAAATGTTTTTCCATGAAAATTAGCGAAAATAAAAAATGTTTCTATCAAATTCAAGCTGTGGAAGCATTTTTAAGGGAAGGACGCTATGATAATTATACCCCGGCTCTCTTTGAACCCCCAGTCAAAGCTGAACGGAAACGAATGGTCCGCGCGATGCTGGAAGCGCCGGAACTACAAAATATACGATATCTGAAAGAAAGCTGGCTGGCCCCGGAAGCAGATCTGATCCTCTATGTTTCGCCTGCCAGAGGGTTCCTGCGGTTCACACCCGGGCGCGGCGGGGAGCTGACGCTGCTGCAGCTTACGGAGCCGCAGCTTCTTCGTACCTTCTGCGACTTTTTCGAACTGATCGCGGAAAACGAGGTATATACGCAGGAGGAAGCCAGGCAGCGGATCGAACTGCTGCTGGAATCAGTCTGATGAGGGTGCCTTGTCTTCCTTCCTGTCAAGAAGCCCCGCCAGAAGGAGCAGAGAAGGATTATAATTGCTCTCATTCCAGATGGCCTCGATGGAGAGTTGGTCCCGTACATCTGCGAGGTCAATATAGGAACAGCCCGGATGCGCATCCAATGTCGCTGCCTTTGGCAGAAATGCCACTCCCAGATTGGACTTGACCAGCAGCATCAGGGTGGACAGCAGCGTCGGCTGCCGGTCGGGATATGACGGGAGGAAGCCATGTTCCATATAGATCCTCTGCAGATAGTCATAATAGCCGGGATTGACCTCACGGCTGATCATGATCATTTTCTCGTCTTCGAAGTCTTTCAGATACAGCCGTCGATACTCTTCGACGGCTTTTGTTTTATATACTTCATATTTCTTCGGCCCGAGAAACAGGGCCAGTTCATCATTCATCAGATGGCAGTGCCGCAGCCCATCCGTTTCCTCTGTGATCTCTGCAGCAATAGAAAAGGCGATCACCATATCCAGCTCACCGCCGGTGAGCTTCTGCATCAGCTCCCGCGCACCGAATTCTTCTACCGTGACATTGATATTGGGATATCTGTAAGAAAAACGGTAAAGGATCGTCGGAACGATGGAACAGGCAGAGCCCTGGTATCCGATCCTGAGCTTTCCGGCTCTGCCTGAGCTGAGCTCTCTGGCCGTATTCTGAAGTTCGGCAGCGGAGCCGACCACTTCCCTGGCGTTTGTCAGAAGCTGCAGGCCGGCGTTGGTCAGCTCCACGGTTTTCTTGTCCCTCGTAAAGAGCATCAGCCCCAGCTCTTCCTCCAGGTTATGGATATGACGGCTTAAGGAAGGTTGGGATATATACATGCGTTCCGCGGCGGAGGTAAAGTTCAGTTCCTCTGCAACGGCGATAAAGCATTGCAGCTGTTTGATCTCCATTTGATACGCTCCTATTGAAAAAATGAATAAATCGATACAATTATTCTATTATACTTCCTGCTTTATCTTCAAGCACTTAGGAAGCCTGCCTAAAAGAAAAGGAACTGTTTTGATCATATTGCATAAATCAAAGGCTGTCAGTCCCGTTCCTGGACACGGGAGACTTCCAACAACCGTATTTATTATACGTTTTTGCTATTATGAAGTCAATTTATCGAATTAGACAGATTGATTTTTCGGCATTATCATTTAAGCGTACAAAGGATCGACCCTGGTCAGTTCTTCAAATCGCGATGAAGACAGAATAATAATCAGCCGGCAGGCATTCTGCGGTGCACGGCGGAATAACACAGAGAGGAAAACTTTATCATGGATGTATCTAAAAGAGTTGAAGCGCTTCGCAAGGAAATGAAGAAGCAGGAGATCGGCCTCAGTCTGATCCTCGGACATGAAAACATGTCCTACTATACGAATTACAAGGCTATTATCTATTCCCGCCCGATCATGATCGCCATCAACGAGGATTCGGTCAATGCCATCGTCCCGGGACTGGAAGAGGATCATTCCAAAGCGCATTGTACGGCGGATAACATTTTCGTATACTATGAGCATCCGGAGAAAAAAGACCGTGGTCCCAGTCATCTGTACTTCCTGGACAAGCTGACCGAAAAGCTCGGCAAGGGATCAAAGATCGGCGTGGAGTTCGGCGTGATATCCATGAGCCTGGCGGCTTATCTGGAAGGAAAGGGCTTCGTCCTTGCAGACATCGGACCCTTCATCGAGCACAGCCGCTACATCAAGAGCGAAGAGGAAAAAGAACTGATGCGCCTTTCGGGCAGGATCGTCAGCGGTGCGCTGGCAGCCAGCATCAACAACTGCCATAGCGGTATGACCGAGATGGACATGGACGCCCTGGGCAACGCCTACATCATGGAGGAGACTCCGAAGGTACTTCCGGGCGCAACACTGGATATCTTCGTTATGAGCCCCGGTGGCCTGGCACGCACCAACATGCCGCACGTTTTCTCCAACACCCGGCGCTATGAAGCCAATGAGATCATTCTCCACAGCCGTCAGGTTGGCATCAATGGCTACCGCGCAGAGATAGAGCGCACCTTCTTCCTCGGGAAACCCTCCGATAAACAGAAGGAGATCTACAAGGTCATGACTGAGGCACAGCAGACCATGCTGGACGGTATCAAGCCCGGAATGACAGCAGGCGAAGCCGATGCGCTTGGTCGCAAGGTCATCCAGAAAGCCGGCCTCGGAGAGTATTCCAACCATCGCTGCGGTCACGGCATCGGCCTCGGCCTGCATGAGCCACCCTACCTTCGTTTCGACAACGACCTGGTGCTGGAAGAGAACATGAGCTTTTCCATCGAACCCGGCATTTACATTCCGGAGCTCGGCGGATTCCGTCATTCCGATACGGTTATCCTCACGAAAAACGGCAGTGAAAAGATCACATCCTTTAAGAGAGAACTGGAGGAGCTGATCCTCTGATCCCACAGACCATACGACCATCGGGCGGACCGGTCTCCGGCCCGCCTCCCTACTTGCAAAGGAGCAGCATATGACATTCAAGTACATTGAACATGACCCTATGGATGAAGTCAAGATCAATCCGGGCAAGGCTATTCTGACCTTTATCGGATGCCTCGCATATCTGGCGATCTATCTTTGCGCTTGGTGCGCATTCTACGGCTGGAGACCGTAAAGCGCCTCCCTCCCGCAGAGAGCAGCAGATTATTCCCGGCGGCATCGTACGCCGCTTTCCGAGATAAGAGAGGACTATATCATGGGTGAAACATTATTTAAAATATTGGTAATACTGGCATTCTTCGCTGCCATGATCGGCATCGGTTTTTACTACAACAAAAAAGGCGAGGCTTCCGACAACTCGGATGATTACATCCTTGCCGGCCGCAAGGCACCGCTTCTGATCGTCGCAGGTTCACTTTTCGCAACCTGGGTCTCATCCGCGACCGTCATGGGCTATGCGGGATCCGGCTTCTCCGTTGGCCTCGGTGCATACTGGTCCGGTGCAAGCTTTATTGCCGCCACCATGTGGATGGGCTGGTTCATTATCCCCAGACTCCGCAGATCCGGCGTCACCACGGTTCCCGAGCTCTTTGAGCATTATTTCGGCGGTGCGCACCGTATCGTTGCCCTGCTCTTAAGCCTTGGACGTGACCTGGGCGTTATCGCCTCCATTTCCATCGCCCTGGCAAACATCTTCCAGTCCCTGTTCGGCATTCCCCAGATCCTGGCACTGATCATCACAGTCGGTGTCGTCCTGATTTTCACCGCATCCGGCGGCATGTGGGCTGTGCTTGTGACAGATACCATCCAGTCCGTTATGATCATTGTCGGTTCCGTCCTTCTGATTCCGCTGGGCATCCATAAGGTCGGCGGTCTGCAGGCTTTCCTGGACATGGTTCCGAAGACGCACATCGACCCCTTCTCCGCAGGTCTTTCCCAGACCGTAGGCTGGATC
>Ga0256404_1003682_pt1 | contig 30431 bp, 24 predicted proteins | sample RumenRJG_01DNA_FD_185990 | JGI IMG/M metagenome (GOLD analysis project Ga0256404, IMG submission 185990) | Bovine rumen microbial communities from Lethbridge, Alberta, Canada - RJG_01 | ecosystem: Host-associated > Mammals > Digestive system > Stomach > Rumen | place: Canada: Alberta | collected...
CATCCCTTACTGTCTGACTTGGCGTCTCTGACACCCTTGCAAGGCATCAGCAACAACGTCAGGAGGCACCACCATTAAATGGTGCCGAACGTCATTTCTTCTCTGCTGGTGCGGAGATGTCGATCTTAGGGAGTGCACACAGGGTCAGACCCCGTGTGCATTCTTCAACCGTACATAATCCCAAGACCATGACTGCACAGGCAGCCAGAAATAGTTTTTTTACAGAATTTCTCATCATCTAGTCAATTTTGTTCTGTAAGAATATGGATTCCTGTTGAAATAACCAAATTATTAGGTAAAAAGATGGCTATTCCGGCGGATTTTCGTAAATTTGCACTCGAATAAACAATACAAAAGGCAAGATGACTGCAAGAGAGATCATCCAATACATGGAGTCGCTTCAAGACGAGTCTCAACGGCAGGTGCTGATGAGATTTTTCAAGACGCGACCTGGGGAGTACGGCTATGGTGATGAGTTCCTTGGCATGAAGGTGCCACAGACGAGAGAAGTGGTGAAAGCAGTAGCGAAGGATACACCACTGAGCGAGATACCCGGACTGCTGATGAGCCCTTGGCATGAAGTGAGGCTCTGCGGACTGCTGATACTCGTCTGGCATTTCGAGCGACAGGCAACGAAACGGCTCGTCAATGATGCGAAGGCTATCCGGAGACGGGACGAAATCCTGATGCTCTATCTGAAACATGCCGAGCAGGCCAACAACTGGGACCTGGTAGATCTGTCGGCACCAAAGATACTTGGCCACTGGCTGATGCTCCCATCGGCTCTCGGCGAGAGGGACTATAAGATAAACGTGCTCGACGAACTGGCTGTCAGCACCTGCCTGTGGAAACAGCGCATGAGCATCGTCTGCTCGTGGAAGACCTCGCAGATGGGCGATGCCTCGTGGTGCCTGCGCTATGCCGAGATCCATCTCCACCATCCGCACGACCTGATGCATAAGGCCGTCGGATGGATGCTTCGGGAAATGGGCAAGCGGGTGTCGATGGATCTCATGCGCGATTTCCTTCGTCAGCATGCCTCTGAGATGCCACGCACTGCTCTTCGCTATGCCATCGAGAAGATGGACGACGAGGAGCGGACGTACTGGATGAGTATTCCCGCAAAAGGCCTTAAATGATGTCATTCCTTACTCGCACATATCCGTTTAAGCAGAGCAGTCATTTGCTGAGAGACAGCATCTTGTATGGTGTCATCATCTGGGCGGTGCTCTACTTGCTCCAGCCGTTTGGGTTCAACATGTATCCGGGGAACAAATGCCTGGCCGCAGTACTGTTCGGACTGATAACAGCGGGATGCTATGCCTGCTTCGGATGGGCCATCGGCAGGCCATTGCATTCGCACGTCAAGCCCTGGCGTATCTGGCACCAGGGGTGTACCGTGCTCGGACTGATACTCTTCATTGCCCTCTGCAATTTCCTCCTGTTCTCGTTCATCTCCCATTATCCTATCACCATCCCGTTCTTCAGCCAATTCTTGTATTGGACAGTGATCATCGGCATCCTGATGACTGCGCTCAGTATCGGCATCGAGTACAACCGGAGCCTGAGAGACCGCATGGAGGCTCTGCTGAGCAACACGACAGAGGAGCAGAAGGACATCACGATCACGATTCACGATCATAACGTGAGAGGGAACGACCTCACGATTCCCATCAACAGTCTGCTTTATATCGAGGCGCAGAAGAACAATATATCCGTCTGCTATACGAGAGACGGTAAGCCGACAACCATGGAGATCCACACGACACTGACGGCCGTCATCGAGGAGTTGAAGGACTACGAGAACATCTTCCAGTGCCATCGCTCGTTTGTGGTCAATGTGAATAATATCACCTCTGCCAAGGGAAATTCCAATGGCTATCAGTTGGCATTCGGTGCAGGCACGAACAGCGTCCCGGTATCCCGTTCCTTCGTCCCCCGCCTCAAGTCTTTTATTGCATAGTCATTCGTCCGGAATCATAGTCATTCGGCATCTGCCTTAGTTTTCCGTCAGCGGTTTTAGCCGTCTGTCACCGATATTTGGAGGTATCCGTTTCTTGCCGTATCTTTGCGGCATGAAACATCGAATCGCACATATCGTTTTAGGACTGATGGCTGTCGGAAATCTGACTGCACAGACCACTGTCTCTGGCATTGTCTATGACGGACGCGAGACTCTCGCTGGTGCCAATGTATTTATAATAGGTACGATTGACGGTTGCCTGACCGACTCGCTCGGACGGTTTTCGTTCACGACCTCCATGACTGGCGAGGTGACGCTCAAAGCGACATTCATCGGCTTTGAGGACTATACGCTGACTGCCGATGCCGGCCGACTCCATCACCTAACGGTTCACATGAAAGAACAGGCGACGACGATCAATGAGGTCGTGGTGACGGCCAGTACCTTCAGTTTCGGCAAGAGCGAGAACTTCAAGACGATGGACGCCCTCGACGTGGTGATGGCAGGCAACTCGTGTGGTGACATCGTAGCAGCATTGCAAACCCTTCCTGGCACACAGACTGTAGGTGAGAGCGGGAAACTCTATGTACGAGGCGGTGAGAGTAACGAATGCCAGACGTTCGTCAACGGCATGCACGTCCTCATGCCTTACAGCACCAACACGGAGAACACGGCCGTACGTGGACGTTTCTCTCCATTCCTGTTTAAGGGCATCAACTTCTCCCTGGGTGGCTATGGTGGCGAATACGGTCAGGCGCTTTCTTCAGTACTCCCGATGGAAACCACCGATGCTGCCACGAGCGACAAATTTGGAGTCAGTGCTTCGCTGGTCGACTGGAATGTCGGCGGAACCAAGGCATACCAGAACAGCAGTCTGTCATTCAATGTCGCACTGACCAGCATGGGACTGTACAACCGCCTGTTCTCAGAACGCTTCGATTACACCCGCCCTTATCGTAAGTTGTCTGGTGAGATACAATACAAGAAAGAATACAACGCCTCGAGTGTGCTGAAGTCATACGTAGGCTACGACCTGACATCAGTAGGCCAGCGCATCGAAGACCGCATGCTATCCCTCAAAGAGCATAACGTCTATGCCAACGTCACCCATAAGGCAACCATAGGCAATGGTTATACGCTCTTTACAGGCATGGCCAACTCGACTGTCTTCAGCGACATTGATGATGCCAAGATGGCTGGCGACCACTACCACAACTTCCGCCATGAAATCCACCTGAAAGCCGAATTGCGCAAGGTCTGCTCCGACGTGTTGAAACTCTCGGCAGGCGTTGAGGATTACATCCGCAACAGCACGCTGAGATATGAGGCCAGTCACTACCGGCTCAACTACAACATCCTCGCGGGCCACGTCGATGCCCAATGGCGCATCGTGCCACGACTGTTCTTCAATCTTTCGTCAAGGATTGAGTTCTTGGAGTCAGACTGTCTGCTGATGCCAAGAGCGACACTGACTTACATTCCCGGCAAGCATCTGCAATTCTCACTGGTGGCAGGCCGATATAGCCAGACTGCAGAAGACGACTACCTGGCGATGAGCCAGAAGACGCTTTGTCAGAGCACTGCCGATCATACCATCTTCTCTATACAGTATAAGTCTCAGTCCACGCTCCTGCGCATCGAGCCCTACTGGAAAAAGTACCGTCGGCTCCCACTGTTAGAGAACGGCATGTATCAGCCTCATGGCTACGGAACGAGCAAGGGCCTGGACATCTTTGTGGAAGACCATTCGCTCGTCAGGCATCTCACGACGACCCTCTCCTACTCGTTCAACGATTCCAAAAGATTCTGTCTCGACAATACTGAACTTCAGACGCCCGACTACATTTCCCGGCATAATCTCCGACTGACGGCCAAATACTCGATTGGCAAAGCCATCATCGGCCTTTCGGAGTCATACGCCAGCGGGCGACATTTCCCTACCGGCACCACCCCGCATTACAACAGCGTAGACATAAACATCACATATCTGCTTCATCCCAAGGTGATTATCTACTCTTCATTAAACAATATATTTGGTCGCACAAACGTCTTCCGCTACGATACGAATGGCGCTCCTGTCGTACCTTCACGCGACCGTTTCCTATACATCGGCATTTTTGTTTCACTTAAAAATAATAAAGCGTATGACATTTCTAATTTCTAAACATCGTGTGTTAGTAATCGCCCTCTTCATGACGGCATCAGTATGTAATCTCCAAGCCCAGCAGGCCGACATGCAGGCGCTCATCGGACAGTCGCTCTCAAAACTCCAACAGCCCACGCCTGAGGCTCTCCTCAACTGCATGGCTGAACTGAAGCGCATCGACGCCATGTTCCCCGACAGCATCCAACCGAAGTATCAGATGGCGCTACAGAGTCTCAACTATTCCGTGATGAACCCGCAAGCCCCACAGACAGAGAACCTTCTCGCCGAAGCGGAACAGGCCATCACGACATTGGAGCAGATGAAGAATGCCAGTCAGTCTGACGTCTGTACCCTCAGGGGATTCCTCCTGATGGCGCGCATTGTGCAGAATCCAAGCCAGAACGGCCAGCGTTACTACCTCGACGTGATGCAGAACTACGAGAAAGCCCTGAAACTCGATCCCGACAACCAACTCGCCAGGCAACTCCTGCAGAAATTCCTCGAAGGAATGAAACAGCAAACAGGAAACTGAAACACCAACTATTCCCACAGTGGGACTTTTATAGTCCAACCGTGGGAATAATTATAAAATATTTCCTGTTCTGAAAGATTTTATGTACCTTTGCAGCGTTTTAACAAATTCACACATGAAAAAATTCTGCATATTCATGCTCTTTGCCGGCCTTTCGGCCTCGGCAATGGCACAGGAAAAGTTCGAACAGGGCAAGCCTAACAACGACGACTACAGGTACTTGGATGAGTATCAGGCCCTGAAAGAGTACATCGACTACACAAAGTATCCCAACTTCAAACTCGGTGCCGGCACCACCGTCAGCGAATACCTGAGCAATGCCACGTACCGGAAGATGATCAACCAGAACTTCACGGAGACCGTCGCCGGCAACGCCATGAAGATGGCCAGTTGCGTAGACGGCAACGGCAATATGAACTTCACCAACGTGAAGAAGTATGTGGAAGCCGCTTCCGAGGCTGGAATCCATGTCTATGGCCACACCCTCGCCTGGCACTCGCAACAGCCCAAGGGATGGCTGATGAAACTCCTCGCCGACAAGCCTGACCCAACTGACAACGAAGAAGTATGGACCCTGATTGCCAGCAAGGATTTCCGCACCAACAAGACTGTCGGCTGGTCGTCAGACAAAGAAAAATACGGTTTTTCGCTCAACTTCGACGCGACAGATGGCCTTAACGTCCATTGCACCAAGATGAACGACAACTCATGGGACGTGCAGTTCCTGGCCATGACCGATATCATGACCACCACAGACAAGACATACAAGATGACCATGACCGTACGAGGCACAGAGGCCGGCTACCTCCACACCAAACTGGGCGACTGGGGTGGCGGAGCCTATGCCGAGATTCCCTTTACGACAGAATGGCAGGATGTGGAAATCGACTATAAGGCCACGATGGACAACTGTTTCTTCATGCTCCAGTGTGGTGATTTCGTGGGCGACGTCTATATCAAGAGCATCAAGTTTGAGGGCTATGTAGGCAAGACCGTCCCCCAGACCAGGGAAGAGATGCACGATACCCTCGTCTATGCCATGGACAAGTGGATCAAGGGCATGATGGAGGCTTGCGACGGCAGGGTCAAGGCCTTTGACCTCGTCAACGAGGCCATTGGCGGTGACGGTAATGACGGCTCTGGCAACTATACCCTACAACACTCCAAGGGGTATAGTCCCGAAGGCAATCCCAATGCCACGTGGGATGTAGGTGGCGACGCTTTCTTCTGGCAGGACTATATGGGCGACCTGGAGTACGTGCGTCAGGCCTGTCGCCTGGCCCGCAAGTATGGCCCAGAGGACATCAAACTCTTCATCAACGACTATAACCTGGAGTCCGACTGGGACGACAACAAGAAGGTGAAGAGCCTGGTCAACTGGATCAAGAAATGGGAGGACGACGGTGTGACCCATATCGACGGTATCGGCACCCAGATGCATATCAGTTGCTATGAGGATGCCAATATCCAGAAGAACATCCAGAAGCACATCACCCAGATGTTTGAGGTCATAGCCAAGAGCGGCAAACTCTGTCGCGTGTCGGAGATGGACATGGGTTATGTACGCGGTAACAACAGATGGGGAAGTTCTGTCAAGACCAATCAACTGACTGAAGCCGAGCACAAGAAGATGGCCGACTTCTACGAGTGGATCATCAAGGAGTATTTCCGCATCATACCGCCTGAACAACAGTGGGGCATCTGCCAGTGGTGTACCACCGACGCACCCTCCAACAGCGGATGGCGTGGTGGCGAGCCCGTAGGCATCTGGGATCTCAACTACTACCGCAAGCACGCCTATGCCGGCTTCGTGCGCGGACTGAACGGTGGTGAACCTACCGCCATCAACAAGATTGAGGCAGACAAGAGCATCGATACCCCGAAAGGCATCTACCGTCTTAATGGCATACGTCTGGATGCACACTCGCTTGACAGTCTTCCCTCGGGACTTTATATCGTAGACGGCAAGAAAATAGTCAAATAACAAATCCTTAAAGCGATATAAATCAAGAAGTTAGAGGCGGTAATAAAAATAATCGCCTCTAATCTATTATTGGTGGTGCATTCAGTGCCGCTTTCTCAAGTTCAGACCAAGGTGGATTCTGGGGCCCTGCAGGTGTTGAGTACTACCATCATGTAACGCCTGCCATTGCCCTCGGTGGTATTGGTACCGTTGCTGGTTGTAACTGGGGTGACGACAATTTCAACTCGACATATATCTCTGTGATGCCTTCTGTCAAGTTCAACTGGCTCCGCAGAGACCACTGGGGTTTGTATTCAGCCTTGTCCGCAGGTGTCATGTTTGTCAGCGATAAGGTATCTTCCAATTATCACGGAGATAGGAAAGCAGACAGCGATAACGTCACGTGCTTCATGTTCCAGGTCACCGGCATTGGCATCGAGGCAGGTGGTGAGGCCTTACGAGGCTTCGCCGAACTCGGCTTCGGTGAGAAGGGTGCGCTCTGTGCCGGTCTACGCTACAAGTTCTAAGGCTGACGAAACAGACAGACAATAGAGAAGAGGCAGTCCTTTTGCGGACTGTCTCTTTTCTGTGTTCATAACAGATCCTGCAAGCGTTTGAAAGCCGGGGCGAGGAGAGTCGTCTCTATCTCCTGTCCCGCTGCTGAGCGGAAGATGCAGCGCCGCTGCTTGGGCAGAAGGTTGTAGATATGGTGGATATTCACCAGCGTACTGCGGTCGGCACGGACGAAGATCTCCGGACTGAGTATCTTCTCCAGTGCGCCAAGACCCAGGAGCACCGTGTTATTGTCGTGGAAGGTCACGATCTGTGAGTAGTTGCCGTCGCCTTTGAAATAGACGATGTCCTTCACGTCGACTACCATGGTGCCGCTGGCGGTGCGGAGGGTGATACGCTCTTCGTAGCGCTGCTCCGTCATCTTGACGATGTCCTTGGCCAGACTGCTGACCTTGACCTCCTCGATGGCTTTCTGACGAATGGCCACTATCTGCTCTTCCCTTTGCAGTTTCTCCCTTTGCAGGCGGATCATACGCTGGCGGTTACGGCGCTTCTCATACCAGCGGGTAGCGCCCCATACAGCCAATGACAGCAGCAACAGTCCCGACAGCCACAGCCACCAGTGCTGCCACCAGCGGAGCGGCGGGCTGATGAAGGTATCCTCCTCGCCCATCGCCAGGAGTTCTGTGGGACGGAACGAGGTCATCTGCTCGATACCTGGCAGCCATACGGTGCCATCGTCGGCCTCAGCCATCACAGCCTTCAGTGGCTCGGTCATGGTGAAGCCGTTCAGATGGTTGAAGAACTGGGCATCGCTCAGCCGGCAGTCCTTGCTGATGCGGCAGACGAAGAGCCCGTCAACCACAGCCACCAGCAGATAGCCTCGCGGCGAGACATGGAGCGAACGAACCTCATGGCCGCAGAGCAAGGGCATCTGAGGATTGAGAGATTCCACCTGTCCATGCCTGACGACAAACACGGAATCGGCTGAGGCGAAGAACACACTGCCCTGCTGATCCTGATCCATCGCCGAGATGATGAGTTTCTGATCCTGATAGGTTGTCTTGTGAAGGTTGTGCTTCCGGTCTATGCTGAAGAGGCCGGAACTGCTGCCAATCCAAAGCAGGCCGTCAGCATCAGTAGCAGAGCACCACGGATGCAGGATCTCCGTGGTCAGCGTGTCGAGGACCGCCGACGAGGGATCATAGGCCAGGATGCCTGTGCGGCTACCGACAATCAGTTTCTCCCAGGCCTTGCCCACGAACTGATAGCGGTCTCGGGGCAGGTGAAGCCAGCGGAGAGAGTCGCCAGTGATACAAACCACATCGCCGTTACCGGCCATATAGACTTGACGGCCTATCCTGACGGTGCTGGCTGCGTAGAACTGTTCCGGGTCGTCATCCACCAGTCTGTCGCCGACCATGAGTTTCCCGTTCAGCGTTCCCATCACAACCTGTCCCTGACTGTTGATGGCCACAGCCCTCACGATGTCGTTCTCATCAGTGAGTTGGTGGTTGGTGAAACAGCGGTTGAAGAAACAGTAGACTCCCTGATACGAGGCCACCCAGAGGCGGTCCCAGCGGTCGACCATCACGTCGCGGATGAGGTTGATGCCCGTGACGACCTGCTGGATGGAAGGCGATGGCTTCGGATGATCCATGGCTGGGATTTTGCTGTCCGCGACTCCCTCACAGAGATAGACCGTATGCTCATCGGCCACGACGATGCTTCCTGAGCGGAGAACTCTGACCGCAAGCCCGTAACTGACTGATTTCCATTCGGTATGCAGTAACAGTTTCAAGCCATCCTTTCCGACGCTGAAGATACCATCCGAGGCAAAGGCCAGCAGGTTCGGGCCTGTGCGCAACAGGGTATAGATGTCACTGCGGTCTGAAATCATGACAGGACTCTTGCTATCTTTCCGGAACCGGAAGAGGCCTTTCTCCGTGGGGATGAAGACTTCGTTGGTCACGGCATCCAGGAACAACTTCCGGTCGGGTGTCATCTCGTCGAGCAGCGAGTCGGCAAACAGCGGCTCCATGCCCAGAGAAGTCATCCGGCAGAGGCGGCGGTGCTGCTCCAGACTGTCTTCCAGGAGCACGTAGCCGTTAGGCAGGCTGCCGGCATTGAGGTTGTTCAGCAGCCAGTGGCCCTGAGGGTCGAGCGGCATAGGGACGGCCTCGTCATAGCCGACCCGCCACTGACGGAAGAATCCCAAGGCCCTCACCTCGTCGTCCACCTCTGAGAAACCCACGATGTTCAGCCGCCGCCCTTTGAGGAAGGGGGTGAACGCACGGCCGTCGAAACGGACGAAACCCGATAGTGTACCTATATAGATATAGCCGCGCGAGTCTTGCCACAGCCGTTCGGTCTGCATCTGCGGCAGTCCGTCTTGGGTGATGTAGCGGCGATAGGTCAGGCGACTCTCAATCGACGGGTTGGGATCGGCGCTCCCGGTCAGCGTCAGGCTCAGGCAGAGTGCCAGGCCGACAATGCGTGTCAGTATGGTTGTTTTCATGTTGCGAAGATACAAAAAAATTCGGAATCAGCCAAGCTCACACAGAAAATAATCAGTCGGCCTGCCGAGTTCGTCACTCAGAAAGGCCTGTTCGTCAAAATCATCACTTCTTACACCCTTATTTTCAAGCATTCTTAAGACAAATCGTAAGCAGAGACGACAATGGCGGGTTCATGGTTTCAATCTATTTCAGACGGGTCGTCAGGAGTCGTCCCGCTGGCCGACAGGTAGTCAGCAGGTCGGTTGACTAATAGTCGGCAGACTGGTTGACTAGTAGTCAACCGGTTGGTTGACATATAGTCGGCAACAATTTTAGACGGCAGTTTCTTGTAGTTTCCCCTACCCTTTCCGTCAGTTTCCCCTATCCTTTCCATCGCTTTCCCCTATCCTTTGTCGGATTGACCATAGGGGATCGACGACTTATCGGCGGCGGTAGACGACGGTCTGGCCAATCTTCCGGCCCACGAGACAGGCATTGGGCTGCGAGCAGAAGCGGTCCAGCCACTTCTGGGCCATGTACTTCGTCAGCCCGAAGTAGCCCTGCAGGTTGCCCCGGGTGATGACGTCGTGGGTCTTGAACCACTCGTCGAGCCTGGCTTTCATCTCCTCCTCGGTGTACTGGGCGGAGTGCCCCACGTTGCCGCGGCCCGTCGCATTCACGAAGTGATAGCCGTGGGCATTGAACTGCTTGAGGAACTCCTTGTCGGGCGTAAAGCCTACATTCTCAATGGTCACGTCGTTGCCCGTGATCTTCGTCGGGTCGGTGAAGTGTATCTTCAGTTCCTCTCCCTGCTCGTCATAGCGCTTGCGGAAGCCGAGCTTCAGGTAGAAGGTGCCGAGGCCCTCGATGTGCAGGCGGTGATTGTCCGTCAGTTGCTCGACGATGAGCCGCTGCAGGAGCGAGAGCGCAGAGTCCATGATCTCGGGCCGTATCAGGTTGTGCTCCAGCTGCTTCAGCAGGTATTCCTTGCCTACGGTGGCGCTGGTCTCGTGGCGCACCTGATAGGTGTCGTTGCCGTCGGCATCCTTCAGCGGGTTGCGGTGTACGCTGAACTTGATGTTGTATCCCATAGTCGTTCTGTTTCGTTACTTGAGCGCAAAATTACGAATTATTTTCCGAACGGCAAAGAAATTCGTCAAAAAGCGTCGCCCGCCCCCCGAGTTCATCACCCGCTGATACCTGTTCGTCAAAAAGTCCGCTTCGGAAGTCTGACAATTCAGCGGATTTCACTAACTTTGAATCGCCAAAAGAACGAAAAAATATGAAGAAAAGGATGATGTTCATGATGCTGGCGCTGCTCGCCGTGTCGCTGGCAAAGGCTGAGGAGATAACCAGGCAGCAGGCGCTGCAGAGGGCACAGCAGTTCATGCAAGAGCGGATGAAAGCCAGACCCGGGTCGCGAGGCGCCAAGGTGGAACTGAGTGATGTGAAGCAGGTAAGCGGTCTCTACGTCGTCAACGCGTCGGACAACGAGGGCTACGTCATCGTCAGCAACGACGACCAGACGGTGCCCATCCTGGGCTTCAGCGACAGCGGCCACGCAGCCCCCGACAACATGCCCTCTAACATGCGGGCCTGGCTGCAGGGCTATGCCGATCAGATAGCCTGGCTGAAAGCGCAGCAAGGCAGCCCGGCCGGGCAGACGGCAGGGACAAGAGGCCCGGCAACCGCCGCAACCGCCCTGAGCCGCTCGCACAGCACCGCCGCCATCGCCCCGCTGCTGACGACGCGCTGGGATCAGAAGGAACCTTACAACGACCTGCTGCACAACTATAGTAGGGGGAAGTGCGTGACGGGCTGCGTGGCCACGGCGATGGCCCAGGTGATGAATTATCACAAGTGGCCCAAGGCCTCGACGGCGGAGATACCATCGTATGGCACGAGTTCAACGACCCTTCCTGCTCTGCCCGTCACCACCTTCGACTGGGGCAACATGCTCAACGAGTATCTCTACCATTATAATCCGTCAACGGGTGAGATGGAGCCCTTGCCTGCCCCCACAGAGGCTCAGCGCACAGCCGTAGCCACGCTGATGAAGTATTGCGGATATGCGGTAAAGATGCAATACTCCTCCGAGGCGTCGGGAGCACAGTCTGCTGATGTAGCCCCCGCGCTGAAGAACTATTTCAATTACAACCCGGAGACCACCCAGTTTGTTAAGCGCGACAACTACAGCGCATCCCGCTGGGCTGACATCATCTATCATGAACTGGCCAATGGGCGCCCCGTCATTTATTCCGGTCAGACGCTAAGCGACGGTCACGAATTCGTATGCGATGGCTACCGATACGAAAGCGGCACCGACTTCTTCCACATCAACTGGGGATGGGGCGGCGTAAGCGACGACTATTTCGTGTTGTCGGCGCTCAATCCTGCCGAGCAGGGTGTTGGCGGCAGCAACTCAACTGGCGGATGGCGTTTCAATCAGGGTGCCACCATCGGCATCCAGAAGCCTACGGAGCATGGCACCACCGCCGACCTTACGCCAACCGACATCTGGCTGGAGGTGAACAGCATCACCCCCAGCCGCAATCCCGGTGCCTGCTACGAGCCGATGACCTTTACCCTAAGCGTCACCAATACCGCTGCCGAGGATTTCGACGGCGACATCTATCTGTCCTTAGAATATACATATAGTCAAACATTATATCCAGGCTTCTGTTCCCTCAAGGCTGGCGAGACGGGCAATGTCGTGATCACCTGCACCCCTGACCGGATAGGAACGGTATCCGTATCGCCTATGTACAGTCCTGCGGATCTGATTTATGGTGCCAGAATCTCCCGTTTCACTATTGAAAAAGGAGCGTTTGATACAGATCGATTTGTACCGATATATGGTTACGACTGTGATGAAGGAAATGTCGCCAGCCAGTTCATCATTCCGGCATCCGACCTAAAGGATATGGCCCACGGAACCCTTAACAGCATGACCTTCTATGCTTACACCATGTCGCCTATCAGTTGGGGTGCTGCACAGTTCGATGTTTATCTCAAGGAGGTGGAGAAGACAGTTTTTGCCGCCCAAAGACTTGACCCGTGGGATGACATGCAGAAGGTCTACTCGGGTCGGCTGTTTGTAGACGACGAAGGCAAGATGGTCATCACCTTCCCGGAGCCCTTCTCCTACCAGGGTGGCAACCTGCTCGTAGGCTTCAGGCAGACCAAAGCCGGCACTTCTAATGACGTCCTATGGATAGGCACCCTCTTCGAGGATGACTGGACACAGGTATCCCTGGGCGGCAGTGGAGAAACGGCAAGATATTACCGCTACTTCCTGCCCAAGACCACCTTCAACAATACTTCTGCAACCGGAGGGCGCATCGCCGGCGATGCCAACGGTGACGGAAAGGTGGATGTCGCGGATATCGTGGAGATCGTCAATTATCTCAATAAACATCCATCGGCCAGGTTCAACGAGAAAAATGCTGATGCCAATGGTGTTGGCGGCGTCACCACAGATGACATCAATGCCGTCGTAGGGATTATCATGGGTAAATAACTCTTAATTAATAATGACATAAAATGAAACATCTACATTCTTCTATCATCACGGCCGTGCTGACGGCTATGGTGCTCATGCCTGTAGAGATGCAGGCACAGTCGGTGGAGATCAACGAGACGAACTTCCCAGACCCCGTGTTCCGCGAGTATCTGCTCTATTACCAGAATGACGGCAACGGCTACCTCAAGGAGTCGGTCAAGAACATGGATGAACTCGACCTGTCGTATATGGACATCAAGGACCTGACGGGCATCGAGTATTTCAGCGGCATCGACGAACTCGACTGCTCGCACTGCCTGCTGACGAAACTCGACCTCTCGAAGAACACCCGTATCAGCGACCTCTGGGTGAACAGCAACCAACTGACGTCGCTCAACCTGGCTGGCACGAACGTCAGAAGGCTCTGGATTCAGTATAACCAACTGCGCGGCGAGGCAATGGACGCACTGATCAACTCCATGCCCACCGCAGGGCAGGGCGATGGCCGAATCTACGTCATGGGCTTCTACGACGACCATGAAGAAGGCAACCTGTGTACGACGGCACAGTACAGGGCCCTGACACAGAAGGGATGGACGGTCTATATGGACGACCACGGCGATCACATCGAGTACGGAGAGTGGACGGCCCAGCACGGCGAGCCCACCGCCATCGACAGTATCAGCACTGAGGATGCCGGGGATGCCACGGTCTACGACCTTCAGGGCCGGCAACTGAAAGGCCAGCCATCGAAAGGCATCAGCATCATCCGCCAGAAGAGCGGAGAGGCAAGGAAGGTTATTAAATTAAAATAATACTTTTTTCTAATATCAATACTTAGACGGGAGCCGGCAGTGATGCCCGCTCCCGTCGTTATTTACTGATACACTATCGGGCGCTGGACGAGAGCGACAGCCTGGCCGAGAGCGACTGCCTTTTAAGTTTGCCTTGCAAATGCGGCACACCCTTTATGGATGTGCCGTATCACTAATATCCGTTCCGTTTCCTGTACGGATTACTTCTTCGTCTCTTCCGACTTAGAGGGCTCATCAGCCTTCTTAGCGGCGGGCTTGTAGCGCTTGTTCAGGCCGTTGATCACATCGTTGGTGATGTCGAACCTCTTGTCGGCCAGCAGGATGTTGTCGCCCTGCTTGGTCAGGATCAGACTGTACTGCTTGTCCTTGTTATACGACTTGAGGAAACTCTGCAGCGAGTCGCGGAGGGTTTCGTTGAACTTGGCGGTCTCGTTGGCCAGTTCGTTCTCCAGACGGGCCTGCAACTCCTGCAGGTCACGCTGCTGGCGCTCGATGGCGGCCTGCTGGGAGGCGGCCTGCTCACGGCTCGTGAAGCCGTTGTTGTTCAGTTTCTGCTGGAAGTTGTTCACAGCGGCCTGCAAGGCATTTCCCTTCTGAGTCAGGGTGTTGCGGGCGTTGTTCGACTTCTTCTGAAGGGTCACGCCGTAGTCCTTGGCATAGTCGTACTGGGTCATCAGTGAGTCCACCTCAACGTAAGCGATCTTCAGACCGGAGGCAGAAGCGTCACCGGAGGCAGGCTGGTCGTCCATCTTAGGACTGGCATTGTTGCACGACACCATCATCGCTGCGATGGCCAGTGCGGAGAAAATGTACTTTTTCATTTCTATAAAATATTTAAACTATAAATCTAAACTATAAACTTTAAACTATAAACTATAAACTATAAACGTTTCTCGCCGACAGCGAACTCACTCTTCCGACGCATCTCACGATCCTGATCCATCACACAGTGGATGCCGTGCTCCTTCATCGCTTCCGAGTCGTGAATATGCTGCGATTTGAACGTCCCATTCTTCACAAACAGCACCCTTACGAGGAAAAAAGCCATGCCAATAGCAATTATTAACGTCGATATGAGCAGAGTTTCAATCATTTTTTGTACTTTTGCGGGTGCAAAGGTAAGCATTTAATTTCAGAAAACTATCATAAATAGCATTAATAATGAATAAAAGTGATTTAAAACCTGCCGTTGTCTTCGCCGAATTTGCGAAGATTAACGAAATACCCCGCCCTTCGAAGCGCGAGGAGAAGATGATTGAGTACCTCAAGAACTGGGGTGAGAGCCACGCCCTGGAGACGAAAGTCGACGAGACGGGCAATGTGCTGATCCGCAAGCCCGCCACCAAGGGCATGGAGAACCGCGAGACCGTCATCCTGCAGAGCCACATGGACATGGTGTGCGACAAACTCGTCGACGTGGAGTTCGACTTCGACAAGGACGCCATCAAGACCTATGTCGACGGTGAGTGGCTGACGGCCGAGGGCACGACCTTAGGTGCCGACGACGGTATCGGCTGTGCCATCGAACTGGCCATCCTCGCATCAGACGACATTGAGCACGGACCCGTCGAGTGTGTCTTCACCCGCGACGAGGAAACGGGCCTCACAGGAGCCGAGGGCATGAAGGCCGGATTCATGACCGGCGACTACCTCATCAACCTCGACTCCGAGGACGAGGGCGAGATCTTCGTCTCCTGTGCCGGAGGTCGCAACACCCAGGCCAAGTTCACCTTCACCCGTCAGCAGGCCCCGACAGGCAGTTTCTTCCTGAAAGGCTCACTGAAGGGACTCGTAGGCGGGCACTCGGGCGACGACATCAACAAAAAGCGCGCCAACGCCATCAAACTGCTCGCACGCTTCATCTTCCAGACGATGAAACGCTACGAGGGCGTCACGCTGGCACAGTTCCATAGCGGCAAACTCCACAATGCCATCCCCCGCGACGGCTACTTCGTGATGGCCGTGCCCAACGACCTCAAGGAGAACGTGCGTGCCGACTGGAACGTGTTTGCCTCGGAGGTGGAGGACGAGTTCCATGTCACCGACACCCAGATGGTGTTCTCGATGGAGAGCACAGACGCCGAGCCCGTCATCGACCCTGCCGTGGCCAGAAACTTCATCTGGGCCCTGCAGGCCGTAGACAACGGTATCTACGCCATCTGCCAGGATCCTGAACTGAACGGCATGGTGGAGACCTCGTCGAACATCGCCAGCGTCCACTCTTCCGACACCACCATCGACATCCTGTCGAGCCAGCGCTCCAACGTGATGTCGAACCTCGACAACATGTGCGCCACCATCCAGGCCGTCTTCGAACTGGCAGGCGCCGAGGCGATTTCCTCCGACGGCTACCCCGCCTGGAAGATGAAAGCCGACTCGAAACTGCAGAAGATCGTCAAGGACTCCTACGTCAAACTCTTTGGCAAGGAGCCTGTCGTCCGTGGTATCCACGCCGGACTGGAGTGCGGACTCTTCTCAGAGCGCTATCCCAACCTCGACATGGTCAGTTTCGGCCCCACCCTGCGCTTCGTTCACACCCCCGACGAGCGACTTCACATCCCCACCGTACAGATGGTGTGGGACCATCTGCTCGACGTACTCAAGAACATCCCACAGAAATGAGACACTCCTATATATATTATATAATAGGTATGGCACTGCTGCTGTTCGCCTCGTGCGGACGGCAGTATGATGCTGAACAGACCGTGAAGGCCTTCGTCGAGGCCAACATGGAGAATGGAGGCCGTGACATCAGCGACCGCGACTTCGCCGACCTCGGATCCACGAAGCATATCAGCGACTCGCTCATCCAACTGATGCGCCACCGCGGTGCTCCCCTCTTCAGACAGGGCATCACCTATCCCGATGCACCCGACGGGGAACTTTACTATCTGAGAATGAGATACGTACACGCTGGCGACACATTACAGAACACCTTCTACCTCAATCAGGAACTGACGGAGGTCGTTGCCTACAAGTAACTTTTTTCGAAAAAAATTCGCCAAATATTTGCAGGATTGAAAAAAAGGTTGTACCTTTGCACCCGCATTTGAGGAGATAACCCCTCGGTTTCTAGCGCAAGCAGTCCTTGGAAGGATGGGTGAGTGGCTGAAACCAGCAGTTTGCTAAACTGCCGTACGGGTTCCCGTACCGGGGGTTCGAATCCCCCTCCTTCCGCAGGGGCACATTTCCAACAGAATGCAGCGCGGTCGATTCATCTAATGGTTAGGATACAAGATTCTCAATCTTGGCATAGGGGTTCGATTCCCCTATCGACTACACTAAATACTGTATATCAGAGAGTTACAGAAGATTAAGGACTCTCTGATATTTTCTTTTCACCATAGTCTTACAGGGTAGTATCCACTAAAATGTTATTTTATAAACTCGTCTTAGTGATTGGTATTACACAGATTATTTACTATAAATTTACTATAGTCCAGAAATTATTTACTATAGATTTGTGCAGTTTTGTGTGCCATTTTATGTGCAAAATGTCAATTAACCAAATTATAACATCTCTTAACAATAAATAACAGATTCCCTAAGATTCGCCTGATTTATGACAGGTACAAGAAAGCAGGTCCTACCAGAAAGGCTGCCTTTGCACACAGAACCCACATTATTAACATTAAATCCACTTTACTATGGACGAATTACAGACCATCCAATCCAAGATTTATGAGATTCGCGGTCAGCGTGTGATACTTGATCGTGACTTAGCAATTCCAACTTGAGGTCACAAATTGTGACTTCAAGATTTGTTGACAATTGGGGGCCATTTTAGTCGTCGATAAGGCATTTGCCTGTCATTTCCTCGGGTTGTTGCAGTCCCATGATGTGGAGAATGGAAGGAGCCACGTCGGCTAAGACGCCGTTTTGCACCTTCGCGTTCTTGTTAGATGTCACATAGATGAAAGGAACTGGATTGACGGAGTGTGTAGTGTTGGGCGTGCCGTCGGCATTGAGGGCATGATCTGCGTTGCCGTGATCGGCGGTGATGATAGTTTCGTAGCCCATCTTCGTGGCTGTTTCCACCACTTCGTTCAAACACTTGTCAATTGTCTTCACTGAAGTTTCGATGGCAGTATAAATACCTGTATGGCCCACCATATCGCTGTTGGCAAAGTTCACCACTATCCAGTTGTACTTGCCGCTCTTGAGCGCCTCTACAAGTTTGTCCTTCACTTCGAGGGCCGACATCTCGGGTTTCAAATCGTAGGTAGCCACCTGGGGTGAGTTCACCAAGATGCGATCCTCGCCCTCGAACGGCTCTTCACGCCCGCCATTGATGAACGAGGTGACGTGGGCATATTTCTCAGTCTCGGCAATGTGTAACTGTTTCAGACCCTTGCTGGAGATATATTCGCCGAGAGTGTTATGCAGATTATCTTTTGGAAAAAGGATGTGTACACCAGTAAAAGTATCGTCGTAGGGCGTCATGCAGTAGTATTGCAGATTGGGGATGGCCTGCATGCCCTGCTCCGTCAAATTCTCCTGTGTAAGCACGATGGTTAGCTCCTTGGCGCGGTCGCTGCGGAAGTTGAAGAAGATGACCACATCGCCCTCCTTGATGCAGCCGTCGACGTTGCTGTTTACAAGCGGTTCCATAAACTCATCGGTGTTCTTATGCTCCTCCGTATGGGAGTCGTAGCACGACTGTACGCCCTCCACCATGTCGGCCACCTGACGCCCTTCACCATGTACAAGCAAGTCGTAAGCCAGTTTGATGCGATCCCAGTGCTTATCGCGATCCATAGCGTAGTAACGGCCAATGATAGAAGCGATTGCACCTACCCCAACCTCATCCATGTACTTCTGCAAGTCGGCGATAAAGCCCTTGCCCGACCTTGGGTCGGTGTCGCGACCGTCCATAAAGCAATGTACATAGCAGTTTTCAATATCATAGGTTTTGGCGATGTCGATGAGCTTCAGCAGATGGGCGAATGATGAGTGTATGCCGCCAGTGGAGGTCAAGCCCATCAGATGAACGCTCTTGCCGTTAGCCTTTGCATAGCCGAAAGCCGACTTGACCTCGGGGTTCTCTACAATGGAGTTGTCGGCACAGGCGTGGTTAATCTTCACAAGGTCCTGATAGACTACGCGTCCAGCACCAATATTAAGGTGTCCTGTCTCCGAGTTTCCCATCTGTCCGTCGGGAAGCCCCACGTACTCACCAGAAGCCTGCAACTCGGTGTGCGGATAATTGGCTGTCAAATAGTCGATGTATGGCGTGGAGGTGTGATAAATAACGTCACCCTCGCTCTTATCGCCGATGCCCCATCCGTCGAGAATGACCAGGAGTGCCTTTTGGGCCTGACCATCATCATTAGCGGCAGGATTATCGGCAATAGCTGACGTACATGCTATGAACATGCTTGCGACGCAAATGAGGGTGGCGGCCATCACCCAATTAATTAGTCTTTTCATAATTAAACAGTTATCTAATGTATCTTATTGAACATCCGTATTTTCTCCAGCATGGCTGCGTTAGTCACTGGGCACTTGGGTATGACGGCTGCTATGACTCAGTATCTCTTACCGCATGGTCAGATTGTGGCTACAAAGGTAATCAATTTCCGGCAAAGTCAGCCATAAAAACCTGTCATTATAATGGCCTTTAATGATTATTAGCAGAGGTTTTTTTACACTTTGGGCGCCATCCTTTTCATATTCCCACACGCGCCGTTTCCATAATCCTTTGACCTCATGAGTCTTTACAGGATATTCCCTCGAAAATACTCGAAATCTCACGAAGCGCCCAAAGCCAGACACAAAGAAACGGAAGCCGCTGACTTCCGTTTCTCTATTCTCATCTTTGGGGAACAGACCAAAGACCTATCACAGCAGGGACTGTCCCTTGTGTGTACGCTAGAATCTGTCCCAGCGACTATTTTTTTGGCTATCTCAAAAACCGTAATTTGTTGCAAAGATAAATATTTATTTTGAATTTACCAGTATTATTAGAAAAAAAAGAGTATCTTTGCAGCAGAAATACAAATATATAAGTTATGACCACATTACAACTGAATGCTGAGATACTGCGCAACTTGGGTGCTCTGGCCGAGGACGAGAGCATGCTGAAGCGTGTGGCTAAGTACCTGCGTAAACTCGTGGCAGAGAAAAAAGACGACCCCACTTTCATGCCCGAGGAGGAATTCTTCCAGATGATCGACGAGGCCAAAAAAGGTCCTTCTAAGAGATTTGAAAGCGTCGAAGACCTCGATAAATACATCCGTAGTCTATGAGTCGATATTTCGTAGATATCAAGGAGAAGGCACAATTAGATCTTCAGAAACTTTTGAAGGATGAGCCTGCTTATTACAAGAAAGCCTTGAAACTAATTGGAGAACTTTATGAGCATCCCCGAACAGGCACTGGCAAACCAAAACAGCTTACTGGAAATCGTGCAGGACAGTGGCGTCGTAAAATCAGTGACAAGCATCGACTAATTTACGAGATTCACGACCAAGTAGTTGAGGTGGTCGTTATATCCGCTTGGGGACATTACGGCGACAAGTAATAGCTGCTCCTTTCTCATTCAAACGCCAGAAATTGAGCCTCCAAGTTTTGGGTGCTCTGTTCTACTATAATCTTATAGTCATCCATAGTTCTTTTGACTTCTTGCTCGTATATTATTCCATAGATTGTTGCTCCTCCATTTTTTTTGCCAATTCAAAATTGCGCCACATATATTTCGCAGCCTCAACAGGATCCATTGGATTTTTCGAGGCTTCTGCGATTTTCTTCATCGTACGCTCCATGGCTTCCTTGTGAAACTGATTCAGGTATGTCATAATTCATATTTTGTTGCAAAGATACAATTAATATTTTAATATGCAAGTGGTTTTACAAAAAAAATCATTCAAACGTTAGGAGTTTGTTACGATAGTACTCATTTGAAAAAGCCCTCGATATAACTTGAAGTTTCATCAGATAGTCGCCTATTTGATGTCATTGGCAAAGGCCTTCCGTTTTTACCAACGAACCCATGTTCACAGAGTTTCTTGTAACACAACTCGTTATTTTCAACTCTATCAATGAGTTTAAAACGAACAAATTGATCACTAACAAGAAATGTTTCAATGGGTTTCCTGAGAGAATAAGAACTATCGTCCTCGGCCTCAACAAATGGTATGTTTGCACGTTCAACTACCATTTTGTATTCAACACGTTTAGCTTTGCCCGTAATATACAAATAGATAATATCCCCTTCTTCAACTTTTTCTCTTTGAAGATATTCTACATATCCAACATCCCTAAGATAATCATGGATGCGGAAACGTCCAGGGTTTGCTCTAAATATCCAGCTACTCATTTTATTCAAACGTTAATAGTTTATTCCTGTAATAATCATATTGCTTTTCGCGCTGAGAGAGTTGAGCCTCCAAGTTCTAGATGCTCGCCTCGAATGTGTCGAGAATTGAGACAATGCGCTGCTGCTCTCTACTATTAGTAATTAATGGTATTTGCAATTCTTTTAGATCTTTTTGAGAATAGTTCTTTTATTTTTTTCCACTCCACCATACCACTACTTCTTTTTATTCTCAATAGCTTTCTTTTCTTCGCTGGCGAGCCTACGTTCCACCTTTTTCACATCCTCAGCAGGAGGAAGGTCTTCTGGTACGATACCACGTTCTATGAGCATTTTACGAACTGCAGCATTGTTGTCGATATGCTCTTTGGCTATCATCGTCTCGTTCTGTAGGTCTTTGGTCTGCACATTCATACTGGTCATTTCAGCAGCAAAGTCCTTCGCCTTGATACTGATAGTAGGCAGGAAGTCAGCCAGGGGACGACTCGCAGGAACACCCATCTTTCGTTTGAGCGTTGCTGTATTCAGTCGAAACAGAGCCTGGTCGCCTTTAGAGCGAATCACGGCAAAACTTTTATCGTTGACACCACGCTCATACAATATGCCAGACAGTTTCTTCTCTGTCTCTTGTAACTTGGCACGCGCTTTTACACGTTCCACCTCCAATAGTCGTTGTTCTATCAGTTCAGCCTTTCGTGTCTGTACTGCAAAGTAGGTCTGTGCAAAAGCTATTTGCTCTTTACGTGGATCGCCATTCTGAGCCACCAGATAACAAGCATAGCGAGTAAGCAGGTAGTCATCTATCTCTTTTTCAGCACTTTTAGGCATTGCTATCGTTTTCCTGACGTCAGGAAAATGTTCTGAAACATTGTGCCCCACGTTCTCACAAGCGATTTTGGCCTTGTTTATAACGTTGGCAAAATTCTCCCATTTACTATAACCAAGAAGATGCTGTAACTCTCTTGCACTCCAGCATTCCACACCGTCAAATTCGAGGGCTGCCTGCTCGAATGCGCTATATAATTGTTGTATGATTTCTTTTTTCATCATTCACTTTCATTATTATTCTCCTAATTCCTTGATGATGTTGGCAATCTTCTGATTCATCTCAAATTCTTTTTAATTGTTTCTTGAAGTAACCTAATACACTATAGAGAGGAATGTTCTCCATCCAGCCCTGATCGGTGTAGGGCTTCATGGAACAGCGGAGACCTTTGAGGTTCTTGTCTGCATGATCGATCGTCACAAACTGACTAAGCGATTTGCTTTTCAAGTTCTCTTCGGCCTTTACTTCTATAGGAATAATCCGCTCTTCTTGCTGTACCAGAAAGTCGATCTCCAATTTTGAATTTTCCTTACTGAAATAATCTATTGACAGATTGTCGATGGTTATAAGTTGCTCCAGCACATAATTCTCAGAAAATGCTCCTTTAAACTCCTTAAAAACATCGTTACTGGTCAGCATCAGGCTTGCTGGCGCGTTGGCCATAGCACCCAGCAGGCCAACATCAAGTGCAAACAGTTTGAAAGCATCGAAATCTTCGTAGAACTTCAAGGGCACTGCAGGCTTCTTGCTATTATAGACCTTATATGCAAGTCCTGCATCTATCAGCCACTGAATCGCCAATTCAAACTCCTTTGCACGCCCACCTTTCTTCACCGCTCCATAGACGAACTTTTTATTCTCCTTAGCCAACTGCGCAGGAATACTCTGCCACACCATTCTGATTCGCTCCGCTTCCTGACCTGCATGTTTTGATATGTCATTGGCATAAGCCGCAATGATCCTATTCTGATTGCGACGAACAGCAAGTACATCCTCCTTCTCAACCCAATTCAAGACAACTTCAGGCATACCTCCCACATAGTAATATTGACGGAGAATATCCTGAAGCTTATAATCCAGAACATTTAATGAATCCCATTCACAATTTGCAAGCATCTCAGAAAGCGTATCAAAACCTTTCGCCCAAAGAAACTCCTCGAACGTCATGGGGTACAATCTCAATATATCCACCTTGCCAACAGGATATGACTCGCCAGGATGATGAACTACACCCAACAACGATCCTGCAGCAGCAACATGCAACTCGCGAGCGTTCTCACAGAAATATTTCAGCGAAGCAATTCCTTGCGGAGCTTCCTGTATCTCATCGAAGAAGATTAATGTTTTGCCGGCAACAATCTGTTGCCCCGTATTGGCAACAATATCACGCACAATACGCTTGGGAATAAGATCGCTCACAAACAATGATTTGGCAAAAGGCTCATCCGCACAGTTGATATAGACCAAGTTGTCGTACTCGTTTTTTCCAAACTCTTTTAGCAGCCAAGTTTTTCCAACCTGACGGGCTCCCTCCAGTACAAGAGGCTTGCGTGAAGGATCGTTCTTCCATTCTATCAGCGAGTTATAAAGTATTCTCTTCATTCAAATTACACTTTTCTGGACGAATATTAACCGCATTATTACACTTTTCTGGACGAATTATCGCTGCAAAGTTACACTTTTCTGGACGAACTTCCAAATGTTTTGCCAATTTTATGAGGGAATGTAAGTATTACTCGATAGAGCCTGACCTCAACTGAAAAAGGTTGTCACTTTTTGGAGAGTTAAACTAAACTGGTTATTACTATAATTACTATCTCCCTAAAAGTGTTTACCTCTTTTGATTCTTATAACGATATTGGTTGTCAGTTAGACTGAACAGGTTGTCTGCATTTTGCTCTTACAACTGAAAGGGTTAACCCTTTCGCGGCAGTTTCACTGACTAGGTTACGTTCATACCGTTCTGAATCGTGTGCAAAGATACAAACTTTTCTTTAAGAATCAGTATTTTCCCAAGGATTTTTCCACATTCGCTGCTGCGGCCCGCTTTGAGTATGCGCCACTGATGGTGTCTGGTTGCCGATGCTCATGTGCGGTCTCTCGTCGTTGTAGAAAGAGATGATGCGGGTCAGTTCCTTCTTGCATGCCTTACGTGTCGGGATGGTCATTCTGTAGAGCCATTCTGTTTTCAATATGCCGTTAGCGCGCTCGGCAACAGCATTTTCTAACGGGTCTCCACTCTGTGTCATACTGATCTGAGTTCCCCTGCTTTTAAGGATAGTCACATACATTTGGCTGCAATACTGGCAGCCTCGGTCTGAGTGGTGTATAAGGCATCTAGCCGTATCGTCATCGATAGTTTTGTAGGCCATGTTGAGAGCCTCTATCGGATACACCGTCTCTAATGTTGGTCCGACAGACCAGCCTACAATCTTATGTGAGTACAGGTCCGTAATAAGCGACAGATAGCAGACTCCTTCCGATGTCTCTACATAGGTGATATCACTGGCCCAGACTTGGTTGGGACGGGTTGGGACGAGATCCTTGATGAGATTAGGATACTTGCGGTAGTTATGTTCTGAATCGGTCGTCTTGTAACGCCTGCGACGCTTGATGCGCACCATAAGCCCGTGCTTGCGAAGCATCTCTATGAATGCGTCACGGCCAGGGAAACAGCCTGTATCATCGAACATCCTCTTCAGAATTGCATGCAGCTTGGACGCCCCCAGTCCAGGATTGGACTTGCGATACTCGCGAGCTTTCTCCATGATGATGGGTTCTATGGCATCTTCGGCAAAGCCTTCTTTGTCATCTCGCTTGTTATATGCTTGTCTGCTGTAACCAAACAGCCCGCAAAGCGTACTCAGGGCTGCCCCTGAGCCGTCTTCGCGAAGCAGACTTACTGTTTGGTGCCAGATTTTTTTCTTACAGGGATATTAAAGGTCTGCTCTGCAAGATCAATCATGGTCGAATAGGCATGGGAACGGAGTTTCTCCAATTCCAACGCCTTGCGAAGACGCTTTATCTCAGCGTCTTTCTCCTTTAAGCGTTCGTCCTTTGTCTTTGCCATGTCCTCTTCAGAAATTGATTCCTGCTGCAAAGGTAACAAATCTTTTTCATTCAGGAACTTGTCCATCCAAGAAAACAGCACCGAACGGCTGCTAATGTGATACTTCTTGATGATTTTCTCTGCGGCCACACCACTTTCAAGGTATTCACGGACAATTAAAATACGATCATCGTCCGTGAATGTGTAACCTTTTAACTCTACTTCGCGTGTCTCGTACCAACCTGTAGTCTCGTTATACACGCGTTCTGTTCTTGTCTTGTGCTTCATTGTCACTTCTTTTTAGGCCTCCTAAAGTGACAACTTTTTCTAGTCTAAGTCAGCCCAAGACGTAAGCCTTAAACTCCCAGCCGTCGACGCTGCCTCGCAGGTCGTTGGCTATCTTCCAGATGGTCTTGTGCAGTTCAGCGCGTTCATTTATGTTTGCCATATCTGTTGTCTTATCTCACATTGAAATCATCGGTATTTGTAATATGCTGCAAAGATAATGAATAATTCCGAAAGCACCAAATTATTTCCTGGATTTTCTAGTAATAAAAGACATCAGTAATTGTGCAATTGTACGCACAGCACTCCTGACCCCGTGTGCTTTCATAGTACATTGTCACAAAATCACAAAATCACAAAATCACAAATCACAAAAGGAAAAATAAAAAAGGAAAAATACAAATGGAAGTAATGAAATAACTATAATAATATATTATATATATTATAATATATATAATATATTAATAAATTATATAAGATTTTTTGATGATTATCGCAAAAACCTTTTGTGATTTTGTGATTTGTGATTTTGTGATTTTGTGATTTGTGAATCGCATCAATATAACGTGAAAAGTTTGTAAATATGTTTTGCAGGTCAAATAAACAACAAATACACTCTATTTTATTATAGTTTTCCTTGCATATTTCAAAAATTATTAGTACCTTTGCAGTTGAATAATTTTACTAAAATATGAACCAATGACACACACAAATTTCGCTATTCGCACTTACGGCAAGTCGGAGTTCGCCTTGCTGATGTTCCCAACGATCGACGATCCGAAGGTGGCGCAGGCCAAACTGCTGCGCTGGATCAAGAAGGACAGACAGTTTCACCAGAGTCTCGTGGGGATGGGACTCTCCTCACACGACAAGGACTATAGTCCGGATCAGGTGAGGGCGATGGTGGAGAAGTTCGGCGCGCCGGGGGAGTACGAGGTTTGAGGTTTGAGATTTGAGGTTTGAGGTTTGAGGTTTAGTTTTCGAGGAAGGATTTTTTCGAGGAGTGAGGAGTGAGGAGTGAGATTACTCTGGTGGCGGAGGGAGGTAACTTCTTCCCCTCCTGAGTTAGGAGGGGTTAGGGGTGGTCTGAACAAGGGCCAATGCAATATCTGTGGGTAGTTATAGCGCTTGTTCAGACCACCCCGCCCTGACGGGCTCCCCTCCTAACTCAGGAGGGGAAGAGGTTACTAAAGGACCGCAGTTAAGGGCGTAAAGGATGCCTGGAATGGGTGTAAAGGATAGGGAGTTACATAGATAAAGTCCTATCCTTTATATGGTTAGGAGGCATCGGTAACGGAGTAAACAGGCAGGGTTTACAGAGTAAATTGGCAGGGGTGAGGGGAGTAAAGATTAATTAGGATTAAAATGGATGAATTGGGATGAGTTAAGATGAATTGGGATGAAGTGAGTTAGAAAAAGGTTGTAATTTTGTAGGCGGAAAGGGACAGAAGCCGAGGGAGAGGAATGAAAAGGCAAAATGAAAAGGCGCCAATCATTAAGCCACGTTCTCGCGTCGCGATGGTACCAAGCGACAAGAGCCGTTGTTCAGACCACCCCTAACCCCTCCTAACTTAGGAGGGGAAGAGGTTACTCCAAAGGCGGACGGAACGGACCAAGAAAACAATTTATTAACCCTTTAAACAGTAAAAAAATGAGTCAGAAATTTAAGAAAATTCAGAACAAGAACGACGAGAGTACTGCTTACGGCAAGTGGTTTGCTACTGCGGTGTACGACCAGCACTTCATCGAGACGGAGCAACTGGCGGACTTCATCCAGACGCAGGCGAGCGTGAAGAAGAGTGACATCAAGGCGGTGCTCGACGAACTGGGAAGCGCCATGAAGCACTTCTTCGAACTGGGACAGAAGGTGAGACTGGATGGTATCGGGATCTTCAAGGTGGGATTCTCCAGCATCGGCACCACGGAGAAGGAGGACTGCGGCGCGGCTACCATCACGACCCGAAGGGTGCTGTTCCAGCCCGAGAGCCAGCGCGTGGTCGTGGGTCAGACCGTGAATAAGCAGGGCAAGATCACCCAGAAGTTCGTCATTGCCAAGACCCTGGTGAAGGACGTGGTGTTTGAGGAGACCTACGACACCTCCATGCAGCCTGAGGCTTCCGGCGGCGAAGGCGGCGAAGGCGGAAATGGATAAGTTTCGAGGAGTGAGGAGTGTGGAGTGTGGAGTGAGATTACTCTAAGTGCGGAGTTTTCTGCCGAAAGATTAATCTCTTCCCCTCCTGAATCAGGAGGGGAGCCCGAAGGGCGGGGTGGTCTGAAGAAGCGCCAGTTCTATGGCATAGCAAGCATTAGCCCATGTTCTTGCGTCCCTCCGGTAGCAAGCGGCAAAGCCGAGCGCAGAACACCCCTGGGGGATTGACGGAGCCCGCGTTCAGACCACCCCTAACCCCTCCTAACTTAGGAGGGGAAATAGATACTCTAAGGGCAGAGCATCCGCCGCAGAGGAATCCTGCGTATCCGCCTCCTGAGTAATCTCCTTCTTGCGTCCCTCCGGTAGCAAGCGGCAAAGCCGAGCACCTCCTTCCTCATTCCTCCTTCCTCGAAAAAACACAAATCGTATGAAAAAGCAACGCATCATCGAGTTAGCGGTGAAGGTGATAGTAGCCGCGCTCACGGCATTCCTGACGGCCATCGGCACCACCTCGTGCATGGGCTACGGACCATTTTAAAACGCAGATTGCCTAATCACAACAAAGAGGATGTGTCAAAATAGGCACATCCTCTTTTATTTAAAACAAGGATTGTATTGAGTTCATTCTACTCTTCTGGCATTGTATAGCCTCCCATCGGATTGTCAAAGGTGGGTTGAGACTCTACGGTGTTGAGCCAGTTGCCCCACTCCGTCTGCTTGTGGAAGTTGGTGTACTCGTAGGCGGTCTGGAAGGAGTAGTTGACTCCACCCTCCTTCTGATAAGCCGTCTTGTCGAGAGCAACCACCGAGAACGAGAAATCGGGCTTCACACCCTTCGACATTGGGCAGTGGTAGTAGCAGTTGTTAGCCATGATGGTCTTCTTCATCTGGGCGCCAAGCTCGTCGGCAATCGCCTTCAGCTCAGCATCACCGGTGGCTTTAGCCATCTGCTCGGCATAGTACTGCAGATCGACGAAGATGCTGGTGTCGTCAATGCGATAGACATCCTTCTTCGTGGCATCGTCGATTTCCGTCTTCTTCTCAGGATAGACGGCCTGCAGACGGCTGCTGAGCTTCTTGCAGATGGGGAGCAACTTGGCGAACTCCTTGTTATCTACCAGTTTCATGTCGCCATTTTCTTCCGTATATTGCTTGTCGCTTGCTTCATAGCACTCCTTAAGCATAGCCTTGCTGGCGGTGACGAAGTCATCATCCTTCTGAAGCTGCTCCACCAGGCTTACCATCGTCTCAAGACTGCTGAAGAGGGAGTGCATGCTGCAGATGGTATAGTCGGACAGAGCGTAGATGTCAGACAGCGACTCCATATTGCCCATCAGACAGCTGTGGATGAAGAGACCGTCGAAATGGGGAATCTGCGACTTCTCCACGGCACGGCGGAACTCGTACATGTCGAGGGCGTCAGAACCGATATACGCCTCCGACCACTCATCGTAGAGCACACCGCGGGTAGCCGCACGGGCAAGACCGGTGGCAGGAGCCTCACGCACGTAGTCGTTCTGGGAATCCCAGCCGCCTCCGTGACCATAGATCAGCATCACGTACTTCTCGGCGGGCATCATTAACTTGAAGTGGTTGATGATTTCGGTCAGCGTACTCTCGTCGTACATCTCCATGTCGGGCCAGTCTACTCCGAAGTTCTCGCCGAGCGAACCGCTCGACAGCGGGGTCTTGGAAGTCAGCTCGAACAAGACCACCTGACCAGACTTGGCATATTTACCCGTAAACGTGTGAGGAATCGTGATGGTTTCGCCACCAGGCATAGCTATGACGTTGTCCTTGTCGCGTCCGTACTTATAACATACGCCTACACGCACATTTGAGGGGTCGGAGAGCAGGGGGGCGACCTTGTCGAAGAAATAGTTCTCAATGAGTTGGTCCATATTGCCGCCGGCATTGCCGTAGATGATGATACCGACTTTGGCCTTCACAGTGCTGGGGGTGTCGTCTCCCGCTTGTGGGTTGTCCTCATTGGAACACGAGGTAAACAACATGGTTGAGCCACAGAATAGGATGGTGGCCAGCATCCATCGTTTCATTGTTCTCATTGTGATCTAATGTTTTAATTTGACTATTTATTTCGCGTTGCTTGCAGGAAAGAGAATCGACTTCACGAAGTCCATCAGTTGCTTTCTCTCATCGCCGGTATAGGTATGGATCGCGTCGTTGTGCGTACCGTTCTTGATGACCAGCTTCTTCACGTTCTCATTCGTGGGATCGTCGATGGCGGCACCCGTCCAAGGATCGTTCTCACCATACACGAAGAACATCTTGCAGTCGGTCGTTTTCAGGAAGTCCTTGACCAGATACGACAGCTCGGTCTTTTTGCTTGCCTTGTTCTTCTTCTCCTGGTCATCGAAGTATTTCTTGTCGCTATCCGTCAGCAGCGTGCCCTCCTTGATCCAGCTGTAGTTGTAGCCGAGGTTACCCTGGTCAACAGGAATCTGCATCTCAAACGGATCATTGCGCATACGTAATGGACCGCGAGTCCCACTGACCGACTTATAGACACGGTTGTCGTTCTCATCGAGATAGAAGAAGAGGGCATAGGTGGCAGGATCGTCGCCTTCCTTGGGGATGAACTTGCTCCAAGCCTCGATGTCGCCATACGACTGCTTGCCGAAGAGGTGATCGTAGGCAAATTCAACGGTATAGTGCAGAACAGAGTCAGCGGGCACATCGAAACTCTTATCCTCCTTATAAAACTTCAGTGCATATGGAGCTGTGGCATCAAGCACCTTCTGGTCGCTGACGAGTTTCTGGAAAGCGGCCTTGATCTGGGGCAGATAGTCTTTCACGGCACTGTTGATCATGTAGTCACCGATGCGCATATCCTCACTCTGGAAGAGCAACGGAG
>Ga0256404_1003683_pt1 | contig 30430 bp, 20 predicted proteins | sample RumenRJG_01DNA_FD_185990 | JGI IMG/M metagenome (GOLD analysis project Ga0256404, IMG submission 185990) | Bovine rumen microbial communities from Lethbridge, Alberta, Canada - RJG_01 | ecosystem: Host-associated > Mammals > Digestive system > Stomach > Rumen | place: Canada: Alberta | collected...
AAACGGTCTTTCAGAAGTAAAGTACAGCGCATCACTTGAAGGCGCGTCAACAGTAAGAGTTGGTGAGATTACACAGAAGTTTTCACATCAGAGACTTGACGGATCAGATTTTTATACAGTAGATGCAACTAATGTCTGGGGAGAGAATCTCGCCAAGGGATATAATTCAGCTGATGAAGTTGTAGACGCCTGGATGGCATCACCTTCACACAGAGCAAACATCTTAAGCGCAAATTACAACACATGTGCTATATCAACAACAACCAAGGATGGAAAGACATACTGGGCACAGGAGTTCGGAATCTAATAAATATCAGGAATATAATGACGTGAGTGTCAAAAGTCGATATCGGACCACTTCGCGCTATGCGCATTTGGGAACGTCAGCATATGATAAATACAAAAAAGGTTTGTCGCATCTGCGGCAAACCTTTTTCAGTCTGTAATATACCATAATCCCCAATTGTCTATTCTGATATGGTATTCACATATTTGCTGAGAAACTCAGTGTGAACTTTCAGAATTCCAGCTCCAGCTCTCTTCCACTGTGCTTCGTTGTTTCGACCATGCTTTTCATCCAAGGGCCATAATTATGATTCCAAAGGGCCTTTAGCATATCATTATAAACCGGATCTGATGTTAGCTCTGCCCTGTGTTCCGCAAGGGAGCCTTCTTCATAGTAACGGAAGAAACTGTTTATGAGTTTAAGGGTATTGTCCTTTTTCAGTCCGCTTACGCCTTCCTTCTCCAAAAGATCGGATAATGTCTTATCCATAAAATCCCGGCTTTCCAGTTCAAGTTTTTCAAGCTTTTCTTTTACTGAACCGCCATATTCCGAAAAGTCTACAGGCTCAGCACAGTAAGCCATCCTGTCCTTGCCTATGGCAAGATTTCCCATAAGATGCTGTCCCGAGAAGGGCATGCCGCTTAGGATTTCCCAAAGACCATCCTGTTCCAGGATATACTGGGAATGCATATGTCCCGTTATGGCAAGTCTCACTCCGCCCTCACGCAGCAGCTCGGGTAATTCCGGATTATGTATCAGGTTTGAGCTTGTACTGTTCTCTCCTGCCCCATACAGCAGGTTATGGTGGGAAAGGAAAATGATCCGGTGGTCTTTGTATTTCAAAAGCATATCCTGAAGCCACTTAAGGGTCTCCGGTGAGAACTTTCCCTGAGCTCCAAGCTGCAGGTCCTTATCATCCATGGCAAGGAACACGACATCCTTGATCATCGCAGTATAGCTAAGTGAAGCGGGATCTCTGTCTGTAGGTTCAAGAAGTTCAAAATATGCCTTCTCGTATTCTTCTTCACCCATGAGATCGAAGTCATGATTTCCTGTTGTTACTATTACCGGGATGCCGCTGTCTTTTATAGCATGAAGTTTGGATACAAGCTCTTCTACATCTCCGGAATAACCGCTGTTGGTATTGTCTCCTGTCATGATGAAGACATCAGGGTGTACTGCAATCACCTCTTTGATGATGGCATCAGTAATTTCTTCCGCAACAGCCATACCGGGAACGCTCAGATGATCCACCTCTTTGTATCCCGTGTAATGAAGATCTGAAATGATCATGGCTTTTAAACTCTCTTCATCAGTCCATAGAGGAGTCTCCCTGACAGAGGACTTTTCAGTTTCCTGCTGAACAGGCTCATCACTTTTTCTGCATGATGTCAGACAGATAAGCATTAGCAGCACTAAAAGAAAACCCGTTCCTGAAATAATGCTTTTCCATGACAAATGTCGATCCATCATTGCTCTCCTCCACTTTTGCGGGTGTTTACGCCTGAATTACTGCCAAAGAGTATCTGAATAATTATCTTTAAGACAGCATGTCTGCATGTTAAGACTTCCTTTACTATGGATATGTTATCATATCGACATCTAAAGGGCATTTAAAAACTCCCCGCCCTAACGGACGAGGAGTTCGTATGAAATATTATGTTTCGGTATATTGTTCTGTTGCAGCGGATTTAATTCCGTTTCTCTCCGGTCTTCTGACCTTTTTCAGGTTTTCCGCCTCGGTCACTGCCGGGACCACCACCGTTTTTTGCATCACTGCCGGAGTTTCCGCCGTGGTTCCCACCGTGTGCATTTCCGTTTTTTACATCATTGCCGGAGTTGCCGCCTCGGTCACCGCCGCCGTTTCTTCCGCCTTTTCCGGAATCACCGTCACGGTTATCCTTTGGGGCTCCGCCGCCCTGGCTGCCCATATCACTGATGGTGATACCTGAGGCATCCACTCTTGCGGATTCATCCTGCTCATCGGTGATGGTTGAGAGCTCTCCTGCAAGCTGCTTCTTGATACTTTCTGCTCTCAGTGAGATAAATTCCTTAATGGTATCAAAAGCTGTCTTGAATTCATCGGCACTGTAGAATGCTGTAGCGTCCTTCTCCACATATGGAAGGAGCATCTCATAGAGTCTGTCGAGCTCTGAAGTGAATTCATCGGAGGTCACATATTCTGCAAGTTCCGCAAATCTTTCATGATACTTATCAAGATATCCGTCATTTGAAGTGATCCATGACCACATAGGTCTGTCAGATTCCTGAGCGCCGGAAAGCGGTGAATCTATACCATAGTTGATGATATAAGTTGCATTGTTTTCGCTGCTCTTTTCTTCATTAGCTTCTCCGCTAGACCTGATTTCTGATTTACCGGAAGCTGATGACTTGTCATCAGTCTTCTTGCCGGATTTCTTATCATCTGTCGAACCGATTTCGGACTTATCTTCTGTTTTATCGGAAGCTGATTTAGCCTTTTCAGAGGCGCTGTCATTCTGATCCGAAGCGTCAGTCTTGTTATCAAACGGATTTCCCTTAGGACCGCCGCCCATGTTCATGAAGGCACCGAAGGCAAGGTTGTAATCCCATGGAATCATCTGGAGCTTGCCGTCTTCCTCATAGAGGTAGTAGTTATGAAGCATGTTGCCGGTGTAGCTGTCGTAGTTCATGACGAAGTTGTGGACCACGAAGTAGTTGATGACGCTGTCAATGTTTACGCTATCTTCAACATTGCCCTCCGAGAGATTTTTGAGAGCTGCAATGAGTCGAGTCTTATCTTCGTCCTTAACTTTGGTCTCGGAATTGTCAAAGATGTCTGAATAGCTTTCTATCTCGTCATCAGTGTACTTGAGGGACGCGCCGGAATCATTTCCGCCGAATCCGCCAAAGCCCTCAGGCATTTCACCATTTCCGAAGTCAGGCATCTGACCGTCAAAGCCTTCAGGTGCTCCCTCAGGTCTGCCGCCCTTTCCGCCGAAGTCAGGCATCTGACCATCGAAGCCCTGAGGTGGCTGCATTTCGCCATTTTCCTTATCGTGACCGCCGTTACCCATATTGGCGAGGGCTGAAGTCTCAGGCTTGTAAAGCTCACCCTCTGAATTTCCGGTTCTGTCAAGGAACGAATCGTCCACATCCTCTACGGCGAGGTACAGACCACGGTTCTCTCCGTTTACAGTCACATTGATGAAACTGGTGAGAGGTGCATCCACATCCATATGATTGAAAAGCTGGTAGCTGAGATAATCCTTCAGGTATGTGGCGTCGGCATAGATATTGTTGAGATTCAGCTTATCAAGGCCATAGTAGGTCTGGTCATCCACATACTTGCCGAAGTTAAGCTTGAAGCTGTATCTGTCGGTCGTATCGTCGTCGGCAATGGAAGTAAGTGAAGTATTGCCCTTAGTGGCGATGGAAACCTCATTTATTTCTTCTCCGTCAATAGTGACATTGACCTTATACTTGGTCTTGTCGGTAGGATTTGCAAGAAGCTCTTTCCAGTCCTCTTCTGCTATCTCTATGTCAATGCTGTGTACGTAGCTCGTATCAAAGAGCTTTGAGAAGTAGGCTGCCTCTGCTTTTTGTGAAGCTGCGTCTGAAGATGTATTTTCTGCTGTCTCACCGCCTGCTTTTGTAGTTTCCGAAGCTTCTGCAGTGGTTTCATTTACAGTGCTTTCAGGAGCAGCTGTGGTGGCTTGTGGTACAGAGTTTCCACAGGCTGACATTATGCAGGCTACGCTCAGTGCAAGGGCAGTCATGCCGTAAAATTTTCTTTTCATGATATTCCTTTCCGATCTCTATATGAAATGATCAAATTATGAAATGATATCGTATTGGCCGGACAGATTCCCGATTTGTTATGAGGGACGTTAATGTTTCGGAACTATCAGTGTATTTTATGTCATCATTAAAGCATGCGAAACTGAAATGTACCTTAAAGAAATTTAATTTAAAAGAAAAGGATTATTCCTTTGACCGGAATAATCCTTTTCTTCAGCTAAGATCAATTGGTTACTGTAATTTATGTAAAATTACTTCCTTTCATCATTAGCGGCAGTGGCTTATTTATTTCTTAGCAGCTTTTTCATCTGCTGAAGAATCTGTGGCATCCTGTGAAGCAGTACCCTCACTTTTGACATCAGCGGTCTTGCCGGAGCCGGGGGCAGCTGTTGGAGCTACAGGACCGGCAGCTGTTGGAGCAGCGGAAGCGACATTGGCAGCGGCACCTGTCACGGCACCCGGATTAGGGGCATTCATGGCGTTCATTCTTGCAGCCATGGCTTCAGCTTTTTTTGCAGCCTTCTTCTTGTGATTACGGATGATGGCGCAGCCTATGAACCAGCAGATGGCAGCGAGGATCACCCAGAAAATAAGGATAGGAATGCTCGAAATGAACCATACAAGGAAATCTGTGAGGGCATCCATCAGATCACCGAGGTTGCTTTCAAATCTTGAACCTACGCGATCCCAGAAGGTGGTCTTCTGTGTGGGTGTGTAAACCTTTGCCTCTTTGATGTCTACATTGACAGTGGAGTACTCTACCTGATTGTCATACATGCGGAGGTCCGATTCGAAACCGTCAAGCTCGTATCTGATTTCAGAAAGACGCTCTTCGATGGTGATGATGGCATCTACGGACTCTGCCTGTGCAATGAGCTCCAGAAGTCTGTCGTACTCTTCCTTCAGTGCTTTCTTACGGGACTCGGTGTCGTGGTATTTTAATGTTATGTCCTGGCTGTTCTCGTATTTCCTTGTGAGGTTGGCACCGCCCTCTGTGAAGCTCAGGAAGGTGTCGAGATTTGGCTTAGGGATACGGAGCGTGAAGTAGGCGGACCGGCTGGTACTGGTCTTTTCGTTTCCGCTGATGTCGCTGGATTCCACATAACCGCCCAGCTCTGTGGTCTTGTTCTGGATATCCCGTACAAATGTATCGAACTCGGTAGTCTCAAAGGTCAGGCTCACGGTTCTTATGAGCTTTCTGTCGGAAGGGATTTTGGAAGGGTCAACTCCATCCTGAACAGAGTTGCTGCTTTCTGAAGATGATGAACTGTTGACGGATTTTTCTTCTCCATAAATGCTGTCCGCATCCTCTATCATGTTTGCTGACAGCATGGCACCTGCACCAGCTGCTTCAGGAGCTGCATCCATATCCATGGGCTCTGATGCTGCATAGTTGGTCCTGCCGGAGGATTTGTAATCAGATGATGATTTGCTGCTGCCACCGCAGGCGGTTAGTGAAGAGGCAACTATCATTGCTGCCATAAACAGGGCCGCCTTGCGTTTAAGTCCGGAAATTGCAGGATAATAAGATGTTTTTTTCATGGTTGATCTCCCTTCTATTGTTAGAATGTAAATTCTTATATATCAGTGAGGCTTAATGAATTTCCGTAATCAGTCTGGTCATATCCTCTTCTGTGAGATGATGGTTCTCATCCACAACTACAGAGTAATCGAAATCATCCTTTGACCATGTGGCAACAAATACATCTGTTCCGTTCGCCTTTAAATGTGCGGTTATATCTGATGCAGTGATGTCTTTTTCGGTCTCATAGGCATTGTAATCCCCGCTGATATCCTCATCGCTCTTACGAGCCTTCCTTATACGGAATGCCTCCTTGTCTTCGCTGTCACAGTAAATGATCTCAAGCATATCATCCTTTATAGAGCGGTAATACTTCGGCATAAAGCTGTTCACAGCCTCCGGTGCTGTCATATCGAATCCGGCGTCTAAGGCGGCTTCCGCCAGGCTGTCACTGTCTATCCACGGGTTTGCAATCATGGCACGTGACGGGACACCGTTTTCCGATGCGGCATATTTATCTTCCGTTGCCCCCTCTGCATCACCTGAAATTGCGGGAGCGGGGATGTTCTCCAAAGATTTAAGGTCTGTGTCCTCACCGGCCTGTATCCGGAAGTTTTCGGCCTCCGGTTTTTCTGCTGATTTTTCCTGTGCCGCCTCCACCGGACCTGCAGATTTCTCCTGATCGGCGACCTCTGCTTCAACCGGTGCCATCATGGTGGCAGCCTGTTCAGATACATTCATCTTCATGTAAATGCCTAAGCCGAGGATGATGACCGAGGCAGCAGCCATGATTCCCAGCGGTTTCCAGCTTCGCTTTGCCGATATCCTGACCACCTTTTCGGGTCTGGCCTCTTCTATATATTTTTCGTCTATATCTCCTATTGCATTAAGAAGTTTTTTTTCTTTCTCCATTTGTTCTCCATTTCCGGACTTGGCTCCGATCTGATCATGAAAACACAGGTTTGGATGCCTGGGGGATTCCCCTGAAGCGCTAAAAGCCGCGTGGCTCCTCCGATTAAAAACCGGTGGCAGATCAGTATATCAGAGTCAGTGTATGGATTTTTCAGACATTAATATCAGTATCGGGAGGAGCCGTCATCCTAAACCGCTATATCTTCCCTTTCCAGGTCCTTCAAAAGTGATGCTCTCATTCTGCTGAGTGTCATCTTTACCTTGCTTTCACTGAATCCGTATTCCGCAGCTATTTCACTTATGGGCGCCATGTACCAGTAGCGACGCACAAATATCTTTCTCGAATCTGCGCTCTGAGTTTCCAAAAACCTGTTGATACAGTCTGTTAATGTTATCTTGTCGGGGATATCCTCGGGCCTGTCACATTTCGTGTCGGCTATACATTCAGAAAGTTCGTCCAGAACTGCACTGGTCTCACCGTTTCCGCGTTTAGCTGCAGTCTGCTTTTCATAAATATTAAGAGCAAGGTTTCTCGTTATCTTTCCGAGAAATGTTCTCAGTATGGACGGCCTTGTGGGAGGAATGGCATTCCACGTATGGAGCCAGGTATCATTGACACATTCCTCACTATCCTCTTTGTTATATAAAATGTTCATGGCGATGTAGCTGCAGTAACTTCCGTATTTTCTTGCAGTTTCATCAATTGCTGATTCTGACCTTGCAAAATAAAGCTCTATGATTTCCTGATCGGTCATGTAGTTTCCTCGTTTCTGGTAAGGATCATCAGCTCTGTCGGAGAAACCGTGTCCGGCGATTCAGACATCATCTGATGCTCTTCATCCTAATACACAGGAAATGGAGTTCCTGGGTCACACATATTTCAAAAAAATTTGCAGTATTTTCTTTTCGATATCAGTTCATACCGCGCTTCTTAAATAATTTTATGTCATATAGCGGGGGTTGTGAAGAAAAATTTTCTCAAAAATAAAAATGCGCGGAACAAAACTACGTTTTGAAGGCGATTTAAGAATTCAGCACCTATTACTTTTAATTAAAATGAAAACCGCCCGGCAATATGCCGGGCGGAAATGATTTTCAGGTGTCTGATGCACACCTTGAATATTTACTTTTTGACTGCTTTTTATTTGTATGAAGCCGGATCGAAACCTGCGCTCTCAAGAGCCTTCTTGGCAGCTTCCTTGATTGCGTCTGATGTAACTGTAGCACCTGAAACAGCATCAACATCAAGGCTGTTCTTTGAGATGATAGCTTCCGGAAGCTCCTCAAGAGCCTTAGTACCGATACCCGGTGTCTCCTTATCTCCTGTAGCAACGAGATCGATGATCTTGTCAGCTGTTGCAGTGATCTCAACCTTTACAGGACCGCCGAGACCCTGAGCCTCGCCTGTTGCCTTGACTGAGTCAGAAGCATCCTTGGAATCCTCGGCCTTCTTGGTCTCCTCTTTGCTTTCCTTTTCCTCTGCAGCACCAAAATCTGCACTCTCAAGAGCCTTCCTGGCAGCTTCCTTGATGGCATCTGATGTAACTGTAGCACCTGAAACAGCATCAACATCGATACTGTTCTTTGAGATGATAGCGGCCGGTAGCTCTTCAAGAGCCTTGGTACCGATACCCGGTGTTTCCTTATCTCCTGTGGCAACTACGTCTATGATCTTGTCAGCTGTTGCAGTGATCTCAACCTTTACAGGACCGCCGAGACCCTGAGCTTCACCGGTAACAGTAACTGCATCGGCAGGAATGTCCTTTTTCTCAGCGGCAGCAGCTGTGGTCTCAGCAGGAGTTTCCTTGGTGTCGCCTGCATCCTTGGCCTGAGCTTCGCCTCCGGCAAAGTTCGCAGCATCAAAACCTGCACTCTCAAGAGCCTTCTTAGCAGCTTCCTTGATAGCATCTGATGTAATTGTAGCACCTGAAACAGCATCAACCGAAACACTGTTAGCTGAGATGATAGCACCCGGAAGCTCCTCAAGAGCTTTGGTACCGATACCCGGTGTCTCCATATCGCCTGTAGCTGTGAGGTTATAGATCTTATCGGCTGTTGCAGTGATCTCAACCTTTACAGGACCGCCGAGACCCTGTGCTTCACCTGAAGCTGTAACTGCATCAGCAGGAATGTCATCAGTATTTACTACAACTTCCTTCTTCTCTTCCTTTACGAAGCCGAAGTTTGCAGGATCGAAGCCTGCACTCTCGATAGCCTGAGCAGCAGCGTTCTTGATGGCTGTTGAAGTAATGGTAGCACCGGTTACAGAATCAACCGCAAGACTGTTTGCCTCAAAGATACTTGCAGGAAGCTGATCAACTGCAAGAGTACCGATATTAGGTGTTTCGCCTGAGGCATCCAGGACATTGATAGAGAAGATCTTCTCAGCATTGGCAATGACCTCAACCTTTACAGGACCGCCGAGACCCTGAGCCTCACCTGTTGCTGTAACTGCATCCTTAGGAATCTGACTCTTCGCAACACTGCTTGATGTTCCTAAGTTTCTTGCCTGGTATCCTGTAACGGCAGCGGCAAGTATGCCGACTCCGATTACACCGAGAGCTACTATATTATTCTGTTTCATTTTAAGTCCCCCATGACCTAAGTTTAATGACAGCATGATGCCATGAATCATAACTGAAAGCAAAGCATCACAGAGCGAGCGTCAAATACTTTTGCCGCCCGCATCATCTCATGCCTGATTGTTTCTTTAATATATCACAGTTTAATGCGGTTTACATAGAAAAATGTTAATAAAATAATAACAATACCCAAGTGCACTCGTGCAGGCACGATGCACTTGTGACAGCCTTATCGCGCATAATCGAGTAGGGCTGATTTCATCCCCCCACTCGATGACGCGTTGGCCTTCAAAATGAATACAAGTATTCGCCTGAAGGCCGTATCGCACATTAAAAAGCTCCATCCATTCCTGCGAATGGATGGAGCCGGAAAAACCCGCAATATGTAATTCAGGACCTGATATCAGCCGGCCAGCATGATCATCATACCGTAATGGCACATGGAGCCCGCTATAACAAAGCAGTGGAAAACCTCGTGGTTTCCGAAGTACTTCGGCATGCGCTTGAAGATCGGAAGCTTAAGAGCATAGATTATGCCGCCTATGGTATAGATGACTCCGCCTGCAAAGAGAAGCCAGAACTCCGGATCTGTCAGAGCCGATCGTATCTTGAATATAGCGAAGATACATGCCCAGCCGAGAGCGATGTATATAAGTGAATTCAGCCATCTCGGAGTATGTATGAAAATGATATTCACTGTCATACCGATGATGGAAAGCACCCAGACAATCGCAAGCAGGCCCCATCCGGTACTGTCCCCGAGAGCTATGGCACATACAGGTGTATAGCTCCCCGCTATCAGCATGTAGATCATCATGTGGTCTATCTTCTTTAAGGTATCATTGACCTTCGGAGAAATATCGAAAAGATGGTATGTTGCACTGGCTGCATACAAAAGGACTATGCTCAGGGCAAAGATTCCGAAGGCAAATATCCTGTCCGGACTCGGATGCTGTGCCACTCTGTAAAACAGTGGAACTGCCGCAATGATGGAAAGTATCATGGCGATATAGTGTGTGAGAAAGCTTCCCGGGTCTTTTATCTTCAAAAAAAGTGAATTCTCTTTAAATGTCATAGCCTACCTCCTTAAAAGCTGTTGAGGTTATAATAAGTATATCTCTGATATATGGATGTTTCAAGATGTAGTAATGAAAACTACATCAGATTATATCAACATTTCCGGATAATGCAATACCTATAAAAACAAAAAAAGCATCGGAAAATCTACAATTAGCAAACGTTAATGTAGATTTACCGATACTTTTTGGCGTTTTAAGCTATTTTCTTTATTCGAAATATTCCTTTGCGGCTCTGAAGAGTCCCATATCGTAATTTCCCGGAACGTTCTTGTAGAGGCTGTGGCCCCAGCGCTCTGCGTGGCCCATCTTACCAAGTACTCTTCCATCCGGAGAAGTGATACCCTCAACCGCATAGTAGGAACCGTTCGGGTTGTACTGGATATCCATAGTAGGATGTCCCTCCAGGTCAACATACTGTGTAGCGATCTGGCCATTCTCCACAAGCTTCCTGAAAAGCTCAGGCTCACAGAGGAAACGGCCCTCTCCGTGAGAAATAGGAACACTGTAGATGTCGCCCGGATTACTGTCCTCAAGCCATGGTGACATATTGGATGCCACACGTACATTGACGATCTTTGACTGGTGACGGCTTATGGTGTTGAAAGTAAGTGTAGGACAATGCTCATCTGTGTCACGTATCTCACCGAAGGGAACGAGGCCGAGCTTTATAAGTGCCTGGAAACCGTTACAGATACCAAGCATGAGACCGTCGCGCTTGTTGAGCATATCCATGGTAGCAGTCTTAACAGCTTCGTTTCTGAAGAAGGAAGTGATGAACTTTGCTGAACCGTCCGGCTCATCTCCGCCTGAGAAACCACCCGGGATGAAGATAAGCTGTGACTCTTCGATACGCTTTGCAACGTAGCTTACAGAATCAGCGATATCCTGCTTTGTAAGATTTCTTACAACTACTATCTCAGGCTCAAGACCGGCATCAGCCATGGCCTTTGCCGAATCATATTCACAGTTGTTGCCCGGGAATACGGGGATAAGTACACGGGGCTTTGCAACCTGCAAAGCCGGAGCTGTCCAGTGATCCTCAGAGAAGTCAGGGATGCTCAGGTCAAAAGCTTCGTCATCTGTTGTCTCCTTATCAAGGTTCATGTTGCAGGTGAATACCTTTTCAAGCTTGTCCTCGTAAGCAGCCTCAAGATCTGTGAGCTTGAGAGCTTCATCGTTGTAACGGATCTCTGCATCATCTGTGGTCTCACCGAGGTCGGCAATGATTATGCCTGTGCCATTGAGCTCCGGCGCAGCATAGATCTCGTCCAGAGTGCTGTTGTCGTTGAGCTCCAGAAGGAAGCTTCCGTACTGGTATCCGAAGATATCCTGAACTGAAAGACTCGGTGCAAATGTAAATCCGAATCCGTTACCCATGCACTGCTTGAGAACTGCCTCTGCAGCACCGCCGTAGGTCGGTGTGTAGATGGAAGCAAGCTTGCCCTCAAGAACCAGCTTGTGAACATAGCTGAAAAGTGTAAGGAGTGACTCCTTTACAGGAAGCTCATCCTTATATTCAGGCTTCAGCCAGAGTACCTTGTGGCCTGCAGCCTTGTACTCAGGGCTTGTGATGTACTTCGCATCCTCCGTTGTGATGGCGAAGGAAACAAGTGTAGGAGGAACGTCCAGCTTTTCAAAGGTTCCTGACATGGAGTCCTTGCCGCCGATAGCAGCGATTCCGAGGTCGAGCTGGGCGCTGAAAGCACCGAGAAGAGCTTCAAGGGGCTGTCCCCAGCGTGCACTCTCGTGACCGGGCTTTCCGAAATATTCCTGGAAAGTAAGGTATGTGTCCTCGAATCCGGCACCTGTGGCGATAAGCTTTGCAGCAGACTCAACTACTGCGAGATATGCGCCCTTATAGCAGTTCTTCTCTGTGATGAAAGGATTGTAGCCGTAAGCCATAACTGAAGTGTCGTCGGTGTGACCCTTCTCAACTGAAATCTTTGCGGCCATGGCCTGTACAGGTGTGCGCTGGTGCTTTCCGCCGAATGGCATGAGCACTGTTCCCGCACCGATGGTGGAGTCGAAACGCTCACTGAGACCACGCTTTGAGCAGACATTGAGATCCTCTGCAAGAGCTGTCATGTTCTCGCTGAAGCTGCCCTTTACCTCGCGGCCAATGCTTCCGCCGGCTGCGGTCTTTACTTCGATATGCTTCTCGGCACCGTTGGAGTTAAGGAAATCTCTTGAAAGATTGATGATATCCTTTCCGTTCCAGTGTGCTACCAGACGATTTGTATCTGTAACTGTGGCAACATGTGTAGCCTCAAGGTTCTCCTCATGTGCAAGCTCCATGAATCGCTCCATGTCCTTTGCTTCAACCACAACTGCCATTCTTTCCTGTGACTCTGAGATGGCAAGCTCTGTTCCGTCGAGACCTTCATACTTCTTTGGAACCTTGTTAAGGTCGATGTCGAGACCGTCAGCAAGTTCGCCGATGGCAACGGAAACTCCGCCGGCACCGAAATCGTTGCAGCGCTTGATAAGCCTTGAAGCCTCTCTATTACGGAAAAGTCTCTGAAGCTTACGCTCCTCCGGAGCATTACCCTTCTGAACCTCTGCGCCATCCTTCTCAAGAGACTCAACATTGTGAGACTTTGAAGAACCTGTAGCACCGCCGATACCGTCTCTTCCTGTACGACCTCCCAGGAGAATGACTACGTCTCCTGCAGCAGGAACCTCACGGCGGACATTTTCTGCGGGAGCGGCAGCCACAACTGCACCGATCTCCATACGCTTTGCAGCATAGCCCGGATGATAAAGCTCATCTACGAGACCTGTAGCGAGACCGATCTGGTTTCCATAGCTAGAGTAACCGTCAGCAGCTGTTGTAACAAGCTTTCTCTGAGGAAGCTTGCCCTCCATTGTGTCCTTAACGGAAACTGTAGGATCGGCAGCACCTGTTACACGCATAGCCTGATATACATAGGATCTTCCTGAAAGAGGATCTCTGATAGCACCGCCGATACAGGTTGCGGCACCACCGAAAGGTTCGATCTCTGTAGGATGGTTGTGGGTCTCGTTCTTGAAAAGGAGAAGCCAGTCCTGAGCTTCGCCGTCAACAGTTACCTTGATCTTAACTGTGCAGGCATTGATCTCCTCTGATTCATCAAGCTTTGTAAGCTTACCTTCCTTCTTGAGGACCTTTGCGGCAAGGGTTCCGATGTCCATAAGGTTTATCGGCTTCGTACGGTTAAGATCCTTTCGGGCTTCGATGTAGCGGTCCCAGGCCTTCTTAAGCTGCTCGTCCTCGAAGGATACATTATCAATAGTTGTAAGGAAGGTGGTATGGCGGCAGTGATCGGACCAGTAGGTGTCGATCATGCGGATCTCAGTGATGGAAGGATCACGCTGCTCTGTCTTAAAGTAATTCTGGCAGAACTTGAGATCGTCAAGGTCCATGGCGAGACCCATATCCTTTAAAACAGCCTGAAGCTCATCCTCGGAGGCCTGAATGAAGCCCTTGAGAGTCTCTACCTCTGTAGGAATATCATAATTTACATCGAGAGTCTCAAAAGTATCAAGGGAAGCCTCTCTTGCCTCCACCGGGTTGATAACATACTTCTTTATCTCAGCGATCTCCTGCTCTGTGAGATCACCGTAAAGGAGATATACCTTTGCGGAACGAACCTTAGGACGGTCTCCTGTTGTAAGAATCTGGATACACTGTGCAGCTGAATCCGCACGCTGATCGAACTGTCCCGGAAGGAACTCTACAGCAAAAACATGGGCACCGGAAGCTTCAGGAAGCTCTGTGTAAGTATCATCAAGCTGAGGCTCGCTCAAAATGAGTTTGGTGACTTTATCGAAGGTTTCCTGATCTAAGCCTTCAACATCGTAACGATTTAAAAGACGTACGTCTGTCAGATTCTTGATGAGAAGAATGTGACGGATGTCGTGGCGGAGTCCCTGTGCCTCATGGCGAAGACCTTCTTTTTTCTCAACATAAACTCGATTTACCATTGGTTTCTCCTTATCTGTATGTAATACCGTCCGGAAAATGTTCGGGATGTGCGCCGGCCCACGAGATTGAAAGTACATCCTGCACGACATGTTCGTCCCGTCTGCACAAGGTGCAGACGGTTTCGTACATGTCTGTGCGTCTGTTCTTTCAACTCGCAAGCCTTGGCACTCATCCCTCACATTTTCCTACATTGTCTGTAAATTAGCAGCTTTAAGTGCTCTTTGTCCTATGTCTCTTCGCATATGCATGTCTTGGAAAGTGACTTTGGATGCACTAACGTAAGCTTTATCAATGGCTTCCTTAAGGGTAGGGGCTGTTTCAACCACTCCAAGGACTCTTCCGCCGTGGGTGTAGAGCTTTCCGTCCTTAAGATCGGCACCTGCCACGTAGACATTTTGAACTTCATCAACACCTGTTATTTCATAGCCTGACTTGTAGGAAAGCGGATATCCGCCGGAAGCCTCTACTATGCAGCAGGCTGATTCATTCTTCCACTTGATGTCAAGTGAACTGAGTGTACCGTTGGTTGTAGCCTGCATGATGGTGAGAAGATCGGAATCAAGAAGAGGAAGCACTACCTGAGTCTCGGGATCACCGAAACGGCAGTTGTATTCAATTACCTTAGGACCGTTCTTTGTAAGCATGAGACCGAAGTAGAGACATCCCTTGAATGTCCTGCCCTCCTTGTTCATGGCCTCGATAGTAGGCTTAAAGATCTTCTCCATGCACTCCTCTGCGATCTCCTTTGTGTAGTAAGGATTTGGAGCGATGGTACCCATTCCGCCGGTGTTGAGACCCTCGTCGTTATCATTGATACGCTTGTGATCCATGGATGAGATCATAGGAACCACAACATTGCCATCGGTGAAGCTGAGAACAGAGACCTCAGGGCCCTCCAGGAACTCCTCTATAACTATCTGATCACCGGAATGACCGAACTTCTTCTCCTCCATGATGGTCTTAATTCCATCAAGAGCCTCCTCCCGTGTCATGGCGATGATAACGCCCTTGCCGAGAGCCAGACCGTCAGCCTTTATAACTGTAGGAATAGGACAGGTCTTAACGTACTCTTCTGCCTTTTCGATGTCATTAAAGACCTCATAGGCAGCAGTCGGGATGTTGTACTTCTTCATAAGGTTCTTTGAGAAAACCTTGGAACCCTCGATGATTGCAGCCTTTGCCTCAGGACCGAATGCAGGAATGCCTGCCTTTGCAAGCTCATCCACGGTACCGGCAACCAGAGGATCATCCGGAGCCACAACCACATAATCAAGAGCCTGCTCCTTGCAGAATTTTACAACAGCAGGAACATCAGTAGCCTTTATATCAGGAACGCACTCAGCATCCCTTGCGATACCGCCGTTACCCGGAATCGCATATATCTTCTCTATAGAAGAGTTCTTCTTAAGAGCCTTAATGATGGCGTGCTCACGACCGCCGCCACCGACAACACCAATTTTCATTGTTATCCTCCATGAAATGTTTTCGAATGGGTCGAGAAAATGCGTCGGGCGCGCGCCGGCCCACTCGATTGAAAGTACAGACCGCTTGTCCTTTCCGCAGAGGATGCACCTTTAGGGGTGCATCCTCTGCGGAAAGTCCTGCACAGTCTGTTCTTTCAACTCGCAAGCCTAGGCGTACTTCCCTCCGCATTTTCTCTCACATATTGATAACGTTTAAAAGTATCATATTGAGATATTTAATTCTTTGCTTCTCTTATCTCCCGGCTCATGAGCTCTGCCGCCTGAGGAAGAAGCTTCCACTCAGCCTGCTCCATGACACGCTTCTGAAGAACCTCCGGAGTATCCCCGGGCTCAATGTCTACAGCCTTCTGTAAAAGGATACGCCCGCCATCGGGAATCTCATTAACAAGATGAACCGTGGCACCGGTAACCTTGACGCCCCTTGCAAGAGCAGCCTCATGAGGCTTCAGACCGTACATACCTTTACCGCAGAAACTCGGAATAAGTGAAGGATGGATGTTAATGATCCTGTCCGCATACTTCTTTGTAAAATCCTCACTGAGAATCGTGAGATAACCTGCAAGAATTATAAGCTCTATGCCATGCTCCTCCAGAACACGGATAAGCTTCGGTTCATCCTTGTGAACCACGACATGCTCTATTCCCGCTTTCTCTGCCCTCTCAAGAGCAAAAATGTTCTCCCGGGATCCAACCACCAGAGTGATCTCCCCGTCAGGAATCTCCCCACGTCTCTCCGCATCGATAAGCGCCTGCAGATTGGTGCCGCCACCACTGACCAGCACAGCAATTTTTGTTTTGTTACACATATATTTTACTTCTCCGTATTTTGATCGTTCTGACTCATCGGTTTTAGATCATGTGAGAGAAAATGCCCTGGCGCCCGCCCGGCATTTTCCCGCCCCATTTCATAAATCAATGATGGAACAATCTCATACCGGTGAAGCAAACCACCATACCATACTTATCCGCAGTATCGATAACATGGTCATCTCTTATAGAACCGCCCGGCTCAGCCACATAAGTCACACCGGACTTACGTGCACGCTCGATGTTGTCACCAAATGGGAAGAAAGCATCAGAACCAAGAGCTGTACCTGTAAGAGTACCGAGATACTCCTTCTGCTCCTTTCTTGTGAACGGTGCAGGCTGCTCGGTGAAATACTGCTGCCATGCTCCATCTGAAAGAACATCCTCATACTCCTCGGAAAGGTAAACATCGATGACATTATCACGATCAGCTCTTCTTAAGCCCTCCTTGAAAGGAAGATTGAGAACCCTGTCACACTGACGAAGATGCCAGTGATCAGCCTTGTCACCCGCAAGACGAGTGCAGTGAATTCTTGACTGCTGACCGGCACCGACACCGATAGCCTGACCATCCTCAGCGTAAGCCACTGAATTTGACTGAGTGTACTTAAGAGTGATAAGAGCGATGGTCATGTTGAGGCGGGCCTCCTCAGGGATGTCCTTGTTCTTTGTTACGATGTCTGAAAAAGCATCGTCAGTTACCTTGTAGTCATTCCTGCCCTGCTCGAAAGTAACACCAAACACCTGCTTACGCTCAATAGCATCAGGTCTGTATGAAGGATCGATCTTAATAACATTGTACCCACCCTTCTTCTTGGTCTTAAGGATCTCCAGAGCCTCATCAGTATAGCCGGGAGCGATAACACCGTCAGAAACCTCGCGGTGAATGATCTTCGCTGTTGTGGCATCACAAACATCTGAAAGAGCGATGAAATCACCATAGGAAGACATTCTGTCAACACCACGTGCTCTTGCATAAGCGCAGGCAAGAAGAGAATCATCGAGACCCTCGATATCATCCACGAAGCAGGCCTTCTTAAGCTTGTCGGAAAGCTTGCGTCCGATTGCTGCGCCTGAAGGAGAAACATGCTTGAAAGAAGCCGCAGCCACATGACCTGTAGCCTCCTTAAGATCTGAAACCAGCTGCCAGCTGTTCAGGGCATCAAGAAAATTGATGTAGCCCGGACGACCGTTCAGGATCTCGATCGGGAGCTCGGATCCGTCATGCATATAGATCTTTGCAGGCTTCTGATTTGGATTCATACCATACTTTAATTCAAATTCCTTCATTTATTGATTCTCCTCTTCTATTTTGATTGAAACTGATTATCAGTTAACCTTCTCGAACTTGTTGATGAGCCTGTTCACAACACTGCCGTCGGCTGCATTGATATAACGCACATAAAGGGCAATCTTGTTCTCTTCGTTCAGGCTGTTCCAGATCATGTCCGAAAGCTCATCCGCACTGTTCGGAATCTTTACGCGCTCAGGCTCTCCCTCGAAAGTAGGGATAGGATTTCCGTTGTGCTTGTAGGTATGGATGAAATGACCGAGACCCTTCTGAAGCTTGTAGGAAAATGTGTAGCGCGCGCAGTCGGTTCCATCGGCATCCTGTGACTTAAGGATGGACATCTTGTAGCTCTCTGAGTCATCAAGAGAAACAACGCCGCTGATTCTCGGAGTCCAGTTAGGACCGTCAGGCTCGAACTCTCTTGTTTCAAGAGCCTCTTCGAAGGTATCCCCGTTCTTCATGAACTCAAAGATGGTATCTGTCTGATCACCGTTTGTTACGATGAGGTTCTCTCCGATCTTACGGATAGGGCTGTAAATAATGAGGCTTGGATCCTCAACCTTGCTTGAATCAGCAGGATAGATGGTCACTGTGTCGCCATCCTCTGTAAATACGCGGTTTCTTGAGTTGGCAGAACGTCCCATGATGAAGTAAGCCACTGCAATGGATAAGCCGTCATCTGACTTGCCGATGATGATTCCGCGACCGGGATATTCGTTGTCCTTAAGCAGAGCGTCGATATTTGCGATGTCGTATGTTGCCATAATTATCCTCCCAAATGATGAATGTATATAAGAATTGGTACCGTAAATCTGTTATCACTCAAGAACTACCTTGTCCTCTGACCTGATGATCTCGCCGAGGTGATAAGCCTCTACGCCGTTCTCCATGAGAACCTTAAGTGCTGTCTCCTCATCCTTCTTTGAAACCACAACACTCATTCCCACACCCATGTTGTAGGTATTGAACATATCACGTGTGGAAACATCACCTGTCTTCTGGATGAGTTTGAAGATAGGAAGGACTCTTACATCAGACATGCTGATCTTTGCACCGAATCCGTCAGGAATGGATCTTGGAATGTTTTCATAGAATCCGCCGCCTGTGATATGGCTGATGCCCTTGACCTTAACTGCCTCAAGAAGCTTTAAAACAGGCTTAACATAGATTACTGTCGGAGTAAGAAGAGTCTCTCCAAGGGACTTTCCGTCAAGCTCAGGAAGCGGCTTCTTAAGCTCTTCCGGACTTATGTTGTCAATGTCAAAGACCTTTCTCACAAGTGAGAAACCATTGGAATGAACACCGGAACTGGGAAGTGCGATAACAACATCACCCTCTTCCATGGAGTTGTTGTCGATGATATTTTCCTTATCAACGATACCTACTGAGAAACCTGCGAGATCGAACTCGTCCTCAGGATAGAAGCCCGGCATCTCTGCTGTTTCACCGCCGACGAGAGCACTGTCACTCTGAACACAGCCCTCTGCAACACCCTTTACGATGTCAGCGATCTTCTCAGGAACATTCTTTCCGCAGGCGATATAGTCAAGGAAGAACAGAGGCTTGGCACCGCAGCAGATAACATCGTTCACACACATGGCAACGCAGTCGATACCAACGGTGTCATACTTCTCCATAAGGAAAGAAATCTTAAGCTTTGTTCCCACACCGTCGGTTCCGGAAACGAGAACAGGATGCTTATATCCCTCAGGAAGCTCGAAGAGTCCGCCGAAACCGCCGAGACCTGATGCAACACCGGCTGTCATGGCTCTTGCAACATACTGCTTCATCAGCTCAACTGATCTGTATCCTGCGGTAATGTCTACACCTGCATCCTTATATGCTTCGCTATAGCTCTTTGTATTCATAATTACTCCTTTATAAGAGGCGTCATTCTCTACATACATCTTAATTTATGAAAGAATGACGGCGTATTTAAGTTTGTATAAAACGGATAATGTGAAAGACTCTGTAAAACATCAGACTTTGTAAGAGTTCAGTTATCAATCATCAAACTTTTCGATGTACTCCTGGTCTGATGTACTGCCGGAAGACTTTATGGTGTGCTGGTCTCTCCACTCCTTTGAGATCTTCTCTTCAAAGCGGTTCTTTGAAGTTACGGAAGGAATCTCGGTAGGATACTTTCCATCGAAGCAGGCGGTACAGAATCCCTTTTGACCTGTAGGATCCGCAATTCTGATAACATTCTCGACAGATATGTATCCCAGGGAATCGGCACCTATGATCTTTGCGGTTTCTTCCACTGAATGCTGGCAGGCGATGAGATTGTCTCTGGAGTCAATGTCTATGCCGTAGTAGCATGGATTCATGAATGGAGGAGCTGTTATACGCATGTGGACTTCCCTGGCGCCGGCTTCTCTTACGATCCGTACCAGACGCTCACTGGTTGTACCGCGGACGATGGAATCATCTACGAGGATGACTCTCTTACCCTCGATCTCGGAACGGATTGCATTGAGCTTGATCCTTACGAGATTTTCACGCTCGGTCTGACCGGGAGCAATGAATGTACGGCCGATGTACTTGTTCTTCAAAAGTCCTATACCGTAAGGAATTCCTGATTCACGGGAATAACCTACAGCTGCATCGAGACCGGAATCCGGTACACCGATTACAACATCGGCATCAACAGGATGTTCCTGAGCAAGATAACGGCCTGCCTGAACTCTCGCCTCATGTACGGAAGCACCGTCAAGGATGGAATCAGGACGTGCAAAATAGATATATTCGAAAACGCACATTGAGCGCTTTACTTTATTACAATGATCCTTTATGGAACGGATTCCGTTGTGATCTACAACGATGATCTCACCAGGCTCAACATCACGAACGAGCTTTCCGCCGACTGCCTCGATGGCACATGACTCACTGGCGAAAACCACTGAACCGTCCTCGAGCTTTCCGTAGCAGAGAGGATGGAAACCGTGTTCGTCTCTTGCCGCGATGAGCTTGGATGGAGACATTATAACTAAGGAATATGCACCATGAAGCTTGTCAAGTGAGTTGTTCACAGCTTCCTCTATGGAACCTGTCTTGAGACGCTCTCTGGTGATAATGTATGAGATTGCTTCTGTATCTGTAGTGGACTGAAAAATGCATCCGTTCAGCTCAAGTTCGGAACGGAGCTCATAAGAATTTACCAGATTTCCGTTGTGACAGAGAGCCATGCGGCCCTTAACGTGGTTCACAACGATAGGCTGTGTATTGATACGGTTTGTGATTCCGCTGGTAGCGTAACGCACGTGGCCTACAGCCATCTGACCGCTGCCGAGACGTTCTATCTCGCTTTCAGGCATGGCTTCGCTTACGAGACCGAGTTCCCGGCGGAAACGGAAAAGACCTTCATCGTTTACTACGATACCTGCAGATTCCTGACCTCTGTGCTGCAGTGCATAAAGCGCATAATATGTAATACGTGCCAATGGTTTTGTTGTCTTGGAATAGATTCCGAAGACACCGCACTCCTCATGAAGTTTACCCATAAATCTCCTTAATAAAACAAATATTAGTTATTAAACTGTGCTTCTATAGCAGCGTTCTTTTCGATGATCTTTGCGTGGTTTGCGTCACGCTCATCCTGAAGCTTCTTTGCGAGCTCGCTGTCTTCTACTGCAAGTATTTCAATGGCAAGAAGGGCTGCGTTCTTTGCAGTATTTACGCCAACTGTAGCAACCGGAATTCCGGGCGGCATCATAACGGTGGAAAGCAGTGCGTCCATTCCGTCCATGACCTTTGATGAACATGGGATTCCGATGACAGGAAGTGTGGTGTTGGCCGCGATTGCACCTGCAAGGTGAGCAGCCATACCGGCAGCTGCGATGATAACGCCGAAACCGTTTTCTCTGGCTGACTTTGAAAACTCAGCAGCTTCCTCAGGGGTTCTGTGAGCACTGTACACATGTACCTCAACAGGTACGCCGTAGTCTTTAAGTACAGTAATGCCCTTTTCAACAACAGGAAGATCTGAATCGCTTCCCATAATGACAGCAACTTTTCTCATATTTCTCCTTTTCACATAACAGAAAAGGGGAACAGCATATAGCTGTTCCCCTTAGGTTATACGATATTCTCGAATACATTACGGCAGATTACACGATTTCCAATAGAAAAGAACGCGAAAACAGACGCGCAGAAAATCGCGTGAAGAACATGCTGACCGGAGGATATGAGGGCAGAAAAAATTCCGCAGTGAACAGTATTGAAAAATCCCATTCGCTTCATCCTCAAAATTCCTTTCAACTTAATCTGCTGAATGACAACACTCAGAATTATATTAAAAGGAGATACCAGAGTCAAGGGTGTAAAAACGCTGTAAAATTTTGTTAATTAAAGTGCTAATTTGGAATTATATTGCATTGACAGTGTCACAGCGAAAAAGCCGGAGATGCTGTTATTTTTTTGACATTTCCGGCAGGGCATTTAACCATGAAAAAACCGCCCGGCAGCCTGTATCAAAGGCTACCGGACGGGTAAGTACTGTTTTAATTTTTACTCTGCCATCTTGAGAAGGATGTCATTTGATCTTTCAATGAACTTTGTCATCTCTTCAGCAGGTAACGGTGACTGCTGGATTCTTGCAAGATCGTAGAGCTGCTCTGAAATTAGATCGATGGTGGCCTTCTTTGACTCATCCTTACCGTTGTTCATAAGGTACTTAACAAGAGGATGCTCTGTGTTAAGGATGAGAGTCTCCTGTACAGGCATAGCACCCATACCCATGCCGCCCATAGCGTACATCTTCATCATATCGTTCATACGACGGCTCTCCTCGGAGATGGAAAGCATAGCGGCAGTCTTTTCCTGAGTGAGCTTCTGAAGCTTTATAGTGAGGCTGTCCTTCTTTGTTGCGGTACGGATCTCTGTCTCCAGCTCCTTGGACTGCTCGTCAAAGAGCTTCTGCTCATCTTCTGTAACCGAAGCCTTGAATTCCTCTGTAAGGTCAGCGTCGATTCTTCTGAAGTGAACGCCCTGATTCTTTGCCTCGAGTTCAGAGATAAATGGCTGGTCGATACGCTCTGAAAGAACTACGGCATCCTTACCTGAATTCTTGAACATGGCGATGTACTGGCTCTGCTGTACTTCGTCGGTTACATAGTAGATAACCTTGTTCTTTTCCTTGTCTTCAGTGGAGTCTTCCTTCTTTGCGGTATCTGCTGTCTTGTCTTCAGCCTGTGAGTTCTCAGCAGAAGCATTGGCATCTTCTGTATCCTTGTTCTCTTCTACATCGATCTTGTTTACTTCGAGACACTCCGGAAGAGCGAGATACTTACCGTTGATGTCCTTGAAGAGGATGTAATCGGTCATCTTCTGGCAGAACTTATCGTCACGGAGACATCCGTACTTGATGAATGGTGCGATGTCATCCCAATACTTCTCGTAGTTCTCACGGTCTACCTTGCACATTCCGGAAAGCTTGTCAGCTACTTTCTTTGTGATGTAATCGGAGATCTTCTTAACGAAACCGTCATTCTGAAGCTGAGATCTGGAAACATTGAGAGGAAGGTCCGGACAATCGATAACACCCTTAAGGAGCATGAGGTACTCAGGGATTACTTCCTTGATGTTGTCGGCAACAAATACCTGATTGTTGTAGAGCTTGATAGTACCTTCTGCGGACTCGTACTCCATATTGATCTTAGGGAAGTAAAGAATACCCTTCAGGTTGTATGGATAGTCCATGTTAAGGTGAATCCAGAAAAGAGGCTCTTTATAATCGTGGAATACCTTGTGGTAGAACTCGATATAATCCTCCTTCTTGCACTCGCTTGGGGACTTCGTCCAGAGCGGATTTGTGTCGTTGAGAAGAACAGGACGCTTTTCGATCTTAACCTTTGCGGGAGTCTTTGTTTCCTTACCGTCCTTGTCTGTCTCTGTCTTCTCGGGAATCTCCTCAAGAACAACGTCTGAGTCAAGCTTCTTGTCAGCGTCGATGGTCTCTGAATCCTTAGGAAGCTTTGTGATATAGATTTCGATAGGCATGAAAGAACAATACTTATCTATGATCTCTCTCATCTCCCACTCATTGTCATACTTGAGAGCGTCATCGTTGAGATGAAGAGTGATTACTGTACCGATATCTGTTTTGCTTCCCTCTGTGATTTCGAAATCGGTTCCGCCATTGCAGTTCCAGTGAACAGCCTTTGCGCCTTCCTTATATGAAAGAGTGTCGATCTCAACCTGATCGGCTACCATGAATACACTGTAGAAACCAAGACCGAAGTGACCGATGATCTGGTCGTTGTTTGCCTTGTCCTTATAGGTATTGATGAAGTCTGTAGCACCTGAGAATGCGATCTGATTGATGTACTTATCAACTTCTTCTTCAGTCATTCCGATACCGTTATCCCTGATGGTAACAGTACGCTTTTCGGAATCTACAATAACGTCTACTCTTCCCTTATAGTCTGAAGGCTTTGTCCACTCGCCGATGAGGCTGAGCTTATCAAGCTTTGTGATGGCATCGCAGGCATTGGATACGACTTCACGTACAAAGATATCCTGATCTGAATACATCCACTTCTTTATAATAGGGAAGATATTCTCAGAATTGATTGATAATGAACCTTTCTTTGACATATAAACACCTCTTTATGTGAATTTTAGTATATTTAAATCAACGAAATGTAGTATAGCACCGCTGTTAGCACTCTGCAAGTCAAGCTGCTAACAATTTTATGAATTCTTAAGACTCAATATATAACATAGAATGCAAAAAAATAGAGATAATCACTAAGGATTATCTCTAGGAATGGAACCGCGGGGACTCGAACCCTGGACCGATCGGTTATGAGCGATTTAAGCGATTTTCAAAAAACCTTGGAAAATCAACACTTTCTCCCTTATTCTTATATTTCACGGACATCACAAAAGCAGAAGCTAAAAAATCAAAAGCAGATGTTTATTTAACAAAAGCAGAAGTATAAAAATAAAAGCAGAAGTATCAGTCCAAATTAAATGTCCGATATAACCATACTCTGCTATCTAATGCCGCCTGAGGACTATGAAGCTCATAAGCTATATAATCACCAATGTCTTCCAGATCCTTCTCGGCCAGGTCAGTGATTTCAATGCTGAAGTACTGCACCCTTGTATTTCCTTTCCAGCCTTTCACAAACCTCATTAAAATCTTTGGTCTTACCCTGTTGAGCCTGCTCTACTCCCTGCATTACAATCTCACGGACTTTGTTAAACTCAATTTGTACAGTTGAATCTTGTGTATTTTCGTTCATGGTAAAGCCTCATTTGTAATCTATAGTGTACAACAAACAGTTGTTTTAAGACAATAAAAAACACAGGGCTATGATAAACATAACCCTGTGCTTATGTAAAGCTCCTTATATTGTTCAGGCAATTTTTTTCTGTATGCCCATTCGATTGAGGCTGTCATTAAAGGCTGCATCTATATTCTTATGAACAACCTCTATAATAGGAAGTAAATTCTTTATATGGGTTCTGGCATTCAATGACCTGTAATAGCTGCTACCCACATCATGAGGCTTATGTCCCATTGCGGCTTCAACATCTGTATATATTCCGGCAGGACCTTCCATTTCGACAAAATTCTTAAATTCATGACGCATATCGTACATTTTAAACAAACGATCTTTATCAGTTATACGTGCTTTCATGTAAATCTTAAAACGACGCCCAAATGTTGTTAGGTTCATAATGTTGCCATCCCGGTTTACAAATAGCATGTCACCATTTCCGTTTTCGATTGATTTTTTTCTTGAACCGGTTCTTTTCATAAGGTGTTCCAATTCATCAAAGTAATCAAATACGGCATCTATGGCAGGAACATCTCTTACAGATCCTGTGGTTTTTGTGGTTCCGATTTCATATGATGCACTATCATCTTTTCCGACTAAGTTTAGTGCTCTTTCTACACGAATATAATTTTCTTCTCTATGTAGATCTTCTTTTTTTAGGGCAAAAACTTCCTGTGTTCGAAGTCCGGTCAAAACAATGATCATTGCAACCAGGTAATAAATCAAACCATCTGATGACTTGTTCGAACCATTATTTTTTACATTTTTAGTACTAATCTGATGGATTCTCGCAAGAGTGTTGCCTAATTCAGAATAATTCAAGAACACCTTGTTGGGATCGTATTTGACCGCATTGGAAGGTATTATTAAGTCGGATACTAAATCCTCATAATCATCTGAATCCAGGCTCTTGTGACGCTTGGCATAAAAAGCCAGTGATTTTATAAACCTTATCATTTCCTTCATATAGGATTCGGAATAGGGTGGATTTTTTCTGGACATAAGCCAATAAAGGAAATTATTTAGCTCCTTATGGGTAACAGCACTCCATAAACGGTCTTTTCCAAAATAATTCAGAAGATGGTTACCATAGTAGCGGTAGGATTTTTGATTACCATATGAGGTGTTTCTTTTACTATCAAGAAAAGAGGCTATGGTATCTGATAGTAAACCATCTTTTTTGTTTATGGGTTGATATGCTGGCATTTCAGGCATAGTGCAGCTTACTTCATTTGGTTTATAGATGGATTGTGATGGCACTTGATTTAATTCTGCAACCATTTTATTATACTCTCCTGTCAGAAAAGCTATTCTTTTCTGCAACAGCTGTTCCTCTGTCGGGGCACTTCTGGTTTTGCGTCCAATTCTACGCCCCTTTAAATCGTCATAATAGAAAGATATGGTGGGCTTTTGGGTACTTGTAGAGAGATAAGTAGAGCCAGGATATTGATGTAACTGTGTAACTAAATAATTTTCTAAAGATAGCATTAATAATACTCCTTTCAATTTTGCGAAATGATAACGCTGTGTATTTCAAGAATCAAGCTAATGTTGCAATGGGTTAGATGGTTTTAAACACATCATATGATGTCCAGATTACCTCCGGCTTTCTTTCGGCAAACCCGGATTTCTTCTTGCCCATAACAACTGCTTTCTCAGACATGTTATATTTATACCAATGATATTTATTGACCAGAATTGAGTCATAGAGCTCATTGTCAAAATTACATATCATGCAGTAAGGAATACCGTCTAAAGCCTTAAGTAATCTTGTCTGATCAAATTCTTTGGACATATTGTTTTTGTAACCGCACTGGTTCCCCAAATAAGGTGGATCAAGGAAAATCATGGTCTTTTCCAAGCGGTTCCGGTTTTTCTTTTCGTTTTCAATCAGGGTTACGATGTCCTGCTCTGTCACGACAATCTTGTCAAATGTCTCAAGATATGGTAGCCTGCAATCCATAGGGTTTTTAGCAAAATCGTGTTTATGAGAATAATGATTGCGCATCCCATCATAGCTGAATAAGAATAAGTACCATATGTATGCAGCCTTCTCATAATCATTTGAAAATATAGATTTATCAAGGCTTGTTTTTACCTTATTAAATGTATCTTCACCGGCCTCCAGTTGATAGTAATAATCAAGTGTCTTTTCTCTACTATCGGGGTTAGCAACCATGGTAGCCAGGAAAGCTATAGTTTCATCATAATCATTTGCGATACGCTCTTCATATAGTCCTGCTGTAGCAGAAGTAATGTTCCCTGCCCCAAAGCATCCGTTGATGAATCTCTCGATAGCTTGTCCGGTGCTGTTCTTTCTAGCCATAAGTTGGACATAGCTGATGGCATCTCTTCCCTTAGCTCCCATGTATCCATATAGGCCTTTGTAATAATTCATATATCCTCCATTTTTCTAAACGTATTATTTATTTTCATTCTGGAAATTAATATTCCGATATTTTATTAATGATAAAAGCAGACGATAACTTAGTGATAACTAAGATTTTTCGTCTGCTTTATAGAACTTTAAACTGTGAATAGATTATGCCGCCATTAAGGCATCTGATTTGATCAGGTTGTCATTAAGGATGTAACAACGACCCAAACCAAGGATATTAGGTGTTTTTTGTTGGTTAGATGTAGTACCAGCAGAATGTTTAATGAATATTCCTTTATTAAACAGTTCCGTTATCACGGCTTTCTTATCTATTTTTAAAGAACACTCGGAAGTATACTCTTTGAGTATGGAGTTGAATACTTTTACTTCTATAATATATCTGGAACTTGCTTTATGCAGTGTGGAAGCATCAAGTATGCATGGAAGGAGTTCTTCTCTAACCATGCATTCTAAGCTGGATGCTTTCTGCAAGTTCAACTGTTTGAGGAGATCTGATCGCATCTTTTCGATAATTCCGTTGGGTTCAAAATTTAGTGAAAAGCAATCGTTCAATATCTTTGATATCACTTTACAAACAGCAAAGTAAGAATGCCAGCGGCAAAGCACCGCAGGGTCTTCTTCGTAAGATCTATTTGTTTTATTATATTCTTCTTGAACATCGGCTTTAAACTTTTCAACCCCATATTTTTGAATTTCCGCCATCATCATAGGAAGAAGGAAACCATAGTTTTTATTTGCAGTATTACTTATATCTGATGCTCCACTGTTATTATCAAACAGATCTTTGTCCTCGATTACTAATTCGTAGTATCTTCCGGTGAGACCGGACTTACTATTCTGAAGCCTTTCAATCAAACTGGTTTCCGAAGTAAGCATTATCGAAGTCTTGATTGTTTTGGGGCGTTCGGTAGAAGCTCCTCGTTTGACACTTACGCGCCCTCTTCCTTTTCCGTTAGCAAGTTTATATAGGAAATCTTCTAGTTTTTTTAGATTTGATAATTCTGATGTATCATCCACCAGAATCGGAAGTCCGCAATTATCACCAGATTTTTCGAGAATATAGTTATTCGTGCTTCCGAAGCTTAATGAGTAGTTTTCGTCTTTAGGATTACATCCCAGTGAGAGCATTAAATTTCCCATAGTTGTCTTTCCGTTGCTACTAGAACCGATCACACCTAAAATAGGATTATTTGCAAACAGCTCCGGAAACATACTGATACATGGAGCCATAAACCCATGCATCAGTATGATCTGATTATTGATACTGTGGCTATTACATTTTTTAATAGCCGATATTAGTTTAAGATCAGAACCGCTATAGGTCGGCGCCGCTCCTGAAGTATAATAGGTAAATAGCTCGCCTTTACTTGCTTTAAGAGCTCCAATGTATTCAGTTGTCTTATCGTTATAACCGAAGGCTTTTACATCCTCATATCGAACAAAAGTATCGTAATTATCAAAGATATACATGCGAAGTGCATTTAATTCATGATAATTCAGTTGGAATCCGTAGTCCCTTATGTTTTCCAAATCCTTGGGCAGTTTACTTGGTCGGAGGGGAAACCATACTTCTTCCATGTTCTCTTCAGAATTCTTCAGTTTAATTTGAATTGTTTGCTTCATAGTATCTGGATCTTTTATTATCCTAATCGCAAAGCTATATCTAATATTTGCTACGTTAGTAAATTCTGTTTTAATTGTATTAATTTTCATTTTTAAGTTCTCCTTTATAAAAAATATATTATTTATAATCTGTTAAAATGTTTCCTTTTTCCTTAAGCTCTCGTCCGTTTAATTATGTGTGGGGCTTTTTTGAATGACTCCTGATTTTTTCATTCACCCCAACACATTCCAGCCTATCTTTTAACCCTCCTGCTTGCCTCTGGATGGCAGCCCGCTCTCGATTTAGTTTTCAATGTGGATCAGGATTTGTTTTTCTTAAGATGTTTTTATGATAGACGAAATGTACAAATTACTCAAATGTACAAAATAATATGTACAAAAATGGCATATATCTGCAATAGTAAGGAAAAAATATGTAATCGCTCATGTGAAAAATGTAGTTAAAAAAAAGAGGATGTCAGAATTTTTATCATCTACATCCTCTTTAAATAGTTTTAATAATATTTTGCAGCCCTAAATATATCAAGTTGCCTTGTCAGTTCCTCAATATAAGCATCTTTAGTTGAGTCAGGCAGCTTCACAATATTGGTAAAGTCTTCTGTATCTAACTGTTTCATTTGTTTTGTAATACTTGTAACTAATGTATGAACAGCAGGGTTATCATATATGTATTTTAAATAATATAATAGTTTAAAAAAACTATAGGATTGTTTCTCGGAAGTCATCTTAGAGTTATCATAATATTTCTTTAAGCGCTCTATTAGAATATTTTCATATTTTCTTTTAAGACTTCTTAGGACATCAAAGTAAACTTGTCTGACTTTCTCGTCCTTCTGCATATAATCAATCAAACTTAATACATAGTCTTCTTCATCTTCTTTATTTGGTTCTTTCGGCTTTTCTGGAAGGGGAGTTTTTAATGAATAGTTTTTTAACAGTGGTAAACTATCTGTGACTTCTTTCCAATCATCTTCCGATAAAAGTCCTTTTAATATCTTAACATCTATCTCATATGTTCTTGTTGAAAATTCATAATGCAGAAAAAACGTTGTATGGTTAGCCATAACGCTGAGTCTTCTGTAAGCCACCAACTCTTTATATATAGATCTCATACTTTGAGGTTCTTTTTCCTTGGGTGCTATATTTACATCAGGAATAAGCAGATTTTCTCCGTTGAAATCCGAAGCGGGTATCTGTAGTTTCTCTTTGCAGAAACTGTTAATATATTTTTCGCTGGCAGAATGAGCACCATAAGTGTTTTTTATTCCGCTCGCAAGATCTTTGGATACTCTGTCGCTACTAAAACCAAAGAGTTCGTTTAAGTCTTTGGCCTTTTTATGCATTGCATGAACCCATAGAAGTTTCACTATCATAATATTGATAGTGACTAATTCGTCTTTGGAAACTGGATCG
>Ga0256404_1003684_pt1 | contig 30426 bp, 28 predicted proteins | sample RumenRJG_01DNA_FD_185990 | JGI IMG/M metagenome (GOLD analysis project Ga0256404, IMG submission 185990) | Bovine rumen microbial communities from Lethbridge, Alberta, Canada - RJG_01 | ecosystem: Host-associated > Mammals > Digestive system > Stomach > Rumen | place: Canada: Alberta | collected...
GCCCTGGGCGCCGTCGCGCGGGAGGTGGCCATAGAAAAAGGTGGGCCGGTCCCCGAGAAGTCGGAGGCTGGCCCACCTTTGCCACTTGACAAGTCTATCTACATATCAGTCGAGCTTGTGGCCGCACGCGCCGCAGAAGTGCTCGCCTGGCTCGACGGGGGCGCCGCAGTTGGGGCAGAACGACGCCTTGGGCGCGACCTCTGTGGGAGCCACGGGAGCGGGGTCCGCGGGAGCCGGAGCGACGGGGGCAACCGGCGCGGGCGCGGGAGTCGGTGCCGGAGCGGGCGTCGCGGGCGCGGAGGACGCGTCGCTAAAGAGCTTGCGCCTGATGTCCGAGGTGTTGCGCGCGATCATGACGTTCAGTATCGCGAACTCGTAGCCCACGCGGAGCAGGATTTCGAGCACGATGCACAGCAGGGCCATGCCCACAAGAGAGCCCAAAAACGCGCCGAAGCCAAAGCTGAGGGAGCTCAGGGCAACCGATGCGCAGGCAAACAGGATGAACAGGGCGTTAAAGATGTAGAGCGCCTTCAGGATCTTGTCGATGAGCAGGATGTCGAAGCGCAGGAACGGCCCCCAGCTCTTTTTGTCCTTGAAGCTCAGGTGGAGCTCGTTCTTATCGGAGATGAAGCGCTTGTAGCCCATGACCGTGAGTACGATGGCCGCGATGAACGCGACGAGTATGAGCACGCCCTCTGCTGCGCCGAAGCCAAAGAGCTGCCCCAAGGGGTTGCCGCCGTAGCCGTAGCCCCCGTAGCCGTACGAGTTGATTCCAATCATGTGCGATTCCTTTCGTTGGCGCGGTCAGTCTGACGCGGGGGCGGCGGAAGCCGTTCTTCTCGCCCGCCCCCGCGGAAGGCCCTGGAACATAACCTAGAACTTGATAGTCGGGTAGACCTCCTGGTAGTCCTGCAGCGCGATCACCTTGCCCGTGTTGGGGTCCTTGCCGTCGGCGATCGGCCTCAGGATCTCTTCCTTGTACGGGGCGGGATCCTCGTAGACGAGATCGGTCGTCCACGCGTTCGATATGCACGCGATGCGTGACTGTAGGTCGTTGAGGCAGCGCATGACCGCGGCGTGCTGCGTGGCGTACGAGCTGCCCTCGGGAACCTGGATGCTCGAGAACGAGGTCGCGTCGCTCTGGATGCTCTGCTCCAAGGCGTAGCACTCCTGCGCCGCGGCGTAGCGCTTGTTGAAGTCGGTGCTCAGGTAGATGGTGTTGAACGTGGTCGCGCAGCTCGCGATGCGGGAGTCGTAGTCGCTCAGCCTGTTGTAGTACGGCAGAATCTGGGCCTTGAACTGCGCGTCCGTCGCACTCTTCTCGGCATCGCGCTGCGCCTGGGCCGCCGCCTCGGCCTTGCGCTCGGCCTCCTCCTCGGCCTTCTCCTCCGCCTTGGCCTTCGCCTCCTCGGCCTTCCTCTTGGCCTCGGCCGCCTTCTTCCGGCCTGCCTTGCTCTTGGCAGCCTCGCTCTTCTCGCCCGCGACCCCTGGGCCTGCCCGTCGCGTGCCTGCCACGGCAGCGCGTTGCCACTTGCGCTCCATGCGATCAGGAACGCGAGCGCAAGGGCGAGAAGGACCGCCGCCACGATGGCAACGATGGTCCCCGTGCCAAGCTTCTGCTTGGACTGCGGTGCCGGGGCACCCGCTGGCGCAGTGGCTTGCGCGGTCGTGGCGTCCGGAGCGGTCGTGGCGTCTGTGACCGGGGCGCCGCACCTTGCGCAGAACTTCTTGCCGGGCTGAATGGGTGCCCCACAGCTTGTGCAGAAGCGAGTCGCCATCTTTCGTCCAATCTCCCGGTGGCCCCAATCGCGGATGCGCGTGGGCAAATGCTACCACGCCACCCTGACCGGACGTCATGGAACGGGCCCATTTAATGCATCCGTAACCAACTGACGGCGAGTCGTTCCAATCTGGCACGTGCCTTGCAACCTGAGGACACGACGGACGAGCATCATGCGGGACGAGTGACACCACTACCTGACAGGTCGCGCTTCTGTCAGGTAGTGATGGGCCACGAGGGCAGAAAGGCCTCTATTGCGCCCAAAAAGGCATCACTACCTGACAGATGCCGCATCTGTCAGGTAGTGATGACGTGGGGCGATGGTGTCGCGGGCGACTTCGGCTATGCCAGGCGGGACTTCACCTCGTTGGCGAGGTCCGCCATGGGCACCTGCACCTGCTCGTGCGTGGACATGTCGCGAAGCGTGGCCGCGCCGGCCGCGACCTCGTCGGAGCCGAGCACGACGCACAGGCGCGCGTTGTGCTTGTCCGCCTGCTTGAACTGGCTCTTGAGCGAGCGGCCCTGGTAGTCCGCCTCGGTGCGGACGCCCGCCTGGCGAAGCGCGAGCGTGGCGCGAAAGACGGCGTCGCGCTCGTCGGCGCCGGTGCACGCGACGTACACGCACGCGGGCTCGTCGCCGTCCACGTTGACGCCAAGGCTCTGGAGCGCCAGGTACATGCGCTCGAAGCCGACGGCGAACCCGATGCCCGGCGTGGGCTTGCCGCCCTCGAGCTCCATCAGGCCGTCGTAGCGGCCGCCGCCACCGATGGCGCCGACGCCCGCGCCCTGGCACTCGACCTCGAACACGGTACGCGTGTAGTAGTCGAGTCCGCGAACGAGCGTGGGGTCCTCTACGTAGGAGATGCCGGCCTCGTCCAGGTACTGCTTGACCTTGGCATAGTGCGCGGCGCAGTCGTCGCACAGGTTGTCCTTTGCGAGGGGGGCGTCCGCCATGACCTCGCGGCAGTGGTCGTTCTTGCAGTCGAAGCTGCGCAGCGGGTTGATCTCCGCGCGCTCCAGGCAGTCCTCGCACATCTCGTCCTTGTGGGCGAGGATGAAGTCGCGGACCTTCTGGCGATAGGCGGGACGGCACGCGGCGTCTCCCATCGAGTTGATGCGGAGCGAGAGCGTGGAGGGGTCGAAGCCCATGCGCTTGTAGAACTCCATCAGCATGATGATGCACTCGGCGTCCGCCGCGGGGTCAGGCGCGCCGAGCCACTCGACGCCGACCTGGTGGAACTGGCGCAGGCGCCCCTTCTGCGGGCGCTCGCCGCGGAACATCGCCTCACCGTACCACAGCTTGACGGGGGCGCCGCCCTGCGGGACGAAGTTGTTCTCGACCGCGGCGCGCACGACGCCAGCCGTTCCCTCCGGACGCATCGCCATGCGCTGCTTTGCCTTCAGGCCGCTCTCCGTGCCGGCGTCCAGCAGGCGCTCCATGAGCGCACCGGAGAACACGCGGAACATCTCCTTGCGCACGACGTCCGTCGACTCGCCGATGCCGTGCACGAACGTGTCCACCTGCTCGATGGCGGGGGTCTCTATCATGTCGAACCCGTACGCGCCAAAGAGCTCGCGCGCGACGTCCTGCATGTGCTGCCACGCACGCATGTATCCGCCGTACAGGTCCTCGGTACCCTGGATCTTCTGAGCCATGTCTGGCCTCCTTCCGCGCCTTCAGCGCGACCATGGCCGTGGCCACAAACGCCGTACGACGCACGACGCCTTCCACGGCCGACAGGTAGGCAGTATACGCCTCTGGCCTCTGGCGGCGGAGTCCGACGCCCAACCTTGGCTCGCTTCACAACGACGCCGCACATTGGCGCGGGGCGCGCGCCCACAGGCTGCAAGCCCCGTCCCTATCGCAGGGTCTCACGCTCGTAGTCGCTCATCGGCACCAGCCAGCCGTGCTCGGCGAGAGCCTCCCCTATCGCGTCCAGCTCCTCCTCACTGTCGGCCACCACGTGGTGGAAGTGATAGCCGCTCGTCGTCCCGCTCAGGAGGGACGACCTGCTGTCCTTCAGATCTGCCAGGAAGCGCTCCACGTCACGGCGGCTCGACAGCCCCAGCTTGGCGGACATCTGCCCGTAGGTGCGGTGGTTCACCATGGTGTCCTCCACCGTGCCGCCCATGTCCACGATCAGGTAGAGCTCGTCGGCCACCTCGCCCGGGCCGTGGTGCAGCTTGAACAGACGGCGCGGGCGCCTGTCGCGCACCAGCACGTAGCCGCGGTTCGTGGACGCGACGCTATGCCCGTCCGCACGCAGCAGCGCCACGTCCTGCACGATCACCTGTCTGCTCACGCCCAGCTCGCGCGCAAGGGCGCCGCCAGATACCGGGGCCGGCGCCTTCTCCAAGAGCTCCACTATGCGCGCGCGACGCTCCCCGCCGCCCATACTACCTGCCCTCCACCGTAAGGTGCTTCAGCGACAGGTCCAGTATCGGGGCGGAATGCGTAAGCGCGCCGGACGACACATAGTCAACGCCCAGGTCCACCAGGGTCGCGGCCTTTTCGGCGTCCACGTTGCCGGACACCTCCACCTCGGCCCGCCCCGCGATGATGCCCATGGCCTCACGCATGAGCTCGTGGTCCATGTTGTCGAGCATGATGATGTCCGCGCCCGCGTCCACGGCCTCGCGCACCATGTCCAGGGTCTCGACCTCGACCTCGACCTTGCGCACGAACGGCGCGTGCCTGCGGGCGGCCTCGACGGCCTCACGCACGCCGCCGGCCGCGTCTATGTGGTTGTCCTTAAGCAGCACGCCGTCCGACAGGTTGTAGCGGTGGTTGCCTCCCCCGCCCACGCGCACGGCCTCCTTCTCGAACACGCGCATGTTCGGGCAGGTCTTGCGCGTGTCCACAAGCCGCGTGCGCGTCCCGGCAAACAGCGCGGCCATCGAGCGGGTCATCGTCGCGATGCCGCTCATGCGCTGCAGGTAGTTCAGCGCGACCCTCTCGCCCGAGAGCAGCGCGCGCACGTGGGCGTGCACGCTTCCCAGCACCTGCCCCTCGCGCACGTCGTCTCCCTCCGATACGGAAAGCTCCGTCGTGGTGGTCGCGTCCAGCAGCTCGAACGTCCGCGCAAACACGTCGAGCCCGCAGATGACGCCGTCCTGCTTCGCGATCAGCTGCACGCGGCCCACGGCCTCGGGCCCTATGACCGATGCCGTCGTCACGTCCTCGCTGGTGACGTCCTCGCGCAGGGCCTGCAGTATGAGCGGCTCCGCCTGGAGCCTCAGGCTGACGGGATCCATCCGTGCCTCCTCCTCACGATGTCCCGCGCCGCCAGGCGCGAGAAGACCAGGCTCTCGAGCAGCGAGTTGCTGGCCAACCTGTTCTTGCCGTGCACGCCGTTGCAGCTCGTCTCGCCCGCGGCGTACAGGTGCTCCATCTGCGTGCGGGAGTCCTGGTCAACGTGGATGCCGCCCATGAGGTAGTGCTGCGCGGGCACCACGGGGATCGGCTCCCGCGTGATATCGTAGCCCTCCTCAAGGCAGTGCTGGTAAATGTGCGAGAAGTGCTCGCGACACACCTCTTCCGGCACGTTCGAGAACGAGAGCCACACGTGCCTGGTGCCGTCTTTCTGCATCTGGCGCCTGATGGCGGCAGACACCACGTCGCGCGGCTGGAGCTCGTCCGTGAAGCGCTCGCCGCGGGCGTCCAGGAGCACCGCGCCCTCGCCGCGGCACGCCTCGGATATCAGGAAGGAGCGACCGGGCTTGGTCGAGAAGAGCGTGGTGGGATGTATCTGCACGTAGTCCATGTGCTCGAGCGCCACGCCGTGCTCCTGGCACACGCGGCAGCCGTCGCCCGTGAGGCAGGGGTAGTTCGTGGAGTGCTCGTACAGGCCGCCGACCCCGCCCGTGGCCAGCACCGTGTCGCGGGCCCGGATGGCAAGTCCTTCTCCCCTGGCGTCCCGTGCGTGCACGCCCACGCAGGCGCCGTCCTTCACCAGGAGGTCGTCCATGGTGGTGTACTCCATGATGCGCACGTTGCGCAGCTCGCGCACGCGCGCCAGCAGCTTCGTGGTGATCTCCTTGCCGGTGACGTCCGCGTGGTGCACGATGCGGTTTCTGCTGTGCGCGCCCTCGCGCGTATAGTCCAGGTCGCCCGCGGGCGTGCGGTCAAACTCCACGCCCATGCGGATGAGGTCGTTTATAATCTCGCGGCTCGACCAGATCATGGTGTCCACGCTCTCGGGGCGGCATTCGTTGTGGCCGGCGCGCATGGTGTCGTCAAACCAGTAGTCGTAGTCGTCGTGGTCGCGCATCACGCAGATGCCGCCCTGCGCGAGCATGGAGTCGCAGCTTGCCACGTCCTGTTTGCTGAGCATCGCGATGCGCAGGTGGCGCGGCAGGTTCAGCGCCGCGTACAGCCCGGCCACGCCGCAACCCACGATGCACACGTCAAAGCTTGCGTCGCGCTCGCCCTGCGCCGCGTCCCTTCCCTCGCTCGTCACGACAGCCCCCTCCCGCGCGCTCATTGTGCCGCCAGCTCGAGCATGCGCTCGAGCGGGGCCATGGCCCTCTCCGCGTTGTCCGGAAGCGACACCTCGCCGAGGTTGCCCTCGAGCGCGGCCAGGACCTTCTCCGGCCCCACCATCGCCATGTTCGGGCAGATGGGCGGCGTCGCCGGGAAGTAGACGCGCTTGCCCTGGCCGGCCGTGAGGCGGCCAATCTCGGCCGCGACGCCCACCACCGTCAGCACGATGAACTCGTGCGCGTCGCTTTGGGCGATGTGCTCGATGATCTGCTTGGTCGAACCTATGTAGTCCGCCTCGCGCAGCACCTCCTCGGAGCACTCCGGGTGCGCACAGACCTCCGCCTCGGGGTGCTCAAGCTCCAGGCGCTCCACCTCCTGCGGGATGATGCGCTGGTGCGTGGGGCAGTAGCCGCGGTTCAGGATCACGTTCTTCTGGGGCAGCTGCTCCGCCACGTAGCGGCCGAGGTTCATGTCCGGAATAAACAGCACGTTGCGCTCGGGCAGCTGTGATATCACCTTCACGGCGTTCGAGGACGTCACGCACACGTCCGACCACGTCTTTATCTCTGCGGTCGAGTTGATGTAGCACGCCACGGCCACGTCGCCGGCGTACCGTGCGCGGACCTTCTCCACGTCCTCGCGGCGCACCATGTACGCCATGGGGCACAGGGCGCGCGGCTCCGGGTTCAGCACGCGGCGCGCCGGGTTCAGGAGCTTCACGCTCTCCGCCATGAACGACACCCCGGCGAGCACGATGGTGTCGCAGTCGAGCGTCTTGGCAAGGCGTGCCAGGTAGAACGAGTCGCCCACGTAGTCCGCGAGCGCCTGGGTCTCAGCCGGCACGTAGTAGTGCGCCAGCACCACGGCCCTGCGCTCGCGCTTCAGCTCCTGTACGCGGCGCGCGATGCGCGCGAGCTCCTCCGCGGAGAGGTCCGACCCCCGACCGCTCCTGAAGCGGCGCGTCGCCTCGCGGAGGCTCTCCTCCTCCGCCGGCGTCCTTACGTAGTCTTCCACAGCACTGCCCTCCCACGGGCGCGCCCCTCTGGCGCGCACTGGGTCCGCAGTATGCCACCTGACAAGACAGCTGACAAGTCATGTGACTTGTCAGCTGAAATCTCCTCATGCCGCACAGATGGCACCTAAGGTGCCAAGGCGTCAAAACGGCATACACAAGCAGGCATTATGCCAGGCCCTCGTCCCTTTCCTCCGGATAGGTCACGCCCCACTCGCGGCGCAGACCGGTCATCAGGTCCATCACGTCCGAGGCATAGTCGATCAGGCCGGCGGCCCGCTCGTCGCCTGCGACAGCGCGCTCGAGGTCCGCGATCTCGTAGTCGAGCGCATAGCCCTCGACACCGCAGCGGACCTCCTCGACGCGCCCGTCCTCGGTCCACACTATCCTCGCCTCGTCGGCGCGCGGGTAGTCGGTCACCTCGACGTAGCACCTGTCGAACGAGAGGACGCCACGCTTCGGCTGCTTGGAGTGGAGGCTCAGCGTGAAGGTGGCGATTTGGCCGTCCGGGTTCCTCATCACGATGCCCGAGGTCTGGTCCACCCCGGTCGACGCGAGGTTCGCGAGCGAGAGCACCTCCTGCGGCTGGCTCTGCATGAACTGGCGCGCGAATGTGATGGCGTACACGCCGATGTCGAGCATGGCGCCACCAGCGAGGTTCGGGTTATAGAAGCGGTTCGTGAGGTCGCCGTACTCCTTGTACGAGCCAAAGTTCACCTGCGCCAGGTTCAGCGCGCCAAACTCCCCTGCCGCCTGGCGGCGCAGCAGCTCCCTGTACAGGGGCATGTGCAGGATCGTCGTGGCGTCCATCAGGACGACGTGGTGCTCGTCCGCGATGGCGCGCGCCTCCGCAAGCTCCTCGGAGTTCAGGGTGATGGACTTCTCGCACAGCACGTGCTTCCCGGCCGCAAGCGTCGCGCGCAGGTAGCGGATGTGCGTGTTGTGCGGCGTCGTCACGTACACCGCGTCCACCTCGTCGTCAGCGCACAGCTCCTCCAGGGAGCCGTACACGCGCTCCACCCCGTAGCGCTCGGCAAACGCCTCCGCCTTCGCCTGCGTGCGGTTGCACACGCCGTGCAGGTGCCGCCCCGCAAGCGCCAAGGACTGGGCCATCTGGTTCGCGATCACGCCGCAGCCGATCACCGCCCAGCGCAGCTTCGGCACCTCGAAGACGTCGCTCGGAAACTCCCTGCCCTCAACCTCGGCAAACGCCGCCACCGCCGCCTGCGCGGAATCGAGTGGCCTTTGTGTCGTGCTCACGCGAACCCCCTTCGGACGCCCTGTCAGACTGCATCGATTCTAGACGAGAAAACACGCCCCCTTCCCAGACACGTCGTCCGGAAAGGGGGCGTCCACACACGGGGCATCACCCCGCGCACGAGTCTCTCTTGCTACTCCACGTCGATCTTGTGGACCCAGCCAAACTTGTCCTCGATCTCGCCGGACTGGATGCCCGTCAGGGTCTCGCGCAGCTTCTTCATCACGGGACCAACGTGCTCCATGCCATAGACGACCTGCTTGTCGTCGGAGTCGACCTCGCCCACCGGGCTGATGACGGCCGCGGTGCCGCACATGCCGCACTCCACAAACTGGTCGATCTCGTCAAAGCGCACGGGGCGCTGGGTCACCTTGATGCCCAGGTAGTTCTCGGCCACGTCCACCAGCGAGCGGCGCGTGATGGACGGCAGGATCGAGTCGGTGTGCGACTGCGGAACCACGAGGTTGCCGTCCTTGTCCACAAACAGGAAGTTCGCGCCACCGGACTCCTCCACGTACGTGCGGGTCTCGGGGTCCAGGAACATGTTGTCCGCATAGCCGGCCGCGTGCGCCTCGACGGAGGGCAGAAGCGACATGGCGTAGTTCAGGCCGGCCTTTATGTTGCCGGTGCCGTGCGGTGCGGCGCGGTCGTACTTGGAAACCTGCACCTTCACGGGCTTCACGCCGCCCTTGTAGTAGGCGCCCACCGGCGTCACCAGGATGCGGAACTGGTACTCGTCGGCCGGCTTCACGCCGATGACGTTGCCGGTCGCGATCATGAGCGGACGGATGTACAGCGTCGCACCGGAGCCAAACGGCGGCACCCATGCGGCGTTCGCGCGGACGACCTTCTCGACGGCGTCCACGAAGCGGTCCTCCGGGAACGGCGGCATCACGATGCGGCGGGCGCTGTTGGCCATGCGCTTCGCGTTCTGGTCGGGCCTGAAGCAGACGATGTCGCCCTTCTCGGTGGTGTATGCCTTGAGGCCCTCGAAGACCTCCTGGCAGTAGTGGAAGATGCCAGCGCACTCGGAGAGGGTAATGGAGTGGTCGGTGGTTAGCGCCCCTTCGTCCCACTTGCCGTCCTTGTAGTTGGAAACGTAGCTGTAGTCCGTGGGCTGGTAGGCAAACCCGAGGGCGCCCCAGTCTATGTCCTTCTTCTCCATCAACACACTCCTCACAACAGAACCGTATCCCCGCTTGCGCGCGAGGTGCAGAAGAGTCTACTACGGCGAGAAGAACGTGGCGTTTTATATCGCACGGATGAGACAGGCCTGAAACACTTCGCGCCGTCGCGACCCCGACAGACGCGCTTGAGGCGGCTTGCTAGCGCAGGCTGTTGTCCCGGTCGTAGCGCTTCCCGTCCCAGTACACACGGGTCGCACGCTGGCACTTCTCCGGAAGCTCGACGCCTTCGAGCGCCCACTTGCAGAACTCGTCAAAGCCCACGCGGTCCACTATGTAGCCTATGTGTTCCTTCCCCTCCGGCGCGTTGGGGTCGATGTACTCCTCGATGAACGCGTAGGTGTTCTTCACGATCTTCACGATGGAGTCCTCGTCCACCCAGCGCAGCCAGTCCTGCGCCATGCGCGGGTTCTGCTTGCCGGTGCGGCCCATGATCTTCACGCGGAAGTAGTGCTCGGGGCTGCGCGTCCACGCGCGCGTGGGGCAGTACACCACGCACACGCCGCAGCCGATGCAGCGGTCCTCGTCGCGCACCACCTTGTCGTTCACCAGCCTGAGCGCGCTCACGGAGCGGCGCTGGCACCAGTCCACGCACTGCCCGCAGCCTATGCAGCGCGCCGGGTCGTACTGCGGCTCCGTCATCCCGATGATGCCGAAGTCGTTCAGGGCAACGTGCGCGCAGTCGTTCGAGCAGCCGGTGAACGCCACCTTCACGTGGCGGTTGTTCGGGAAGATCTCGTGGTCCATGCGCTGCGCGAAGGCGGTGGTGTCGTAGCAGCCAAACGGGCACAGGCGCTTGCCGGGGCACCCCACGACGTTGCGCGTGCCGCTTGCCAGGTAGCCCTGGGACGTGTCCTCCTGGTTGATCTGCGTGTCCTCGATGACCTGCTGCAGAAGCGCGTTCACCTTTGGCATGTCGTCCAGGCTGATGCCCGGAATCTCCACGCCCTGGCGGTTGGTGAGAAAGATCTCTCCGTTGCCGAACTCCTCCGCGATCTCGACAATACGCGCCATGCTCTTGGCGCTCACGAGGCCGCCGGGCACGCGCACGCGGCTCGCGGTCTCGCCGCGCACCTTGCTGTATCGGAAGGCGTTCTTCTTCAGCGCCTTTACGTTGACGTCCTGAATCATGGGTGCCCTCCTAGTCGATCAGGGTCTTGCTCTCGGTGTAGTTGAAGACGGGGCCGTCCAGGCACACGTACTTCTCGCCTATGCGGCAGTGCCCGCACTTGCCCAGGCCGCAGCACATCTTGCGCTCCTGGCTCACCCAGATGTTCTTCTCGGCAAAGCCACGCTGGAGCAGTCCCAGCACCGTAAAGTGCATCATGGGCGGCGGGCCCACGACCACGGCCTGCGCCGTCACGGGGTCGCGCAGCTTTAGCTCCGGGATGTACTTCGTGACGAGGCCGACGTTTCCCGCATAGCCCTCCGGCGCGGCGTCCACCGTGAGCGTGAGGTCGAGCGCCTTGTCCCAGCGCGCGAGGTCGTCGCGAAACAGCATGTCGTCCGGGCTGCGGAAGCCCACGACCACGTGCTTGTCGCGCGGGGTCGCGCTCTGGGCCAGCGCCTCTATCACGCCGCGCACGGGGCTCACGCCGGTGCCGCCCGCGACCACGACGCACTCGCCGTCCACGTAGCGCCCCACGTCGAAGCCGTTGCCGTACGGCCCGCGCAGAAGCAGGCTCTGGCCGGCGTAGGTGTCGAACATCTCGTTCGTGACGCGGCCGACGCGGCGGATGGTGAGGTCCACGGACTCGCCGGGCACGATGCCGCTCACGCTGATGGGCGCCTCGCCAAACTTGGGAACGGACACCTCGAAGAACTGGCCGGGCTTGACCTCGCCCGCAAACGCCATCCTGAACGTGTACTCCTTCTTCGTGTGGCGCACGACCTCGAGCACCTTGGAGGGAAACGGGACGTAGGGATTGGTCTGGCTACTCATGGTGCGCCTCCTCGCGCTCGCACGCGTCCGTCAGCTTGTTCACGCACGCCGCGAAGCTTATGTACTCCGGGCACACGTCGTCGCAGCGTCCGCAGCCCACGCACATGTCGTACCCAAAGCGCTGGCGGAAGTCCCACACCTTGTGCAGCACCTTGAAGCGCATGCGCTCGCCGGCGGTCTTGCGGTACTGCCCGCCGCCGGCCACGTTGGTGTAGCCGTCGATCATGCAGCTTGCCTGCACGCGCCTGCGCTCGCCCACGCGCCCGTTGTCCGTGTAGAACACGTCCTGCATGGTGAAGCACGTGCACGTGGGGCACACGATGTTGCACCGGCCGCAGCGGATGCAGCGGTTGGTGTACTCGTCCCACAGCGGGTCCTTGTAGATGGAGGTCGGCACGCTCTGGGGGGTACGTACGCGCACCTCGTTTTCGGTCACGTGCGCCGGCTCCACGTCCTTCTCGGCCGTGGCCGCGCCGGCAAACGCCGCCTTGACGGAATCGTCCGCCACGGCGCACAGGTAGCCGTCCTCAGAGGTCTCGAGCGAGAAGAGCCAGCCCTCCGGCGCAACGTTTGCTCCCATGTCCACGCAGAAGCAGCTCGCGAAGCTCTGCGTGCAGCCGATGAGCGCGAAGCGCACGCGGTCGCGTATGCGCGCGTAGAACGTGTCCGTGGGGCCGTTGCCCAGATACATCTGGTCGAGCCGCCTGACGGCGTGAAGGTCGCACGCGCGCAGGAACACGATGACGGGGCGGTCGTCCGCCGCCTGGGCCGGGGCGCCAGGCGCACCCAGGTCGCCGGCCTCGTGGACCTCGTCCTCCGTGAAGTAGAACAGCGTCTTGGACAGCGGCGTGAGCAGCTCCTTGAAGCTGTAGTCGCTCTTCGCGTCCAGCTCGAGCTCGGACGCGCTCGTCACGAAGTCGTAGCGCACCACGTCCACGTCGGTGAAGCGACCCTCGCCCACCTTCCTGACCGGTGCGTACAGCAGGTAGTCCTTCGAGATCGCGGCGAGCGCGCCATCGAGGCCCTCCCTCTTCAGCACGTATCCCATCGTCTTCCTTCCTCCTGCGCGAGCCCCCGCAGGCCCGCGACCATTGCCAGTGCCGGCGTCGCGTCACGACGGTGCCGGCACTAAATTCCACGGGCAGCCCTGCGCCCGGGCGCGCGGCGCGGTACCAGCCGAAGGCGGTGTCCTTCTCGCCTGAAACCTTTACAACGTATCGTACCGACGCACGAAATGTTGTGGCTGCGGCAACACGCGACGAATTCGCGGGCGGTAGGACCCGCAAGGTCGCGGCCACCCGCGGAGGCGATAGACCCGCAAGGGTTATAGTCATGGGGTCTGACAGCCGGGCGCGGCCCGGCCAAACCGATTGGAGCGATCATGCGCATGTTCAGGAACGACTACGCGGAGGGGGCGGCGCCGCGGATCATGGACGCGCTCGTGGCCACGAACGACGAGCAGTGCGTGGGCTACACGGAGGGCGACCGGCACTGCGAGCGGGCGCGGCGCCTGATCCTGGACGCGTGCGGCCTGGACGAGGGCGAGGCCGACGTGCAGTTCTGCGTTGGCGGGACGTCCGCGAACGTGATAGGCGTGACCGGGATGCTGCGCGACTGGGAGGGCGTCATCTGCACGCGCGACGCCCACATAAACGTGCACGAGACCGGTGCCGTGGCCGCGTGCGGCAGGACGGTCCTGCCCACGGACGATGCGGACGGATTCCTGTCCCCCGAGGGGGCGGAGCGCGTGTACGCGTTCCAGACGTCGTGCGGCCGACACATGACGCGACCTGCCGCCGTGTACGTCACGAACGCGACGGAGCTCGGCGGCGTGTGGGACGCCGCGCGCCTGGACGCGATCTGCGACTGGGCGCACGAGCACGGGCTGAGGGTGTTCCTGGACGGCGCGCGGCTGGCGTCCGCGCTCACGTCCGAGGGAAACGACGTGACGCTTTCGCACATCGCCCACACGGTCGACGCGTTCTACCTAGGCGGAACGAAGAACGGCATGCTGTTTGGCGAGGCGATGGTCATCCGCGACGAGAGGCTTCGCGAGGCGTTCCCCTTCCTGGTGAAGGAGCGCGGCGGACTCGTCGCAAAGGGCAGGCTGCTCGGCGTGCAGTTCGAGGCGGCGTTCGAGCGCGGCGAGGGCGACGCGGAGGCGCCGTACTGGAGCATGGCGCGCCACGCGAACCGCATGGCCGCGGACCTTCGCGCGGGCTTGGTGGGCCTTGGCTTCGAGCCCTATGGCAGCTCCCCCTCCAACCAGCAGTTCTTCGTGGTAAGCCCCGCACAGCAGGCTGCGTTCGAGCAGGCCGTGGGCGCGGAGACGTTCTACGTTCTCGACGCCGGCCGGAAGGTCGTGAGGTTCGTAACGTCCTGGGCAACATCGCGCGGGGACGTGGACGACCTGCTGGAGTTTGCCGCGACAATCGCGTAGCGGCGTCGCGCCGACGGCTACGCGCTCTTTGCGCTGCCGTCGGCGGCAGTGCCCTTCTCCACCGCAGCGCTCACGAGCCTCGCGTACGCCTTCCGTCCCGACTTCGTCAGCGTCACGCCGTCGGACTTGAAGTACTCGTCGTGCCCGGCGGAGGCGGCGTACCAGTCGATGAGCCGCACGCTCTTGCCGGCCTTCGCCGCCTTGCGCAGCACCTGGTTGTTCGCTTCGCAGTACGGTGCGGTTGACCTGCAGGTCACCAGGTAGATGACCCTGTCCGCCTGTCCGGACGCGTCTGCGCCAGAGCCAGACGCGTCCTTCTCGCCCTTGGAGCCGTCGCCCGAGCCCTCGACGGCCGCAATCATCCGCGCCACGGCCTTCGCGTCAAGCGGCGCGGAGTCGTCCGGGTCGATCGCAACCACGTCGCCGGCCGTTCCCGCCTTCGCGTAGCCGGCCCACGCCCGCGCCGTCGCCTTTGCGTCGCGCCCGGCCGCCGCGTCGATCATCGCCTGCGGCATCGCGGCGGAAAGCTCGTCCGCGGCCGCGAGCGTCGTGGCATCGCCCAGCACGATGGCACTGTACGTCGTGTTCTCACGCGTGGGCTTCACGTAGCTGGTCGCCTTCACGACCAGGTTCGCCATCTCCTGCGCGTACTGAGGCCGCAGGTGCGTCCCATCGTCCCAGAACCACTCGTCGTGGCCGGACGACGCACCGTACCAGTCGATGACCCCCACGTTCTCGTGCGCGTCGCCAAACGATTTCAGCAGTGCGTTGTTTGCCGAGACCCAGTCCTCCGGCGCCCTGTTGTTCACGAACCACAGCCGGCGCTTCTTGCCGACCGCGTCGTAGATCTGCTGCAGCGTGTCCTGCGTCAGCGCGCCGTTCGTGCCGACGGCAAATATCACGGTGTCGCCCACGACGCCCTGGTCGGCGTACTTGCGGTATACGTCCAGCGCGTCCGTGGCCTGCCTGCCCACCTTCGCATCGACCATACCGTATGGAAACGCCTCGTTCAGCGCGTCGCGCGCGCCCAGCGTCACGGAGTCGCCTATCAGCAGCACGTCGTACTTCCCCGCCGCAAGCGGCTTCCTCAGGGTGGCCGCGCTCACGCGGTGGGCGTCGGGCTCCCCGCCCACCGCGGCGACGGGCGGTGCGAACGCGAGGCCCCACGCGGCCACCGCGCACACGAGCACGGGCACCGCTGCCCTTGGCACGCGACGCATTGCGCCCAGCGCCGCGGCAACGTGGCCCCGCCTCCCGGCGCCGGACTCGGTCCTGGCCGAAGCCGCGCGCACGGAGGCGGCAGGCAGGATGGGCTGCGCAAGCGCCGCGAGGTACGACCGGAGCGACCCCTTGCGCAGGGGCTCCTCCACCAGGCGGTAGCTCAGCTCCGCCGCCGCGAGTATCACGCCCAGCTCGAGCGCGACCTGCCACGGCGCGAGCGCCGTGGTGGAGTTTCGCGGCTGCATCAGCTCGACTATGGGGTAGTGCCACACGTAGATCGCAAACGAGCGGGAGCCCACCCACGCCAGCGGGCGCCACGACATCACGCGCGAGACCACCGTGCCCGCAGGCACGAGCGCCGCCACCGCCACGGCCGCGATGACCGAGCACAGCAGGATGCCCCCGTAGTACGAGAAGGACGTGTACCCCTCGGTCGTCGCCATCATCACGACGAGCGCCGCCACAGATCCAAGGCCCGCGAGCTCGAGCGCCAGGCGCCGCCAAGGCGCGGCGGCGACCGCCGTGGCCTGGCTCTTCTCGCCAAACGGCCACACGAACGCCAGGATGCAGCCCAGAAGCAGGCTCTGGGCACGGGTGTCCGTGCCGTAGTACGCGCGCGACGGGTCGGCGCCGGGCACGTACAGCGCCGCCATCAGCGCGGCGGAGGCAAGCGTCAGCACCGCGAGCGCGACGACCACGCCGCGGCGGCCGTGCCAGCGCGGCCCGCCGCCTTGGGGAATCGCCCGCATCAGCAGCATGAGGATGGGCGGCCACGCCAGGTAGAACTGGAACTCCAGCGCGAGCGACCAGAAGTGCGTCAGCGGCGACGGCGCACCGGCCGCCGCGAAGTACGACTCGTGGCCGAAGATCTTTGTCCAGTTGAGCGCCATCAGGAGCGCGGGCACCACGTCCGGGCGCATCTTCGTGAGCAGCTGGCGGTTCGCGACGGTGCACACCGCGGCCGTGATGGCGACGAAGACGACGCACGTGGGAAGGAGCCGCTTGACGCGGCGCATCCAGTAGCTGCCCAGGCGGATGGTACCCGTCCTTGCAAGCTCGGACAGAAGCCCCGCCGTCGCAAGGTAGCCGGAAAGCACAAACAGCACGGTCACGCCCAGAAGGCCGCCCGTGCACCATGCAAGCCCCATGTGATAGAAGACCACGCCCAGAGCGCACACGGCGCGGAGCCCGTCGAGCGACGTGACGTAGCGGCGCGAGGAGCCGGCCGCCTTTGGAGCCGCCGCCCTCCGGGGCCTCTGTCCCTTCCGCGGTGCCTGTCGTGCGGAACCCGTGCCCGCACGTCGTGTCGTGCGCCCTGCCATGCGTGAAGACCAATCGACCGTAGCCCCAGCGGCCAGCGGCCGCGTAACTTCCCGTCTATAAGTCTAGCAATAGCTGGCAAGCAGGCGCAGCGCGTCGCGGCACAGGACGCGCATTTCAAACGGCGCGTCCAGCGCGCAGGTCATGACGGCATCCCCCAGCTCTGCGGAGCGCAGCTCCCAGCCCAGGAGCACCTCCGGTCGCTTGCGCGGGTCCACGGCAAAGCCCGTGCCCATCGCCTTCAGGATCGACTCGCGCCTGGTCCACGCCCGTGCCCATGCCGCTCGCCGCTCGCGCGTGGATCCGTCGCCCACGGCGGCGCGCTCCGCCTCGTCGTAGTACTTGCGCGTGATGAGGTCCTCCACGTCGCGGTAGCGCGTAGGGACCTCCTCCAGGTCTATCCCCACGGGACGCGCCGCCACGGCCAGCGCCACCATGCCCACGTCGTTCGTGAGGTTGAACTCCGGGCCGCCCGCGACATACGGCTTTCCGTACTCGCCGTAGCCCACGTCCGCGTCCGCCACAACGCCCAGCACGTCGCGCGCCAGAAGGCCGCCGCCCAGCGCCTCCAGCCTCACGCGCGCGGGTCCCACCTCGGAGCGCCTGGCGTACATGGGCGCCACGACGTCGCGACACGCGTCTTCGTGCCCGGACAGCGGCGCGCAGTCGAGCACGTGCACCACAACCTTCTCCACCGGGCTTACCTCCCGTCGTCACGCGAGGGCGACGCCCCGCATCCATCCCCAGCGCGGCTGCTCCCACGCTCCGTACGCACCGTACCACAGCGCGAGCGGCACCGTGCGCACGCCATGGTCCGCGCTGTCCATCACCATGCCGTCGCCCACGTAGATGCCAACGTGCCCGTGTCGCGCCGCCTGCGGGCTCGCCGGACAGCGCGGCACGGCCACGATCATGCCCACGCGCAGGTCGCCGGGGTCTGCCAGCGTGCAGTGGCGCTCGTACAGCGCGCGGGCGTCGCCGCGCTCCAGCCCCAGGCCAAACCACTGGAACACGCCCTCCACCCACGCGGCACAGCCGTCCGGCCCCGCCCACGGAAATCCCTTCGCATGCGCCACCAGGCTGCGCTGGTCGCGACTCGCGGACGCCAGCTCCTCCGGAACGTGACCTCGCCCGGTCGCAAGGCGCCTCATGGGCAGCCCGCGCCGGGCGAGAAGAACCTCGAGCCTTCGCAGTCGCTCCGTCTCTGAGTCGGGCGCATCCTCCGCCCGCGGGGAGTCGGCCACGCTACGCGCTCTTCATCACGACGGTGCGCACGACCTGCGCCGTGTGGTCGCAGGCGTCGATGCAGCTCTCCATGCGGTCGAACAGGCGCAGCCACGTCACGGTGGTGCGGCCGTTCTCCTCGTCGTGGAACAGCCTGCGCACGCCGCCGTTGTACACGACGTCGCCCTCGTCCTCGATGTCGGAAATCATGGTTGCGTGCTCCATGACCTCCGGTTCGCTCTTGTAGTTGGGCAGGTGGTTGATCATCTGGTTCACCTCGCCCACGCAGCGGCGCGTCAGGCGTGCCATCTGCACCGCCTCGCCGCGCATCTCCTGCACGTTGAACAGGTCGAGGCAGAGCGCGGCGCCGTTCATGTAGTCCATGATATCGTCCATCGAAAGCGCGAGGTCGCTTATGTCCTGGCGGTCGAACGGCGTGATGAACGAGTCGTACAGCTCGCGCATGATGCGCTGGACCTTGTTGTCGCACTCGCTCTCGTACACCTTGAGCTCCGGGATGCCGGAAAACGTCTGCGGATAGCCCTCCATCACCTCGACGTAGTGGTCGCACGCCTCGACGAGCTTGGCCGAAAGGTCCTTGAACAGGGTGTAGAAGATGTCTTCCTTCTTGGCACGTGCCATGTGGTCTACCTCCAGCTAGAAGATGATCAGGAAAATCTTGGCGAGCACGAAGCCGATGACTCCGCAGCCCGGGAAGGTGAAGATCCAGGTGTAGACCATCTCCTTCGCGACGCCCCAGTTGACGGAGCGCATGTTCTTCGCGGCGCCCGCGCCCATGATGGCGGCGGTCTTCGCGTGCGTGGTCGATACGGGAAGGCCCGTGAGCGTCGCGACCAGAAGCGACGCAGTTGCCGAGACGGATGCGGCAAAGCCCTGGTACTTCTCCATCTGCACCATCTGCATGCCGACCTTCTTGATGATGCGCTTGCCGCCCACGGCGGTGCCGACGGCCATCATGCCCGCGCAGAGCACCTCGACCCAGAGGGGAAAGCCGCCCATGTCGGAGGCCTTGAGCCCAGCGGAAAGCGCGATGGCGAGCATGGCGGTGGACATGAACTTCTGACCGTCCTGTGCACCGTGCATGAGGGCGACGCCGGCCGCACCCGCAACCTGCAGCTTGCCGAAGAGGGTGTCCATCTTCGCGCGGTTAGCGTGCCGAAGCGCCCGCTGTATGACCCACGCGACGATCCATCCGGCCGCGAAGCCCGCTGCGGTGGAGAAGACCAGGCCGTACACGACCTTCATCCACTCCCCGAAGTTCACGCCGGAAAGGCCGCCGTGCACGGCGAGCGCCGCACCCGTGAGGCCCGCAATGAGCGCGTGGCTCTCGCTCGTGGGGATGCCGAAGATCCAGGCGCCCACGCCCCACGCCACGATGCCCACGGTCGCCGCGGCAAGCGCGATGAGCGCCGCGTGCGTGTCGCCGCCAAAGTCGACCATGCCGCTGATGGTGTCCGCGACGGCCGTCGAGACGAACGTCATCGCGACGAGGCCGATGAAGTTGCAGACAACGCTCATGGCGATGGCGGCCTCGATGCTGATGGAGCGCGTGCCAACGGGCTCCGCGATCGCGTTCGCGGCGTCGGTGGCTCCGTTCACGAAGATGGTCCCCAGCACCAGGACCATGACGACGGCGAGGAAGGGGTTCGCCTCGAGCATCGCCAAAAACTGCGAAAAGCTGACCAAAGTGACTCCTTTCTTTACATCCCGATGATAAAGGGAGGCGCCACTACCAACAATGTAATCACCCACAGGGCGGCAATGCCTTACTTTTCGCTTACATTGCACTAATTGGCTGGTCAATTGCCTCGTCTTGCGCACGTCCGAACACAGGCGCTCCACATGAGCCATCTAGCGTGCAGAAAAAGGGACGCGCCCTCACGGACGCGCCCCTGTCGGCACGGTAGTTCTTCTCGCCCGGCGTCGTGCCTAGCGATAGCGCAGCGAGACCTCCATGAAGCTCGCCTTGCCGTCTATGTAGTCCTTGAATGCTATGGTCGGGTCCTTGCCGTGGAAGCTTGCGCACAGACCGCACTGGTCGCAGTCCGCGATGCACGGGTACTGCGACTTCACGTACCAGAGCCTGTCCATGCGAGAAGAGCTTGCGATGTCGGGCGCGGAGTCTGCCATGGGCCTCGCCTCCCCTCGCTAGTGGCCCTTGATGGACTCGAGGAACTCGCGGGCACGCTCGGTCTTGGGGTGGTCGAAGAACTCGTTCGGGTCGCCCTCCTCCAGGATCTGGCCGTCCGCCATGAACTCGACGCGGTCGGCCACGCGACGGGCGAAGTTCATCTCGTGCGTGACGACGACCATGGTCATGCCCTCGCGCGCAAGCTCGACCATGACGTCGAGCACCTCGTTGATCATCTCGGGGTCAAGGGCGGACGTCGGCTCGTCAAACAGCATCGCCTTCGGGTGCATCGCCAGTGAGCGTGCGATGGCGACGCGCTGCTGCTGGCCGCCGGAGAGCTGCGCGGGCACCTTGCTTGCCTGCTCCGCGACGCCGACGCGACGCAGCAGCTCCATGGCCTCCTGCTCCGCCTTCTTCTTGTCCACGTGCAGCACCTCGACGGGCCCCATGGTCACGTTTTCGAGGATCGTCTTGTGCGCGAAGAGGTTGAACTGCTGGAAGACCATGCCGATCTCCGCGCGCATCGCGGCAAGCTCCTTGCCTTCCTGGGGAAGCGGCTTGCCCTCGATCAGGATCTCGCCGGAGTCGATGGTCTCGAGGCGGTTTATCGTGCGGCATAGCGTCGACTTGCCAGAGCCGGACGGGCCTATCAGCACCAGCACCTCGCCCTTCTCGACCTGAAGGCTCACGTCCTTCAGGACGTGGAGGTCGCCAAAGTGCTTCTCTACGTGCCTCAGTTCGATCGTTGGGGTCTTGTGCTGCGTATCTTCAGACATTGGATGCTCCTATCAAGCGTGTGGGTGGCGTGCGGGCTACACCGGGTTCTCCTGCGAGCGCGTGACCACCTTGGCGCCGCTTCTGCGCGCCAGGTTGACTGCCCACTGGTTGATTGCGTAGTTGATGAGGATGTAGATGATCGCCACCACGAAGTACACCGAGACGAGCGCGTCGTAGTTGCTGATGAGCACGCGCGCGTTCTGCAGCAGGTCCGGATAGCTCACCACGTACGCGACGGAGGTGTCCTTCACCACGACGACGAGCTGCGAGATGAGCGACGGGATGACATAGCGGATGGCCTGCGGCAGGATGATCTTGCGCATGACCTTGCCCTCCGTCATGCCGATGGAGAGCGCCGCCTCGCGCTGGCCCTTGGGCACGGCGTTCACGCCGGCGCGGAACACCTCCGCGAGCACGCCGGACGCCGTGAGCGCGATGGGCAGCGTCAGCATCCAGAACGAGGGCATCTTGATGCCGTAGCTGGGGATGACCAGGAAGAAGAAGTAGATCAGCAGAAGCGAGGGGATGCCCCTGAAGAAGTTGATGATCACACGGAAGACGGTGCTCACCACGCGGTTGTAGCTGATTCTGCCCAGCATGAACAGGATGCCGAGCACGAGGGCGATGGCACCGGCGCACAGCGCGACCTCCGCCGTGCCGGCGAGCCCCATGAGCAGGAATCGCCACGTGGACGGCTGCGCAAAGAAGTACCAGTAGCGAGAGTCGAACTGGCCCATCTCGTACAGCCTCGCCACGACCCACGCCACGATCGCCACGATCGCGGCGGACGTGATGACGGTTCCCACCACGATGCGACGCCTCGTCCGAGGACCGGGGGCCTCGTAGAGCGCGTCGCGCATGGATACGCTGTCTGCGGCACTCATCTGAGGATCCTCACTCTCTTGTCGATGGCGTTACCGGCAAGTCCGATCAGGAACGCGGTGCCGGCGTACAGCACGGCGGAAACCGCAAACGGCAGGATTCCGCCCACGGACATCGTGTTGATGTACGAGACGAGCCCCGTCAGCTCCTGCGGGTCAAGCGGGACCTGCGAGCCGATGGCCGTGGTCAGCATGACGGCGACCAAGAGGTTCGTCATGGGCAGCACGGACGAGCGCAGCGCCTGCGGAATCACGACGTTCTTCAGCATCTGGCGAAAGCTCAGGCCCAGCGAGCGCGCCGCCTCGATCTGCCCCACGCCGATGGTGTTGATGCCGGTCATGAAGTTCTCCGAGCCAAACGACGCCGCCACCAGCACGGTCACCACGATGACGCAGGTCTGCTCGCTCCACACGACGCCCAGGTACGGGAACGCGTAATAGAAGATGATCAGAAGCGATATCGTGGCGACGTTTCGGAAGATCTGCACGTAGAGGTCCCCTACCTTGCGCAAAGGCGAGATGGGGCTCACGCGCGCGATCGTGACAAGAAGCGCCAGAAGCATCGCGCCGACGTAGGAAACCACCGTCATCCAGAGCGTCGCCCCGTAGGCCTTGACGTACATCCCCCCATAGAGCGAGAAGAGCTCCTGAATACTCATGTTCACCCCCCGCATTGAAAGCAGAGGCCCCCGTGCGTGCACGGAGGCCTCCTCTTAGCACTGTCTTCAAGATACCCTCACGAACGCCACGTCCTCAAGCCGATATCAGCTTTGGAACAATCACGAAACGTGGGCGAGAAACGCTAGTCCTCGATTGCGGGCGGCTTCGGCGCGGTCTTCTGTCCGATGCGGGTGCCCATGCAGACCTTCCAGAGCTTCTCCCACACGCCGTCGTCCTCGACCTTCTGCAGCCAGGCGTTCACGAACGCGACGGCGTCGGAGTCCTTCGGCAGGCCGATGCCGTAGTTGTCCTTCGGGCCGATGAGCTGCTTCAGCAGGCGGTACTTGCCGGGGTTCGAGATCATGGAGCCCATCTGCATCGTCTGGTCGATGATGTAGGCGTCCACGCGGTGCTGCTCCAAGGCGGCGCGGGCCTCCTCGTCGGTCTTGTACTGCTTCTGGATGGCCTTCGGCGCCTCCTCCTTCACGATGCTCGGGCCGGTGGAGCCGGACTGGACGGCGACCTTCTTGCCGGCGAGGTCGTCGACGGAGTTGATGTCCTTGTTCGTCGCGAGCACCATGATGCCCTGGCGAGCGGTGAAGTACGGACCGGCGAAGTCGATGAGCTTCTTGCGGTCGTCGTTGATGCTGTAGGTCGCGAACACGGCGTCAACCTGGTCGTTCTGCAGGACGGACTCGCGGGTGTCAGAGGTGACCTGCGTCAGGTCGATCTTGGAGGAGTCGCCCAGGATGTAGGCCGCCAGAAGCTGGGACAGGCCGGCGTCGAAGCCACGGACCTTGTTGTCCTTGTCGTCCAGATAGCTGAAGAGCTCGGAGGTCTGCACGCCGCCAACGCGCAGCTTGCCGGCCTTCTTCACCTTGGACGCCCACTTGTTAGCGGAGATGGTGGCGTCGTCGGCCTGCTTGGAGCTCTCCTTGATGAGCTTGTCGTACGCGTCCTTGTCCAGCTTGCCGGAGGTCTTCTTGGCGCTGGAGCCAGAAGCGGAGCTGTCAGAGTCGGAGCTGCCACCGCACGCGGCAAGGCCCATGGTTGCGAAGCCGCCAAGGCCAAGGGCAACCGCCTGGCGCCTGCTGACGACAATCTTGTCAAGAGGGTTGTTGATAGACATGTGGGTTCCTTCCTTCGGGGTTACCCGTGGGAGCTGGGCGAGACCCGCCCGACAATGAGACCAGTGCTCGCACCGGGCCGTGCACTAACGCGGTAAATCCTATCGTGTTGCTAGGAAATGTCAACAGAGCCGCACGCGACGTGCCCAAGACGTAACACGGTCGCCGCGACCTGCCATTTCAGCATAGCCTAGAGTTGTTTCTACCCACTTTTCAGCCTATTTTTCCGCATGCGCATTTTCGATAGGGCACTATTGCCCAAGACGATTGCCGCCAGGCGAGAAGGGCCGTGACGCACCGCTCGCACTACAATGGCAGGCTGTGGCACATCTTCGATAGAGGGACTCTCACATGCAGGGAACTAATGGCTCGGCCGCGTTCTGCCCAACCGTGATGGCGCAGGTCGTCGTGCTTGTCGTCGTAACGCTCGCATACGCGCTCGGAAGCGCCGCGGTCGCGGCGCACCGCGCGGGCGAGAAGGGCGCCCCGGCCGTCCTTGCCCGCATCCACCCCACGACCCTCCTCTGGGAGCTCCCGTTTCTCGGTGCGCTCGTCTTCCTCTGGGAATGGTGCGCACGCGGCCTGTACTCCGGCGGCATCGCCTCCCTCCGGACGAACACCCTCGTCATCCTCATCGCTGGGATCGCCTGCCTCCCCAGGCTGCACCTCTCGTCGATCCTCGCGCGGCGCGTCCCCACCCACAGGCAGGCCGCATGCCACACGACCGCAACCATAGTCCTTCTCGCCCTCTGCGAGGTGGCCTCCCGCGCTGCGCTCGAGGTCCCGTGGAACGACGCGTGGCTCGACATCGCGCCGCAGTTCGTGGCGATCGAGGCAACCATCATCGGCCTTGCGCTTCTCGCCCTGTACTTCCTGTTCCAGCGTCGCGGGGCTGGCGTCGCCCTCGGAGTGGGTTTCATGCTCTTCGTCGGCATCGCGCAGTACTTCGTGTTCCTGTTCAAGGACGCCAACATCACGCCGGCGGACCTCCAGGCCCTTGGCACCGCGGCGGAGGTCAGCGGCGGCTACGTCTATGTCATCACGCCAGCCGTGGTACGGGCCTTCGCGTTCGCGGCGGCCGGCATCGCGTGCGCCGCGTACCTCATGCCGCCGGCACCGCAGGCGCTAGCCCAGGGCGGGCACGTGCCCGCCCATGCGGAGGGCGCGCGTCGCGGCGGCGTCCGAGCATGGCTCGCCCACGCGGCGTCGGTGCCCGCCGTGCGACGAGTCGCGCTCGGCCTTGCCTTCGTCGTCGCGCTCGTGCTCTTCGTGACGGTCCCCGGCTACGGAGCTGACTTCGGCGTCAGCCTCAACCACTGGAACTCCCTGTACAGCACGTCCCTGCAGGGCTTCTTCCCCTGCTTCGTGAAGGAGTTCCAGGCGCGCCTCATCCCCGTCCCAGAGGGCTACACGGAAAAGGCCGCGAAGGCGGCCGAGAAGAGCCTGGTCAAGACGTATCGCAAGACGCTCGGCAGCAGTGCGAGCACCTCGGCTGGAACGGCGCGCAAGGCAGCCGAGAAGCAGTTCGAGGACACGAAGCCGTCCGTCGTGGTCATCATGAACGAGTCGTTCAGCGACCTGTCCGTCTACAAGGCCATCGCGGAAGCCGGCTACGCGGGCCCCAACTACGTGAAGAGTGGCACGACCGACGCCATCCTGCGCGGCGACTCCTACGCCTCGATCTTTGGCGGCGGCACCTGCAACTCGGAGTTCGAGGCGCTCTGCGGCGTGAACCTACACTACCTGGGATCGAACAAGTACCCCTACACGCAGTGGGACTTCACAAGCGTCGACTGCATGCCAAGGCAGTTCGAGCGGCTCGGCTACCAGACGACGGCAATCCACCCCAACCTGGGCACGAACTGGGACCGCGAGCGCGTATACCGCCAGATGGGCTTCGGCAAGTTCCTCACGATCGACGACTTCGACGGCGCGGAGACGTACCACAACGGCTACGTGAGCGACCGCGCGACGTACCAGCGCGTGCTCGACGTCCTGGCCTCCAGCGACAAGCCCCAGTTCATCCACGACGTCACCATGCAGAACCACGGGCCCTTCACCACCGACACCATACCGAGCAAGGACCGCACGAACTTCTCGCCCGCAGGCGCCACCAGCCTGGACAACTCGAAGCTGAACGAGTACCTGGCATGCGCCACGGAGTCCGACCACGCCATCGAGTGGTTTATCGGGGAGCTTCGCAAGCTCGACCGACCCGTGGTCGTGCTGTTCTTTGGCGACCACCAGCCCAAGCCCGCAAGCCCGTACGCGACGATCGGCTACGAGGGGGAGCCTTCCATCACGACCGCGGAGCGCATGTTCCACTCCAGCTACTTCATGTGGGCGAACTACGATGTCGCGGGCGACGAGCAGGCGGGACAGACGCTGGACGAGCCCATTTCCGCACTGGGGGACGAGCTCATGTATCGCATTGGCGCGCCGCTCTCCGCACGACAGAAGGCGTCCCTCGCGTCGCAGCTCGACCTGCCCGTGCTGAGTCTCATTGGCTACAAGGACGCGAGTGGAAAGTGGCACGCCTACGGAGACGACGAGCCCCTGGCGTCCCCTGACTCGACGAAGGGCTCGGACGCCGCCACTCATGCGGACAGCCTCATGGGCTACGTCAACTACCTGGAGTTTGGCAGCATCGTGAACTGATGGTTTCCATGCAAGGCATTTGATAGCTGCTTCGGCTTGCCCGACTATCGAGGCCTCCGTCGCGGCAGTCGCCGCAGCGGGCCCGCGAGCCTCATCCGGTTGCCGTCCCGCTCGAGCACGCCCTCGTCCACCATGCGTCCCATCTCGCGGGAAACGGCGCTCCTGTTGCCGCCTATGAACTGGGCCAGTGCCGTCTGGGAGAGGGGAACCGTCACCCAACCGTCGACGTCTGAGGTAAGCCCTCCCAGGTAGACCACGATGCGGTCGCGCAGGCTGTGTTGACCCAGTATCCTTACCTTCCGATTGAGGAACACGCTCTGCGTCGAGACGATGCCCAAGAGGTTGCGTAGAAGCACTGCCTCGAGCGCGTCCGGCTGCCCGCCCGTGCCCAGCACGCCTACGTCCAGCAGCACCACCTCGGTCGAACGCAGCGCCACGAGCTCGATGGGGCTTTCGGGAACGCGGGCGCACGCGAACGCGGCACCATACATCTGACCCGCGGTGAAGCGATTCACGTTGATGCGATCGAACCGCTCGCTGTCGAACGACCCCTCGACCTCGCCGGACATGAGGATCCCAACGTAGCGAAACGGCTCCCCAAAGCCCTGCAGCACCTCCCCCTTGGCAAAGGAGTGGCACCGCGCACGCATGAGCACGAGCACGCGCGGAAGGTTCTCGCGAGAGACCCCCGCAAAGAGCGGGCTCTTCGCCAACATGTCCATACAGTGCGCGAAGCGCTTGTTCACGCCATTCGTCTGCATAAGCCGCACCCTTCCCCGTTGCCATTGCAACATAAACCTAACACCACTCACACTCACGCGCAAAGCGATTACGTTCGTCAGCGCAAACGTTACGCCCGCATAACGGCTTTGTCAGCCAACAAAGACCACGGCGCCACATGGACACATTGCCCTAGACTGTGCACGGAAGAACGCAAGGCACCGAAAGGCATTCGAGAAGGATAGGAACAAGAGAGCATGCAAGACAAAGACGCCGAGAAGGACGAGTCGCGCGAGCAGGAGCCGGGCTTTGAGCCCCCATACCACCGTGGCCCCGTCATCATGCGTGGCAAGATGATTCCGAAGGAAAGCACGAACTCCCACCTCCTTGCGCCCGACAAGGACACCTCGTGGCTCCACACGGACCCGTGGCGTGTGCTTCGCATCCAGGCGGAGTTCGTGGACGGCTTCGGCGCGCTCGCGGAGCTGGGACCCGCGGTCTCGATGTTTGGCTCCGCCCGCACGAGCGAGGACAGCCCCTACTACAAGGCTGCACGCGCGTGCGCCCAGGAGGTCGCCCGGCACGGCATCGCCGTGATCACCGGCGGAGGCCCTGGGATCATGGAAGCCGCAAACCGCGGGGCGGCGGAGGTGGGCGGAACCTCCGTGGGGCTTGGCATCGAGCTCCCCCACGAGCAGAGCCTCAACAACTGGATCAACCTCGGCATGAACTTCCGCTACTTCTTCGTACGCAAGACCATGTTCATGAAGTACTCCCAGGGCACGGTCATATTCCCCGGGGGCTTTGGGACGCTGGACGAGGCGTTCGAGGGCCTGACGCTCGTTCAGACCGGAAAGTCCCCGCGCATACCCCTCGTACTGTTTGGGACCAGCTACTGGCAGGGCCTCTTCGACTGGATCCGAGGGTCCATGCTCGCCGAGGGCAACATCTCGCCCAAGGACGTCGACCTCTTCACGCTGACCGACGACCCCAAGGAGGCGGCGGACATCGCCATGAGTCAGATCCTGAACGGCTAGACGCGAGGGTCTGTGAGCTGGGACCGCATCGGCAGACATGCGGTCCCACGCCCCTACCCCATCTTTACTCCCTCGAGCGCAAGGAGTCTAGCCTTCACCTCGATGCCGCCGGCAAACCCCGTCAGGCTCCCTCCCGAGCCCACCACCCGGTGGCACGGCACCATCACGCAGATGGGGTTGTGTCCCACGGCACCTCCCACGGCACGCGCGGACGTGCGCCTTCCCGTCTGGGACGCGACCCTCTCCGCAAGCTCGCCGTACGTCACGGTCTGTCCGTAGGGAATCCGGAGCAGCTGCCCCCAAACCACCATCCTGAAGGGCGTCCCCACAAGCCCGAGCGGCAGCTCGCTAGGATCGGGCTTCTCCCCCGCGAAGTACCTTCGCAGCCAGTGGCGGGCAATGTCGAACACGGGCAGGTCGTCCTTGCGGACGTACGTCTTGGCGGCATCCGCATCCCAGTTCCTGTCATGCTCGAACCAGCAGTGCAAGATTCGCTCCCCGTCGCTCGCGAGCGTCAGGGTGCCTATCATGCCCGTCTCGAGCGTCGTCACATACGTCGCACCTGCGCCAGACCCAGCAACATTCCGTGGGACAGAGTCCCCCTTCCGCGCCGCCTTCCGGGCCGCACCGCCGCTCTTCTCGCCCGCCTTGCGCGCGGGCCTTGTCCTTTGTGCAAGGTCGCGAAGCTCCGGAAGCGCGCCTCCGGCCACCTCCCACAAATACAGGCTCGCGACGCTGCAGTACGGGCTGAACCGGCGGCGATACCTCTCGAAAAGCTTCCGCGTGATCTTGCGGTGGTGATAGAGCATGCGCAGGCCGCGCTGGATGGCAAGGTCGTCGTACGCGAACACGTCCGGGCGGTTCAGGCAGAAGGTCAGGATCATCTCCGCCGTCCACCTGCCGACGCCGCGAAGCGACGCAAGCGCCTCTATGGCCTCGTCGTCACCCATGCGCTCCACCGCCGCGATGTCGAACGAGCCATCCTGAACGCGCAGGGCGAAGTCGCGGATGTAGCCCGCCTTGCCGTATGTCATCCCAAACGCCTGCAGCTCCTCGACGCTCGCGGCCGCAACGTGCGCCGCATCCACCGTGCCCAGGCCATCGCGCATGCGTGCCCACACCGTCGCCTGCGCGCGCGTCGAGATCTGCTGCCCGACGATGCTGTGGACCACCGCCTGAAAGAGGTCGTCGTCGCGCACGCGCCACACGCGCCCGATCCTGGCTATGGCCTCCGCCATGCGCGGATCGCGCGCCGACAGGTATGCCACGGCATCGTCACCGTACTCGACGTACCTGACCTCGCCTTGCACCAGCCTGTCATCCGCTTGCGTCATGGCCATCGCCACCCTCGTGGGCCTCGAGCGTTTGGTCAGACCAGCATACACCGCCCAGGCGAGAAGAACAAGTGTTCTGTTTCGCTTTTACTCCCGCGTCGTAACGACGACGTGGACGGTGTCTCCCGGCCCCTTGCCCAGCTGCGTCCGGATGGCCTTCAGCATCCCGACGATGTAGCACACGCTTCCGTCCGGGTTCTTGACGCCCATGTTAACCACGCTCCCGTCGTACGGGATGCCGTCGAACTCCACGTGCACCTTCACGCGTCCGCGGCCGAACTCCTTCCTGATGTCCCAGGGAAACGGCACGTAGGCACCGCCCTTGCCCTGGGCCTCGCAGATCGTCGCGTCGTACTCGTACGCGTCTTGGGCCATGTCTCCTCCAAACCGATTCCCAAACGCAGGGTGGCGCCCGGCAGAGCGCCGAACGCCACCATCATACGTGCAGGCGCAAAGCCGCCTGCCCACGTTTCGACACGCCCTACACCAAAAGCGCGGCCCCCACGAGCCCGGCGTCTTCCCCGCACGTCGCCTCGCGGAAGAGCAGCGAGTCCGGGTCGAGGACGTAGCGCTTCGCCTTCTGGAACACCAGGTCCATGAAGCCCGGGTTCTTGAGGGCGACCGACCCGCCAAACACGAAGACGTCCGGGTCCACGACGGCGTTGATGTTGTTCACGCCGCGGGCAAGGCACTCCGCCGCATGCTCAAGCACCGCCAGGGCAACCGCGTCGCCTCCGTCCGCAAGCGCGAACACCTCCGGCGCAGCCACGTCGCGCCCCATGCGCTGCGACGCCATGCGCGCGATGGCCGTGCCGGAGCTCTGGTCCTCGAGCGCACCAGGGTTCATGCCCAGGCGCGCGCTCGGCGCGTCGCACACGATCATGTTGAAGACCTCGGTCGCAAGCGAGTGCGCCCCACCCACGATCTGGCCGTCGGCCACATACGCCGCCCCGACGCCCGTGGAGACGGTCATGTACACGACGGACGCAAAGCCCCTGCCTGCGCCGACGCGCGCCTCCGCCAGACCCGCGTCGTTCGCGTCGTTGTTCAGCAAGCACCTGTGGCCGCAGCGCTCGCGGAAGAACTCTGCCACCGGGAACCCCTCCCAACCGGGAAGGTTCGGCGGGTTCAGGATCTGCCCGCCCGCAAAGTCGAGCGGACCCGGGCAGCCGATGCCGATGCCCTCGTATTCGAGCCCCAGCCCTCGATCGCGTCC
>Ga0256404_1003685_pt1 | contig 30425 bp, 17 predicted proteins | sample RumenRJG_01DNA_FD_185990 | JGI IMG/M metagenome (GOLD analysis project Ga0256404, IMG submission 185990) | Bovine rumen microbial communities from Lethbridge, Alberta, Canada - RJG_01 | ecosystem: Host-associated > Mammals > Digestive system > Stomach > Rumen | place: Canada: Alberta | collected...
GCTCTTTTCCTGTCTTCTGTCCAATATCCTTCGGATTAGAATCATTTTTTACTCTTTTTGAGAACATCTTTTCCGAAAAATATCTATTTTTGGGAAAACTAAACCTTTACCTATATGGCAGCAAACGAAGTCGTTATTATAGATATCGACAAAGTCGTAGCTTCGCGCGCCAAAGGGAAGAGATTCCCGAAATTCATCCTTCGGTGGCTAAAGTCTTTCATCCACCAGGAGTGGATTAACGACTTTCTACGTCAGGGCTATCTCGGTGTTGAATTCACCGAGAAGATGCTTGAGTATATGAATGTAAAGGTCCATGTGGTCGGAGCCGAGAACATTCCATCAGAGGGAAGATTCACCTTCTCGTGCAACCACCCCTTAGGCGGAGTCGACGCGGCAGCGCTCGTAGCCTTTCTCGGAAGAAAATATGACGGCAACATTATAACCCCTGCAAATGATTTTCTTATGAATGTCAAGCAGGTTCAGGAGTATCTTATTCCCGTCAACAAGCTGGGAGGGCAAGCCCGAGATCTCAGGGAGAAGCTTGATGAAGCCTTTGCTTCGGATAAGCAGGTCTTTTATTTCCCGGCAGGAGCATGCTCAAGAAAGATAGACGGGAAAATACAGGACCTTCCCTGGAAAAAATCATTCATTACAAAGAGCCGCGAATCCAAAAGGGATATCATTCCGATGTGGTTCTCGGGGCGAAACTCCAACCGTTTCTACAATGTTGACTGGATACGGAAGAAACTGAAAATCAAGACCAATATAGCCATGTTCTTCCTCCCGGACGAAGTCTATCGGTCGAGGAACAAAGAATATACACTGGTCATAGGAAAGCCTATACCATATACCACATTTACCTCTGAGAAAAGCGATGCCGAATGGGCAGCATGGGTAAGGGGAAAAACATACGAACTTAATAACGCCGAATAATGGAAGAGATTATTGCTCCTATTGACAAGGAACTCATCAAGTCGGAACTTACAGAAGACCGTTTTCTCCGGGACACCAACCGTGCCGGAAACCAGATTTATGTCGTAGACTATCAGTGCGCCCCCAATACGGTCAAAGAAATCGGAAGGCTCCGCGAGATTGCATTCCGCGACGGAGGTGGTGGCACCGGGACCTCTTGCGACCTCGACAAATTCGACACGGATCCCGCATATGGCTTCAAGCAGCTTGTCCTATGGGATCCGGAGAACGAGTGCATAGTCGGCGGCTACCGCTATGCCTGCCTCGACGATGCCGTCTATGACCGCTTCGGGCAGCCTATCCTACCCTCTTCCCACATGTTCCAGTTCACAAAAAGTTTTCTCCATGACAAATTCCTCCATACTATCGAGCTCGGGCGCTCATTCGTAGCCGTGGAGTACCAAAGTACCAGAGAAGACAGCAAGAGCCTGTATGCCCTCGACAACCTGTTTGACGGGCTGGGAGCACTTATTGTCCTCTACGACGGACGGATGAAGCACTTTTTCGGGAAAATGACAACATACCCGACATATCCCCAGGAAGCCCTCGAGATGATACTCTACTTCCTCGACAAGCATTTCGGAATCAAGCGTGGAGAGAAGATGGTGATAATCCGAAATCCTGTCAAGGTGTCATTCAAGAACAGAAGAAAATTCAAAAAGATCTTCACAGAGGACGACTTCCCTGAGGATTATAAGATTCTAAAGGCAGAGATTCATAATTACGGGGTCAATATTCCCCCGCTGGTGAATACTTATATGAATATGTCTCCCTCGATGAAGTGCTTCGGCGGCGGAGTGAATGACGAATTCGGCGACGTCATCGATACCGGCATCCTCCTGAGCTTCGACGAGCTCAAGCCTGAAAAGACCAAAAGGCATGTCCACCTCCCCGAAATCCACCTCGCAAGACTCCTCAACATCAGAGAAAGAATCGCTTCATTCAGAAATAAATAATATAATATGAGAACGAACCAAGACTACAAAAATGACGCTCTGAGGGCGTTAAAAGGCAATTGGGCTCCGGCAGTCCTTGCCGCTATCGTTTTGCTCGCGATAGGTATGGTCCTTTCCGGCCCATATGCCGTCCCCTACACTAAGTTGATTATCGATAATCCTCAGATCTCTAGCATGGCAGCCTCTAATCCCGAGGCTTATCTGGCAGCGATGGCTCCTGTAATGAGGGGATGGGGGATTATGTTTGTTTCCTTCTTCCTACTTTTTTACCCCCTCTCTGTCGGCTATTACAATGCACATAGGAAACTCCTCGTAGAAGGCGATAACAGGCTGACTTCTAATATGTTCTCCATCGCATTCAGTAACTATCTCCACAAATTCTGGGGAATGCTTCTTATGTACATTTTCATCATGCTCTGGTCACTCCTTTTCGTCATCCCGGGAATCATCAAGACCTTCTCCTATGCGATGACCCCATACATACTCGAGGAAAACCCCGAACTTTCGGCCAATCAGGCGATAGACCGCAGCCGCGCAATGATGAAAGGCCACAAATTCGACCTCTTCTACCTGTGGCTCAGTTTCATCGGATGGGGAATACTCTGCATGTTCACCTTCGGAATCGGATTCATCTGGTTGATGCCGTATATACAAACGGCAAATGCATCCTTCTATGAGGATGTGAAAGCAGAATATGGAACCGGATTCGACGCCGAAATCAGAGATGCAGCAGGCCGCTAGGGACTTCCATCGTCAGAGTCTTTGACTCTTCATCCAGGGACAGGACCAAATCTTCATGGAAAGGAAGTAAGGCCTGTCCTTCTTTTGTGTCGACGACAAGGCAAAGATTACCGGGAATATCCTCATAATCAACAACTTCTCCTATTTGTTCTCCGTCTTGATTAAAGATAGTCCAGCCGATGAAATCTTCTCCGTCTTCTTCATCGGCGAAATAATCTACGGCGACTAGTTTCCCGGCAAGTTCGTCGGCGTCCCTGAGATTTCTTACCCCTGTCAGACGGACTAGAGCCCTGGAAGAACCTCTTTTTACGAATGATTCAATAAAGAAAGGAACCGGCAGTCCATCGAATTCGATGAATACCGGTTCCTGCAGGTCTATATCTTCAGGCGCAATATCGCGGAAACCCAGAATGATCTCCCCGTCTGTGCCGTTGGACTTCAGTACCTGTGCTACAGTGAGCATTAAGCCTCCTCTGCGGGTGCTTCTGCCTCTGCAGCTGCTGCGGCAGCCTCTTCAGCGGCCTTACGTGCAGCTTCCTCAGCCTCAGCCTTCTTCTTGGCGATAGCCTCGGCACGGGCCTCATTGACCTTAGCCTCAGCAGCCTTTGCAGCCTTTGCCTTCTCGATGGAATCCATCTTGAGGCCGGCTATCTTGGCATTGACTTTCTCATCTCTCTGAGCCTTCCAAGCAGCGAACTTAGCCTCTGCCTGTGCCTCGGTGAGAGCGCCCTTGGCGACACCGCCCTGGAGGTGCTTGCGGAGAAGGATACCCTCATAAGAGAGGATACGCTTTGCGGTCAGAGTCGGCTGAGCACCGACGTTGAGCCATGCAAGAGCCCTTTCAGCATCAATAATGATGGTGGCGGGGTTGGTGTTGGGGTTGTAAGAGCCGATCTGCTCAATGAAGCGACCGTCACGCGGAGAGCGTGAATCCGCCACTACAATGTGGAAGAATGCGAAATTCTTCTTACCGTGGCGCTGTAAACGAATTTTAACAGCCATTGTGAATCTGTTTTAAGTTATTGATGTTCCTATGCTTCCTACTCGAGAAAGCGGATGCAAAGATAGAAAAAAATCATGAATACAAGAAATATTCGGCTGATTGTTGCAAAAAAACAATCAAAAAGTTTTGCGTTTCAAGAAAAGTTAGTATATTTGCAGTCCCAAACCAAATCGCGGTAGTGGTGAAATGGTAGACACGCTACTTTGAGGGGGTAGTGCCCGTTGGGGTGTGTGAGTTCGACTCTCACCTACCGCACAAAGAGACAAGTTCAACAGAGCTTGTCTCTTTTGTTATATAAAAGTCTACTGCCGGCCTGCCCATTAAAGTCTACTGCCGGCCTGCCCATTAAAGGGCTAATACTCAATTGCTTCCAGCATTTTCCCTACCCGCGCGTCCTTAGGGAAAAAGTTATATGTCACTAGTAAGCAAAAAGATACCGGGCAGGTGCAGGAGGCATCTTCTCTGAGCCCTGTACCACAGGCTGGGCGTTTCGTAGCACAGGGCCGCAACCTTTCATGCCCCATTGCCATGGACATCTTGCCCTGATGCCGCGGTCCTTGTGCCCTGCCATCACAGGCCTTCTGGCTGATACCACGGACCTTCTGCTCTGCCACTACAGGCTTTCGGGCTGACGTCGGGAAAGGGCGGGCTTATCCGCCTCGGTTGCTGGACGGCGAACTCCTCCTTTTGGTCAGGGCAAAATGCCCTGTCCAACGTTCGTCGAACAGACGCCGTCCTGCTGCTTTGCAGCACCGCCGCCCTCGTCGGGCCCGCCAATCCTTCCCCTCCTATTCGCCCGAAAGCCTGCCGCGTCATAGCACTATCGGTTCGTGCAACAGTCGCCCAATATCCTTCCCCGTGCCACCGGAAGGGCGTTTCGTGGTATAGCTGGTAGGAACAGACCATGTCTCTTGATGGCGCAGGTGCAGATTTTTCGCGGCTTCCTGCGCCATTATTGTTTCATAAATATCTGATAACTAGCTCTTTACAATAACGATACGGTGCAGGTCTCCAGCATTATTTCGCACCTGCGCCATGCCATGCTGCCAAAAGATAGCTTCGTAGCGCGGAATGGCATATTTGCAGGTCACTGCTGCCAGGAGAGGAGTTTCGTGGTACAAGAAGTGACCGTAACCAGCCATCATCCTCACCGCCCCGACCCAGAACGTCAAATATTCCCTCCTTACTCGAAATCGAAGAGGGATACAAAACCGGTAAGCTTCAGGACCTCATTGATCTCGTCTTTGACGTTCTTGAGTACCACGCCGGAACCGTTGGCTTTGCAGTGTTTGAGGATACCAAGCAAGATACGAAGTCCGCTTGAAGATATATATTCCAGGGAGGCGCAGTCAATAACCACGGGCTTTCCATCGCTTTCCAGAAGCGGCTGGAGAGCCTGTTCCGTTTCGCGTGCAGCAGCTGTATCCAATTCTCCGGACAGAGTGACGAGGAATTTGCCGTCCTGCTCCTGAATAGATGTCGTCATCATAATAATATTTTGGTTAAAGATAATACATTCTGTCCATCTCGGCGGGTATAGGATATAGAATCCATAAGTTTTCTTGTAAGCAGGATGCCCAGCCCGCCAATCGGCCTGTCCTGGGCATTCAGTGTCGTATCAGCTTCCAGTACGGTAGTAGGATCAAAAGGCTTGCCAGAATCAATCACAGTAAACCGCAACTCCGACCTGTCGCTATCAGCCATAATAGTAACAGAGCCCTGCTCCTCAGGAGCATAGGCATAATTAATCACATTTACAACTGTTTCTTCCAAGGCTAGACGCAGCCCGGCTGCTGTCTTTCCGTCCAGATTGAGCTTATCAAAAAATGACTTGACAAAGGCGTTGAGCCTATCAACCTCATCAATATCATTGATTAGAGAGATCTTATCGCGAAGGACCTCCCCGAGAGCAAAGCGGACAGCAAGTAAAGTCAGGTCATCGCTCTGAGGCTCCTTTCCGGCAAATTTATGAGCAGCCTTGCTAAGGGCGGAAACCAGGCCCGAAGGAGTCTGATTTTTAGACTTCGTAAAGGAATTCAAAACCTCTACAACACGGTCACGGCCAAACTGCTTTCTCTGAACATTCTTTGATTCTGTCAATCCATCCGTATACAATAGAAGTGTCGTCCCGGGAGAAAGAGTGCAGCGATGCTCTTCAAAATGCGTATCCGGGAAAACGCCTAACGGAAGATTAGGGTTGGCTGGCAGCGAAGCTACATCGTCCGAAAGGATGAACGGCTTGTCATGACCGGCCGTAGCATAATAAAGATCTCCTGAATATTGGTCCAGACAGCCAACGAAGAAAGTCACAAACATATTGCTGTCGTTCCCACGGCAAAGTTCCCCATTGATCATCGACAGAATCTGCGAGGGACTCTCTTCCTTCCTTGACACCATCCGGAACAAGGAATGGACCATTGACATAAGCATAGCCGACGGTACTCCCTTTCCGGCCACATCCCCGATACAGAAAAACAACTTGCCGTCGCGTACGAAGAAGTCGAACAGGTCTCCGCCCACTTCCCTTGCAGGCTCCAGCGATCCGTATACGAAGGATGGGAAGGAAGTAGGCAGCATCTCCCTCTGAATACGCTGAGCGACAGATAGTTCTCCGTTTATTCGAGCCTGTTCCTCCGAGGCTTTCCGGAGCTTGGATTCGCTTCGGACGAACCTCTCTATCATGAAGGCTAGGATAGCAAGGCCGAGGAGTATCATCAAGACCTGCTGGCGCCTCATCTTCCAGGCCCGGGCAAAAACCTCCTTGGTACGGTAGACCTGAACAACCTTCCAGTAAGGCTCCCTGACCATTTGGACACTTCGGATAGCCATGTCCTTTCCGGTAGTTTCCGCTGAGCCGCTGCGAATAACCTCAAGAGCCGCAGCAACTTCCGCGGGGGAAGTCCTGCTCTCAGGAGGTCCGGCCACAAGGCCCCCATCTTCCGTAAGCAGGAGGCCGAAGGAAGACGGGAACGGCTGCCTGGCATTCAGAGTATCTCCCAGCCAGGAAAGATCCATATCCAGTCCGCATATGGCAGCTACCTCTCCCCTTCCGTCGAGCACCGGTACGGTATAAGTAATCAGGTTCTCAAGCGAATCCGCCTCGTATGTATATGGATCCGACCAGAAGGACTGCCTGGTCTCCAAGGCCTTCAGATAGAATTCATTCTGCGTGTAATCATGGTCCGCCCCGGCTAGCTGCGAGAGCAAGATGGAACCTTTACTCTTTCTCACATAAGGCTCGAACAGGCGCCCCTTCGAAGGATAATAATCCGGGGTAAAGGCTATGAAGGCGCCCACAACATGAGGATTGTCGTCAACCAGGTACTTCAGGTAGACATAGGCGGAATCAGAATGATTGAGCTCCTGTCTTACTTTCCACAGGTTCTCCTTCATTGTCGCTTCCGTAAGCTCCATCATGTGCCCGACATCGGCTCCCATCGCTCCCAGGACAACTCGGGAGCGGACCCCCATTTCTTCCTCCATGGCAGCCTTGACCCTTTCGTACTGCGCTATGGAGATTACCTCCACCAGCACAGCGGCCAGCACCACGACTCCCAGTCGGGACAACATTCTCTTTTTAGCAGTATCCATAGCTCAATTACAGAGTGCTAAGTATTACTCGAAGAAGCCGAAAGCGGCGATTTGACGAATCATTTGGGAGATATACTCGCTGGAAGTATCGCTCCAGCGGAATCCCAGACGATGCAGCACATTGCAGGTATAGCGGTTGTCTCGCTCTATCGTCAGAGCCTTCTGTCCGTGAGCGACATCCTGGTAGGCCAGAACGGCAGCGAGCAGCTTGGCCTTCTCGGGATCCTGGCCGGCAAGAGCAATAGCCTGCTGGAACTCACCCATTTCCACGAAACGCATGGATCCACCCTCCTTCTCCATAACCATCAGCACATCACCAAGAAGCTCCGTATGGTTGTTGAACGGCTGGAACACCGTGCACTCCTTAGGCGTAGAGGCCAGGAGTACTACAGCCTTAGCCGTCTCATCGATAGGTGACATCTCCGTCGGCTCGTCATAGCTGTCAAAGGGGCAGCAGCCAAGGGTATGGAATACTTTAAGGCGGCCCATATAGCTGTTGGAGTTGAAGTTGGCCTGGAACTCTCCATCCGAACTACGAGGGGCGAGATTTCCAACTCTCATCACCTTGGCACTCAGTCCATGATGGGCGACAGCTTCCAGAATCAGGCGCTCGGCGAGGAACTTCGAATGGATATAACGGTTGTCGAGGAACTGACCGAACCAGAGTTTCCGCTCGTCCAGTTCGGGAACCGGACGTCCATCCCCGCGGTCAATCCAGATTTCTCCAACGGAGGTGGTTGAAATGTGCACCAGGCGGGCTCCTGTACGAAGACAGAATTCCATGCACCGCCTTGCTCCGCCGATATTCACATCTTCAATGTCGGTACCCTTAGAGAAATGCTTCACATTGGCAGCCGAATTAAAGACTGTGTCGATTGTGGGGAATCCTTCGGGAATGGCATTCCAGAAATCGGAGGTAACATCACTGCAAAGCACAAATAGCCGTTCTCCGAAAAGATCGGCAAACGAGTTCTCGAAATAATAGAAGAGAAGGTTCTTGAGCCTATGCTCGGCCGCTTCCTGACTCTTTCCTCGCACCATACAGGTAATGGTAGTGGCGTCGGAGTCGATGAGCTCACGAAGGAGATGGATCCCTAGATATCCGGTGGCGCCTGTCAGGAGGACATTGCCAAGAGACTGACGCTCGCCCTCTAGGAAGGTATTCAAGTTGTTACGCTGCAAGATAGCGTCTATGCCGCTGTAATCGAAACTCTCCACAACGGTATCCTCTTCTTTCCCTTCAGGAGCCGTTCCGCTGACAAACTGAGCGAGAAGGCGCGGGGTCGGATGGTCGAAGACTTCGCCGTAGGCCACGTGCTGACCGGCCTTGTCCGCTTCGATGATTACCTTGGTCACCATGAGGGAGGTTCCGCCAAGCTCGAAGAAATTGTCGGTAGCACCCACCTTGTCCATGGAAAGGACTCCGGCAAAGATGTCGCAGAAGAGCTTCTCGATCTCATTCTCCGGCGCCACATAATCCCTTTCTTCTACCTGGATCTGTGGAGCAGGAAGGGCGCGCCGATTGACCTTCTGGTTCTGATTCAGAGGAATGGCGTCAATCTGCATAGTGGCAGCCGGTACCATGTACGGCGGCTTACGCTCTTTGATGAACTTGTTAAGCTCCTGAATATCAATTTTTTCATCGCTGACTACATAGGCGGCGATGAACTTTCCGCCGCTCGGATAGTCAAAGGCCTGGACAGTAGCGTCCTTGATTCCCTTGAATTCTCGGATTACAGCCTCCACTTCCTTAAGTTCAATACGGAAGCCGCGGATCTTCACCTGACCGTCGCTACGTCCAACGAACTGGATGTTGCCATCCGGAAGATAGCGGACCACATCACCCGTCCGGTAGCAGCGCATCCCGTTCCACTCGATGAAGGTCTCGGCTGTCTTCTCAGGGAGATTGAGGTAGCCGCGGCTCACCTGAGGTCCCGTTACCAGCAGTTCACCGACGGCTCCGAGTGGCAGACGATTCATATCCTTGTCGACAATGAAAAGGCGCAGGTTATCCAGAGGCTTACCGATAGGGGCATTCTGCTCGAATTCCTTCATCGGGTAGGTCGTGGTGAAGATTGTACACTCGGTAGGACCGTAGCCGTTATGGAACTGATAGTTCGTAGGAGGAGTCAGAGGAAGCACCTTCTCACCGCCAACTGAAAGATGGCGGAGGGAGTGGTTTTCGCAGTTCATTGCAAACTGGCAGCCCACCTGAGTGGTCATGAAAGAATGAGTAATCCCTTCAGCGTCAAAATATTTATTCAAATCAGGAAGGTTCAGGCGAATATCGTCTCCGATGATATATACCGCCGCGCCCGTAGTGAGTGCCGGGTACATGTCCATCATGCAGGCGTCGAAACCGAAGGAGGCATAGGCAGCCACCTTATCCCCAGGCTTAAGGTCGTAATAACGACGGTACCAATGGCAGAATGCTGCAAGGTTCCTGTGCTCCAGCTGACAGCCCTTAGGCTGGCCGGTAGAGCCGGAAGTGTAGAGCATGATGAAAAGGTCTTCTGGAGAGGGAGTACGCCCTTTCAGCCCATGCACCGGCTTGACATCCGCCAAATCCTTTGTCAAAAGTACCGGTCCTTTGTAGTCGCCTACCTTTTCCAGAAGCTCCTCTTCCGCGATGAGCAGTTTGGCATCGGCATCCTGCATCATGAAATTAAGGCGCTCAGAAGGATAGCTGGGATCCAGCGGCTGATAGGCGCATCCGGATTTCAGAACGCTCAGGGCGGACAGCACCATCCACTCGCTTCGTCCTATGAGAATAGAAACGACTGTCTCGGGGCCCTCTCCTGCAATCTTCCGAATCTTCGCTGCCAAGGCATCTGTCTTTTCGTCCACCTCCTTGTATGTAAGACGGACATCGTGATACACGACAGCGAGATTGTCCGGGGTTTCAGCAGCCTGGGCACGGAAGAGAGAGACGATTGTCTGAGTCTTGTCATAGTCCACATCTGTTGAGTTGAAACTATCCAGCAACCCCTCTTGCTTACTATCCAGCAGGGACACGTTCCTTAGCGGAGAATCGGCATCGGCTGCGAAGGCGCTGACTGCCTTCACTACGCTCTGGGCCAGGCTCTTCATCATGTCCTCGCTGTACTGTCCGTTATCGAACTCGATTGCAACTGAGGGCTTCCCTTCCACCTCTGTGATATAGAAAGCAATCTTGAACTTCGGAACGTTAAGTTCCATTGTTTCATCTGCAAGCACCTGCTTTCCGCCGACGCTATACTCGCTGAGGACTCCGATCTGGTACGCGAACATTATATCTGCCTTGAGGCCGTAATCAGCGGCGATACGTGCAAATGGATAATCTTCGTGGGCGAGGGTCTGCTCGAAAGTAGCTGAACTTTCGTGCAGGAACTCTTTCACGCTTTGCCCACCGATTTTAGCCCGCAGCGCAAGGGTGTTCACGAACATACCCATTGTGTTGGACACCTTCAGGTTGCTGCGCCCGTTTGAAATGGTGGTGATACATACGTCATCACTTCCCGAGAAGCGGGAGAGGCTGTAGAATACGGCGCTGAGAAGAACTGCTGAAGGATTGACTCCCTGGGCCTTGGCAAGACGCTCGGCATCTTTCCACACGAGGGGTGCCCAGACGCGGCCGTTCTCTCCCTGCGGCCGGGGGTTGGTCAGGTCGGGAGCAAGTTCGGTCACGCTGTCAACGTCGGAGAGACGCTCCTTGAAGAATGCCTCCGAAGCGGCAAAAGCTTCGCTCTGCTCGGCCTCTTTCTGTTCTGAAACAAACTGGGCATAGCTACACATTTCTTTCTCTATCTCCTTTCCTTCCAGAAGGTCGCAGATTTCATGGATAAACAGGTCATAAGAATAGCCGTCACAAACCAGATGGTGGATATCACTATACAGGTAGAGACATTTATCAGTCTGGACGATGGCAAAGCGGAAGAGACGGTCCTTTGCGAGATTGAAGGGGCGCACGAATCCGTGGCGGAAGGCAAGAGCCTCCTCATCGCTCATTGTGTACTCCTCCACTTCCACCGGAGTTTCGCGGTCTCCCATTACCTGCACCACACCAGTCTCATCGGTGACGAACTGGACAAAGAGGGCAGGATGGTTCTCGGTAGCCTTCTGCACCGCCTCACGCAGCTTCTCGACAGAAACCTCTGAAGGGAATGACATACATAGAGGCGTGTTGTAAAGAGTAGACGTGGGGTTCTTCATGCAGTCGAAGTACACTCCGGTCTGAGAGTAGGCAAGAGGTACGGAGGCAGGAGCCTCCGCTGAAACGGTCCCCTCCTGAGGGCCTCCGGAAGTAGCGGAGGTCTCCGACAGCACAGTCTGGGAAAGGATTTCGTTCTCGATTGTCTGGATGCTTCCGCCGCCGGAGAGAAGCTTGGAATCCAGCTGAACCCCGAAACGCTTGTAAATCTGCGTAGCCAGCTTGATCGCGAGGATCGATGTGAGTCCCGCCATTCGAAGGTCCGTAGTCAAGCCGAAAGCATCGGTGTTCACAACGGAAGCGACCATGTCTTTGAGCTGCTGCTCAAGGACATTTAGCGGAGCTGAAGATTCTTCTTCAGCCTCAACTCCCGAGCCGATGACCGGTTCCGGGAGGGCTCGCCGGTTCACTTTCTGGTTCTGATTCAGTGGAATAGAGTCAATCTGCATAGTAGCCGCCGGGACCATGTAAGGCGGCTTACGGTCCAGAATAAACGCATTCAGATCCTTTACTTCAATTTTTTCATCAGACACCACATAAGCGGCGATATATTTTCCGCCCGTAGGATAGTCGAAGGCCTGCACGGTTGCGTCCTTAATTCCCGGGAACTGGCGGATGACGGCCTCAACTTCCTTTAGCTCGATGCGGAAACCGCGAATCTTCACCTGCCCGTCCTTACGGCCAACAAACTCGATGTCCCCGTTTTCGCGGTAGCGGACAATATCGCCGGTGCGGTAAACCCGCTTTCCGTTCCATTCTACGAAAGCAGCTGCTGTCTTTTCCGGCTGGTTAAGATACCCTTCGCCCACTTGCGGTCCCGCAATAATCAGCTCGCCCGAGGCGCCCCAAGGGAGTTGCTTTCCGAAACGGTTGACTATGAACAGTTCCACATCGTCATTTGGCTTGCCGATAGGGATGTTGGGTTCATTCTTATCCACATAGTGGCTGCATACGTACACTGTCGTCTCTGTAGGGCCATATGCGTTGAGAAGGGCATAGGATGGAGGATCCATGCTCATCAGCTTCTCTCCGCCTGTTCCTAACCATTTCAGGCCCGGGATATCGGGGAAATTGAGCGCCAGTTGGGTAGCCATCTGGGTGGTCATGAAGCAGTGGGTAATTCCTTCCTTGATCAAGTAATCATTGATACCTGCAAGGTCGAACCGGATATCGTCCTGTATAATATAAATTGTAGCTCCGGCCCATACGCAGCTCCACAGGTCAAGCTGGAACGCGTCGAAACCGTAACCGGCATAGGTGGCGTAACGGGAACCCTTTTCGAGGTGGACGTTCCTGGTGCTGAAATTGACGAAACTCCTGAAGTTTTTCTCGCTGAGCATAACTCCCTTCGGGGTCCCGGTAGTTCCACTGGTATAAAGAATCACAAGGGCGCTGTCTCCATCATATGCAGAAGCATCCTCTTTCATAAAGGCGAGTCGCTCCTCCGGATAACTGCTGTCCAGAGGAAGGGAGGTAAGGCCGGCCTTGGCAATGGCCAGGGGCGCGAGGACCATCTTTTCATCGCGAGGAACAGAGAATCCAACCACTCTCTCGCCGCAGCGGACTGTATATGAAGGGTCGATACTGTCAGTCAACCTGTCCACCTCGGCAAAGGTCAGACGCTTGTCTCCCGCGACGCAGAAGATGTCATTCGGCCGCTCCGCAACATGCTGCTTGAAGCGTTCCACGAGGCTCGGAAGGCTGTCCGGGGATTTCGGGTCCGGATTCAGGCCGTTTAGCCACTGAACCTGCTCCGGGGTAGAGTATTCCACATCCTTCACTTTTTCGGCAGTCTTCATGGAATGGAGAATAGCCTCGAAACAATGGGAGAGCTCCGACATGAACGAATCAGAGTAGTCAGCATTGTCATAGGCTATCTTGAGCGAATAGACACCGTCTGTTTCGAACAATTCGGCAGAAAGCTTCCACCCTGGAGCCGGCTGACGAAGGTCCTCGTAGTGAACAGGTGTATCTCCGAAATGTAGTCCTCTCTTGCTATTGAGCACAGAGCCCTGATAAACGAAGGCAACCTGGTTATTTATTCCAAGGTCCTTCACCGCATCCTGATAGGCATAGAACTGAAGGCTCTGGGCCTTCTCCATTTGGTCGGAAAGCGCAGAGAACACTTCTCCGAGAGTCATGTCTCCTCCTACCTGGACGAACACCGGGATGGTATGGACCATCATCGTGACGGTCGAAAGGGTACGACGCTCGCTTCGGCCGAAGTACACAGTGCAATAAGAAGCCTTGTCCTCGGCGCTGTAGGCCGAGAGGAGCAGTCCCCATGCCGCCTGCATAAGCGTGCTTTCGCTTATATTCCACTTACCAAGAATCTCCTGAATCTCTTCTTTATCGATATTCAGCGGGAAATGAGTGTAGCACATCCTAGCAGGGACACCGGCCTGAGTGCTCTGGGGCAGCGGCAGAGAATCCGTTTCCGCCGCATCGCAGAAGGTCTTTGCATACCATTCCCTCGCCTCGGCCATCTTGGCTTCATCCTCTCGAAGAGCTTGTTCTTCGAGGGCGAGAGTCCCGCCATCAACCTGCTCACCGGCAGGTTTCTTCCCGTTGAAACAGCGCTCAATCTCCATCAGCATCAAAACAATGGAGAATCCGTCGCAAAGCACATGGTGGAAATCGACATAAAGCCATGAAGCCTTAGGTCCCTGATAGACAGCGCAGCGGTAAAGCCTTTCCCCATGGACGTCCATCGCCTCTCCGATGGCGGGCTGAACCTCCTCCAGCGAACCGACCTTGAGAATAGGAACCGTTTCTTCCATCGACGGGAAGGAACCGCTTTCCACACATGGAATACCATCTTCATCCACTACTATTCGGGAAGCCAGGAAAGAATGGGCGCAGAGTGCCTCATAGACAGCACTTTGGACTTTTTTTAAATCGACGTCCGCAGGAAGGTCAAAGAGCACCGGGTTTTGGTAATTCGCTGAAGAGTCAGAGGATGTCACGCAGGCATAATAGATGCCCTGCTGGCTTTGGGAAAGGGGAAATTTCATGACTTCTAGGTCTAAATAATTGCTTATGTGCGGAATAGTCGAATATTTGGTAAAAATAGATAAATTATTCTACTTTTGCAACGTGATTTATTTAAATACACATCCCCAGGAGCTTGATATCAATCTTGCTCTCAATAAAGTAGGTCCGCAGCGCCGCGAGGCCGCCCTGCGTTATGTAAAAGAGAGCGACAGAAAACTTTCCCTCGCTGCTTTCTTGCTGCTCCAAGGTGCTCTTGAAAAGGAATATGGAATCATGGAGCCTCCCCTTTTTTCTTTCGGGCCGCATGGGAAACCCTTCCTTCGAGATTATCCCAATATTCATTTCAACATGAGCCACTGCTCTAATGCCGCACTCTGCGTTATCAGCGACACTCCGGTTGGTTGTGATATTGAGACTGTGGAAAAATCTTTGGACATGGACCTTTGCAAGTATTGTTGCAGCCCTATGGAGATGGAGGCGATTCTCTCTTCCGACAATCCCGAAGTGGCCTTCTGCACACTTTGGACCCGAAAAGAAGCTTTCCTCAAATGGACGGGAGAAGGACTCACCGACAATCTCCCGAATCTACTTTCGTCCCCCGAAGCCGCAGCCGCTAAATTTGAGGATTTTGTCTCTCCGGACGCCTCTTTTGTCTATACAGTTTGCCGGAAAGCTACTTTTTAACATCAAAATCCCACTTTTTTAACAAAAAAAGGAATATATTTATTAAAAAGTATTACTTTTGTTTCCTCAAAGAATATGAACTATCTAATTTGCTATAAATAAATTAATTAACTAAACAACCAATCTAATACTTTATGCAAAAATTTTTGTTAACGGTTGCATCCGCTATCTTGGCAGCGATGATGTGTCTGACAGCATCAGCCCAAAGCAGGGATGTAATCTCCGGTACCATTACTTCTGCTAATGGTGAACCATTGATTGGAGCCAGTGTTATTGTCAAGGGCAATGCCGCTCGCGGTGCTGTCGCTGATTTCAATGGCGCATACTCCATCCCCGCTTCAAAAGGCGAGACTCTCGTTTTCGCTTGCCTTGGTTATGATGACAAAGAAGTCACCCTTACCGGTGCCACCCGCGTCGACGTAGTCCTCGATGAGGATGTCAACTTCCTTGAGGAGACAATCGTCGTAGGTTACGCCCCGATGAGAAAGAGCGACTTCACCGGAGCTATCGCTTCTCTCAAATCTGACGAGCTCCAGAAATCCACTGCTACCCTCGGTTCTTCCCTCGTCGGACGTGTCGCCGGTGTCGAGGTCCGTCAGTCAGACGGCGCCCCTGGATCAGGTGTCAACATCCGCGTCCGTGGTGTCAACTCTCTTACCGCAAGCGTCGCTCCCCTCTATGTAGTCGACGGATATCCTGTTGCTGATGATGATTTCATCAACCCCAACGATATCGAGTCCATCGAGATCCTTAAGGATGCAGCTTCTGCAGCAATCTACGGATCCCGCGGTGCTTCAGGCGTTGTCCTCATCACTACCAAGCGTGGTTCCAACACAGACAAGGCTAAAGTTACCTATGAGTATTCATATGGAAGCCAGACCCTTGGCCACAAAATCGACCTCCTCAACGCTCGCGAGTTTGCAGAGCTCTATGTCGAGGCTCGTAACAACTCTTACTGGGCATACTGCCAGAAGGGCGGTGTCGAATATGATCCCAGGGACAACAACGAAACCCGTGTTGCCAAACTTACCGCAGCGGGCGTAGGTCAGGCCCTTGGTACTATCGGTCTCCATCCTTTCTTCTGGGATTTCAGCAAGAATGACTATGCTTCTACAGCCTTCATGTATGACACAGACTGGCAGGACAAGTACTTCACCAGACAGGGAATGCAGCGCCACAATGTCAGCGTCCAGGGCGGAAACAAGAATATCCGCTACATGGCATCCCTCGGTTACCTCGACCAGAACGGTATCATCGCTCCTTCAGGCCACAACCAGATCAATGCCCGTATCAACCTCGACGCCCAGGTCAATAAGATCCTCCACGTTGCTGTCAACTATGCAATGACAGACACCAAGACCCGTGAGGTTAAGACCTACGGTCGTGCAAACGGTGGTGGTGAGAACTCCGAAGGTTACGACGGCGCAACTCAGGGCGTTCTCGTTTCCATCCCGAACTTCCCGTACATCAACGAGACCACCCCGAGCGGCAGCTGGATTGAATCCAACGTCAACGGTAACAACACCTCCGAGCTCTGGCTCTCTTACAACCAGGCAGGAATGATCGCCCGTTCATGGCAGCAGTTCTTCGGTAGCAACTGGTCGTTCAACGGCGCTGAGAACCCTGTTCTCATCGCTCAGGAACTTGCTATCAACAATACCAAGAACCGCCACAACCTTTCTATAGCAGCCACCCTCGAGCCTATCCAGGGTCTCAAACTCAAGGCTCAGATCGGCCGCCTCTGGTACAACCAGACATGGCAGAAATATCGTCCGACTTCTCTCGGCGCAGGTTCAACTATCGCTTACAGCCCGAACCTCGAGACCAGCCAGCACTATGCAATGTCTACCGCTACCCGCGAAGAGGACTCCCTCGCTGAGTTCACAGCCAACTACAAGAAGGGATTCGGTGACCACCATATTGACGCCCTCGCCGGTTTCACTATGCAGGATCACACCTACAACAAGATCGGTATCAAGGCTATCCAGTTCACTGACAACCGTATCCAGGACATCGTCGCAACAGTTGATCCCAACGCCGTTCAGGAATACAATGTCAACCGCTATGAATACAGCCTCCTTTCCTATCTTGCTCGTTTCAACTACGCATATGCAGACCGTTACACTGTAACCGCCAGCTTCCGTGCTGATGGTTCCTCCCGTTTCGGAAAGGACAGCAAATACGGCTACTTCCCTTCAATCTCCGCAGGATGGACCCTTTCCAACGAGCCTTTCCTCAAGAACAGCCTCCAGGGTACCAATATCCGTCTCCGCGCAAGCTGGGGTATGAGCGGTAACAACAATATCGGTAACTACGCTTCTATCGCTACCATCGGTACTGGCACAACCGCTATAGGATCTACTATTGAAGCTATTTCATACGAGTCAGCATTCGTCGATTCCGGCCTTAGCTGGGAGACCACAAAGCAGACCAACCTCGGTCTCGACCTCGGGTTCTTCAACGGCAGGCTCAACATCATCGGCAACTGGTACAACTCCATCTCAACCGATGTCCTCTACAGCCTGAATATCCCTACAATCTCAGGTTCAGGTTCAACTACCACCAACCTCGCAGATTCCAAGATCCGCAACCGCGGTTTCGATATCCAGCTTGACGCCCGTATCCTCGAAGGCCCTGTTACATGGACCGTCGGTACGAACTTCTCACTCAACCGCAACAAGGTTCTCTACCTCTCTGATGGCGTTGATGAGATCCTCATGAAGACCATGCGTTCTTCGGAGACCCACATTACCAAGGTCGGCTATCCTATCGGCTCTTATCTTGCATACCGCACAATGGGTATCATGTCAACAGCTGACTATCAGAACACCCTCCTTGACCGTGAGGTCTACATCGCAAACGGAAACAAGTTCCCTGAGAACTATACCCTCAAGGGACCGGCCGTTCCGGATTACTCACTCGAGTATCTCTCGCCTGGTAACGTTATCTACAACGACTACAATAACGATAAGACCATTTCGGCTTCCGACCGCGAGATCGTAGGCAATCCTTATCCTGACTTCACAGGCGGTTTCAACACCACCCTCTCTTGGAACGGATTTGACCTTGCCCTCGGTTTCACCTACTCAATGGGTGCACAGGTCGTCAACTTCAACGACTACTACTGCTACAACTTCGAGGGATCAGGCAACCAGTACGGTGTCGTCCGCGATCGTTGGATCAGCGATGCACAGCCCGGAAGCGGTACTGTTCCTAGAGCTTTCCGTCATGGTAACAAGAATACCGGTCTGAAGGTTTCCGACCGCTACATCGACGACGCAGATTACCTCCGTCTCTCGACTGCAAGCCTCGGATACAACTTCCCGAAGTCTCTTTGCGACAAGATTAAGCTTCAGGGTCTCCGCGTCTACCTCAATGGAGACAACCTCTTCACTCTCACCAACTACCGCGGCTTCAACCCGGAGGTTGACCAGATCAACAACTCCTACGGCAAGACCTCTACGGAGAACAAGTCCAACACCAACATGATGCCTGGATTCGACTGGGGTTCATACCCGATCGCAAGAATCATCACCGTTGGAGCTAAGTTAACCTTCTAAATGATGACGATTATGAAACTCAAATATATTATCTCAGCCATTGCGATTGTAGCGCTCAGTTCATCCTGCCAGGATTTCCTGAACCTCAGCGATCCTGATAAAGTTACTGTTGGTAACTACTATCAGACTGAAACCGACCTCGAGCAGTCTCTGTTCGGCGCATATGCGAAGATGAAAGACACCTATGCCTTCGGTACCGGTTGCGTCTACTTCGAGGAATGCAAAGCCAACACTCTCTTCTATCCTGATACGGGTGTAAACGCAGGAGAAAACTCCTCTTTCGATAACTGTACTGTTGTTTCAACCAATCAGTTCGTAGCAAGCCGCTGGAACTCCCTTTACGGAACCATCGACCGCGCAAATGTCGTTCTAAAGCATCTCGACGATGTCAAATTCGCCAATGAGAACACAAAGAAGTCCTTCGAGGCAGAGGCACGCTTTATCCGTGCAATATGCTACTATGCTCTCGTTACCGATTTCGGTGCAGTTCCGCTAATTCTTTCAAAGCTCGGTACTCTCGGCGAGGTCAATGCAGCCAATGTACGCGTAGACAAGGATAAGGTATATCAGGCTATTTTCGACGACTGTAAGGTCGTTGTCGAGAGTCCGCTTCCTGACCTTCAGAGCGCAGCCAACTGCGGCCGTGCATCCAAGGTCGCAGCCCTCACTCTTTGGGGAAAGGCAGCCCTCCAGATGGCCACAGATCCCGATTTCTCCGCACAGAAGGCCACTCTCTGCCAGACCGCTATCACTGAGCTCGAGGCTGCTTGGTCAAAGAAAGGCTTCTCCGCTCTGAAAGACCTCCCCATAGAGGATGCTTTCAATGTTGATAGCCAGGCTGGCGCAAAGGAGAATATCTTCCAGCTCTCTTATGTCAGCGGTTCTACCTCTGCCAACTCAAGCTACAATACCCAGTTCCGTCCCGTCAACATTGACGACCCCGCCAAGGAAGTCAATGCAAAGAAGAGCGCCGGTGGCTTCTTCATGAAAGAGACCCTTGCTCCTACTATCTGGGACGAGGCCGGTGACGCTCGTTTCGACAAGCTCATTGGACACGGCGTAAGCAACTCTGTTCCTTACTGGTATACAGTTAAATATAAGGATCTCAATAGCTCAGGTTACTATGGCTGCAACCGTATCATTTATCGCTATGCAGACGTAGTCCTCATGCTCGCTGAGGCTTACTACCACAAGGGTGACGCCACAAATGCTCAGAAGTATGTCAATATGGTTCGTGAGCGTGCCGGTCTCAAAGCAACTTCAGCTACCGGAACCGCACTTCGCGATGTAATCTACAAAGAGCGTGACCGCGAATTCGCTTATGAGTTTATGAACTGGAGCGATTGGAAACGCGGATTTACCAAGGATGAGATCAAGGCCAAGATGAATGCAAGGAATGCAACCGAGTATTCTGAAACAGACCTCCTCCTCCCTATTCCTCATGCACAGTGGCTTCTCAATCCTGAAGGACTCAAACAGAACCCTGGTTATAACGACTAGTTCTTCCCTTAATAGGAAATAAGCAAATGAGACCGGCCTTTTCAAGGGTCGGTCTCTTGTTTTTCGCTTTTAAAACGCTATATTTGTATGTTAAGTATTATTCAATAACACATCATGCTCAAAGAATTCAACCCTTCACTTGCAGAACAGTGCGAAGATCTATACGCAGAAATGGTAGACGACGTACTTTCAGACCTTCTTAAGATTTTCCCCTACAGGGCCATTCCCGATGAGAAGGAAAATGCTGATTGCGAAGACTTTGTCGACTATCTAGGCAAGAAGATTTATACCGGGAGCGGCTCTCTTCGAGACCTTCCCGAAATCAACTTCGAAGCCGGACAGTTCTCGCGCAAGGCCGTTGAAAACATGACTCCGAGGCAGCATTTCCTCGCCGACTGCTACTTCGCAGAGACAACCGGAAAGCTTCCAACGGCAGAAGATCTCCACGTTTCCATTATGGAAAATCTGGATGCCCTTCTCTATGAGCTCGGACGCCGCGTTGTAGAAGGAGAATAGTCTCAGACCTTCTCAAGAAGACCTGCTTTCAAGTCTTCCTCAGCCTGCTTTTTGATTTTAAAGTGCTGCTTTTTACCCGTTGCGGTGAAAGGCAGCATTTTGACGAAACGATAGTAGCGTGGCCTTTTAAAAGACGCCATATAGGGACTGTCCTTGCAGAAAGTATCAAGCTCCGCCGCAGTAAGAGAAGGATCTTTCCGTACGATGTAAGCTGTTACCAGCTGGCCTCTCATTTTATCTGGCACAGAAGTCACGACGCAGTCTGCCACCTTAGGATGACGATTCAGAACCTCTTCTATTTCAACAGGATAGATATTCTCCCCCGATGATATTATCATATCATCCTTACGGCCGACAATGGTGACGTATCCGTCCTCGTCCCAGGTCGCGAGGTCTTTGGTGTACATGAACCCTTTGTAATATTTGCTCTCATCCTCCGCAGGATTGTTGAAATAACGGCATGGAGACTTTGCTGGGGAACAGATTATTACCTCTCCGACTTCTTTTCCGTCTGCGGCCGCAAGGTCATCCGGCTCGGCCTTCCTGTCTTCATATATCTTTACCACCCGAACATCGTCGTCTATGCATGAGGTCCCGGCAGAACCTGCATGATCCGGAAGGTCGAAGGGACGGAGGAAGGTATTCCAGAAAGTTTCTGTCGTCCCGTAACCATTGAAAATATTGTGAGTCAAGATCTTCTGATACTTGATGCAAGCGGCTTTTTCGAGCGGGCTTCCCATTGTGACTATTCCCTTCAGGGAAGAAATATCCCTCGGAGACTTTTCCTGTTCTGATGAGAGACTTTCAAGCACGGTCGGAACACCTACAAGGAAAGTAATTCCATACCTCGAAACATAATCAAGAGTCTTATCCGACTCGAATTTAGGCATAACGACCATTGCCGCCCCGGCATAAAGGGCCGGGCAGGGGCCCGCACAATGGAGTCCTCCCCTATGGAACCATGGGGTCGTATTCATGGTGACGTCATGAAAGTTCATCGGGAAATGAATCATCACATCGTGGGCGGAAAGGACCTCGTTTATGCTTGAAAGTGGGATAGCCTTGGTTCTCCCGGTGGTCCCGGAAGAATATAGCCTGCAAGTCTCATCATAGATATTATGCTCTCTTTCCGGGAAGTAGGAAGGAGAATTCTTCACATATTCTCTATATGTCAAGGCTGATTCGCAGCCAGTGTCTCCGACCGTCACAAGACGGGCGGGACGGTGCGAGGAAAGGTTCAGGGCACCTCTTACTATTTCTCTATATAAACAACTGAATATCAAAACTTTCGGCCTCGAGTCGTCTATGTTATAAGATAGCTCTCCTTCACTAAGACGATAGCTGACAGGACAACAGATTGCTCCTATCTTATGACAAGCAATATAAGCGAAGACAAATTCCGGGCAGTTCTGAAGCTGCATAAGGACTACATCTCCCTTCCCCACTCCATCGGCGACAAGGGCATTAGCGAGCCTGTCGGCTTCTTCGTTAAGAGAAGAGTACGTCCACTCTTTGCCTTCGTCCGGACTGATCATAGCGACTCTCCTCCCATAGCGGGCGACATTTCTCATGAATCCCGCAATCCAGGTATAGCGGCTTTCGAAAAGGGTTCTCAGATCTTCCATTACACTATCATTTTTCTAACCGAAACAAATGTGGGCAATAGTAGGAAAAATAGCAAATAATGGGAGAAAAATGGATTATATTGTGGGAAAATTGAAAAGTTTATCGATATTTGCGCTATGGAAAAGCGCCTAGACAAGACTCTCCGGCTCGACATGATTCCTCCCATGTCAAGGACCCTTTATGTCAAAAACGAATTCGTGATAGCGGACAATCTCGACCTGAAACTTCCCGAAAAGATCGCCGCAATGCTCTCTGAGGGGCTCCACACCAGGACTCTCAGCCCCAGGGGACTAAGTTTCCCATACCGCATAGGATTCAACGCCATTCTTTTTGTAGAGACAGGCGAGGTGGACTGTGTACTTGGAGACAAGGTTTTCCACGCCAGGGCCTGCTCAGTAATAATGATTCCCTCCGCAACTATACTGATGAATCTGACGTGGGAGGCTGGGACAAGATTTCTGATGATTGCCTATAATGACGGGCATCTTATTTCTTCCATGACGATACCGTCGGCAAAAATAATCCGCGCGGCGATGATAAGGCCCATACATATCCCTATTTCAAGAGAAAGGAGCGAACGCTATCTCCGCCTCCTCGAAGTCACCCTCCATGTCGCAGAAGGAGGAGAGGACTATCATTTCAGGGAAGACATAATAGGAGGATTCGCCGCCATGCTATCCGGGGGACTTGCCAGAATGATTATTGAAATACCCTCAAAAAGAGGGCAATCATCTAGGGAAATAACTCTGACAGAAGACTTTATCCGACTTGTACAGCGTCACTGCAAAGAGCACCGGGACCTTGGTTTCTATGCAGAAGAACTATGTATTACTCCTAAGTATCTTTCGAGAATCGTCCCGAGGGTGACAGGGAAAAAGGCCCTCGGGATAATAAGGGAAAATGTCATTTCAGAAGCCAGGCTGCTTCTTGGAGAAAGGGACCTCGACATCCAGCAAATCAGTGCGCTTCTGGGCTTTCCGAGCGCATCATATTTCAGCCGGTACTTCCACGAAGCCACCGGCATGTCGCCAAGCAAGTATACCCGCTAAGAATGATAATTCATCTTCTTCCCAAGGTTCCCGATATAAGGGGCCCAGAGAATCAGAATAATTACCGCTGTAACAATAGCCGAAAGAAGCAGCATTCCGGCACCAACAGCGAGTCCGATCACAGCCGTAAAGAATATACATGCGGCTGTAGTAAGCCCGGAAACGCCGTCATTACCTTTAATAATGAGTCCGGCTCCGATAAAACCGATACCGGTCAGCACCTGCGCCGCTATTCGGCCCGGGTCCCCATTCAGGAGATCCGGGTTGGACTGGCAAATGTAAATTGAGACCAGCATGGCCAAGGTAGATGACAGGCAAGTAAGTATGAATGTCCTGAATCCTGCGGGATGATGATGAATCTGACGCTCAATACCAATAGCCGCGCCAAGACCGAGCCCGACGGCCATGCGAATAAGAGCAGTAGAGAGTGTTATAGGTGCCATAATCTATTTTTTCTGACTAAACATCCAAGGGAGGAATTCGGGGTCAGTAACCGCTGGATTCCAAGAGCCGTGCCCGACACCGGGGAATTCTATAAGGTCAGCCTCAACCCCGGCAGCCTTAAGCGCCCGATAGGCCTTTCTTGAACCGAGGAGAGGAACCACCGGGTCCGCATCGCCATGGTAGATTCTGAAAGGAGTCTTTATATCAGAAGTGATTCTCTCCGGGTTGACTGATCCGCAGACCGGTACGGCGGCGGCGAAAAAGTCCGGATGGCGAATGACTATATCAAAAGTGGCCATTCCGCCCATCGAGAGGCCCATCACATAGATTCTGTCCCTATCGACCTGATTGCTGTTTGAAAAGGTCTCCAGAAGATCCATAACAGTCTTCATAATCCCTGCCTCAGGGCTCTCCAGGGGCATATCCATCGGATCCAGGGACTTGAAGGATGACCTCATGTCATAGGCCCAGAAATCCTTCTCGGGGCACTGGGGGAAGAGGGCATAGCAAGGGAATTTCTCGCGATTGACGGGGCTTGTGAACACCCGGCTGCAATGGGTAAGCTGCTTCTCATTATCACTTCCCCTCTCCCCTGCTCCATGAAGGAACAATACAAGAGGGTACTTCTCCCCCTCTCTGATCACCTCGGGGACTGTATATCTATAGAAAAGGGTATCTCCACGGGAAGAGATAATACTGTCCGCGGCATATGTATCCGGATCTTCCAATACCGAGATAACTTTCCCTCCCTCCGAGCAAGAAGCGAAAAGGAGGGCTGACAGAAGAATTAATATTGACTTTTTCATATCGTTACCTTTTTCACAAATTTAAGCTTTTTTATTGTTTAAATACAGCAAAAAGCCTATTTTTGTGTTATCAAAGAGAATAAGAACCATATAAAACATCAACTAACACACTAAGCACATGGATTGTAAGTATTTATCAGGGATTTCCCTGGTGATTGCGCTTTCGGTGTTTGCCGGCTGTAAAGAGCCGCTAACGCCGGAGCCTCAGCCACAGACGACCCAGATGACGCTAGTTGCCACCCAGGTCGAAACCAAAACGTATCTCGGCTCTCCCGAAGGATCAAAAATTCCTATCCTCTGGGAAACCAGCGACGAGATATGGGTAAGATCATCCCTCCAGAAGGAGGGAACCCCCGGAACCCGTTTCTCAACTTCCGGAAGCGGTCTTTCCCAAGGTGGGAAGATAGCAGAATTCAACGGAGAGACTCTGGATCAGGGACCATATATCGCCTTCTATCCCTACGCTTTTGTCAATTCCTCGTCAGACAACAAGACAGTCACACTCGAGGTGCCGCAAAAGCAGGAGTACAAGTCAAATAGTTTCGGACATAATGCAAATCTTGCTGCGGCTCTTTGGAGCACCGGGAACAGGGTGACCTTCAACAGTCTCGCCGGTTCGCTCCGCGTCAGCCTCAAGGGCCATTCCGATGTCAGCAAGGTGGTAGTTACCGATAAGGATCCTTCTTCTGTCCTTTGGGGAAAATGCATTGTCACTCTCAATGAAGAGAGCACTGCTATCGAATCGGTAAAATGGACCAATGAGGCAACTAATCGCAATGAAGTCGAGCTCGACCTCGGAACGGATATTAAGCTCGACGGGGCGAATCCTTCCGATTTCTACTGCGTAGTCCCTGAAGGCGCCTTCGCCAAAGGCTTCACAATCACCCTCTCAGACGCCTCCGGCAACGTTATCAATACTATATCCAATGACAGCGGTTCTCCGATCAAGCAGAACGAGGTCATCGTAGTATCTCTCGAAGAGAAGCCTTTCAGCAAGGGTTCCGGTACAGAATCAGACCCTTATCAGATTGCTTCTGCGGGAGATCTTACGATGATGGCTGATCTTTGCAACGGCGCCGATTACGCATCGTTTACAGACAAGCATTTCCGCCAGACCGCTGATATCAATATGCAGGATGTTACCATTCCCGCCATCGGTCCGGACAAAGACCACGCTTTCAAGGGAAGCTATGACGGAGGCGGCTTCACTATCAGCAACCTCAGTCCTGTCGCCGTATCCGGCAATAGCGCGGGTATGTTCGCATACACTTCAGGTGCGACAGTTTCTAATCTTAAGATCGACGGGTACACCAATACAGGAGACAACGGAGAGCAGGGTGTAATTGCCGGCAATGCGGTCAATTCCACCTTCAGCGATATCTCGATCAACGCCAATGTCCACTTCGTCAAGTGCGCCTGCGGCGGTGTCGTCGGTTACATGGAAGGAGGAAAGATTGAGAATTGCTCGCTTCAGGGTTTCATCCATGATGAAAAATATGGTGATTTCCAGGGAATCACCGTCGTCTCGGCGGTAGGAGGTATCGTTGGATGCGCTTCAGGTGCCGAGATCAAGGGCTGCACAGTGAAAGGCGACGTTACCGCTGCAGGTGAGCAGCTCGGAGGTATCGCCGGCCAGGTCAAGAACTGCACGATTGAAAACTGCAAGATCCTTGATGGCAGCACCGTTACCGGCGACAACTATTATGTCGGAGGTATCGCAGGAGAGATGCTCGAAGGAGGAAAGATCACCGGTTGTGAAGTCCAGGCCCAGGTGGTCTGCTGGTATCCCGGAGCAGCCGGAATCGTCGCATGGGTACAGAGCGGCGACATCAGCGACTGCGTCGTTGGATCAAATGCCCTCGTCCGCACAGGCCAGGACAAGGCCGGCGGAATCGTCGCATATATTTATCATAAGAACACCGCCCAGAAGGTCAATATCAGCAACTGCGCGGTCTATTGCAATATCGCTGCCTCATATTCAGTCGGAGGCATCGTAGGTGAGTGCAATCCTACCCACAATGATTCCGAGATCAATATTTGGAACTGCGCATATGTCGGCGGAGAAATCATCGATGCAGGTTATGCAGCTAGCAAATGGACGATGATCGGCGGACTGGTGGCATGGGCCCGTATGGGAAGCACAACCTCCAAACTCAACATTGTCAACTGCTTCAGCAGTCCCTCTACCATGCGCTGCGACTTCCCTCAGGCTCTCGAAGTTGACCTCGGAGGTTTCATCGGCGAGCAGGGCGGATCCAATGCAAGCGTGAACATCCAGGGATGCTACAACACCCTCAATTCCGGAAATCTTATCATCAACGGTAACACCTCTCCTGCCAGCAGCTACTTCCAGTATGGAACTCTCGTCGGCAACCCGACCAAGACCAACCTGCAGGATTGCTACTATGTTGACGGAGTTCGTGCACTTGGAAAGAATAATTCCGGCAATATGGAGAAAGTCGAAGCCATGACCAAGAAACAGATGCATGACGGAACTCTTCTCAATGCACTGAATAGCTTCCAGAGCTCATATTCAGGCCCTCTTACCCTCAAGAAATGGGTCGCCAGCCCGAGCGGACTTCCGGTTCTCGAAGGCATAGCTGCAAATCCTTCAGTTGGCAAGCAGAAAGCACTTAGGGTGAGCCTTATCGGTGATTCTCTCTCCACCTTTGACGGTTATGCTCCTCATGGATATCAGGGCTCCCGCGCTCCTAACGGCTACCGCTGCCACTATCCGACAAGCGATGGAAATGTCACTTCCGCAGCCCAGACATATTGGTACATGCTTACCTACGATCTCCTTTCGAACGCAGTTTGGGATACCAACCTTGCATTCTCAGGGACCGCTGTCACCCGCTGCACAGACGCTTCTTACTCCGATAAATACTGGTACGGCCAGGACTTCTGCACCCGTTACATTGAAAACGGCGGTATGGGTTCTCCTGACATTATCATCATCAACGGTGGTGCAAATGACTGGGCTCATGGAATCTACCAGATGCTCGGCGACCAGAAACTCGTGCGCTATCCTACTACGACTCCTCACCGTCCAAGCGACGCTGCAATGAACGCCGTATATGCCGTTGCAGATGCTTGCAAGACCCTTGAAGAGGCGGAAGCCCTTCCTGACGGATCATTCGTAGAAGCTTATGTAAAGCTTGTCAGGATGATGACTCTCCAGTATCCTCATGTCAAGATTGTGGTTCTCATCCATGACACCTTGACCCCGGATGTAGAAGAGGCGCTGCTGCATATTGCCAACCACTATGACAACTGCCGCGCTGTTGACCTCTATGCAGTAAACGGATTCAATGACTTCGGATGGGACTTCGAGTATCTCAAGAAGGGCTATCAGCCTAATATGCCGAAGCATGATCTCGACTGGAGCAAGATCGTCACAACCGGCGATTTGAGACAGAACAGCAGCGACCATTATTCCGCTCAGGCAATGAAATTCATCGCCGAGAAGATCTACAAGGAAATCGGTTCATGGCTCGAGTCATCAGCTTCCTACAACGAATCCGATAATGGTTCTATTACTGATTTTGACAATATTAACGGAGCATGGTAATGAAAAATAAATATATAATCCCGTTTCTGATGTGCTTCGCCGCACTTGCTGCGTCATGCACAATTGAGCCTAAATCTCCGGAAGAGGAGCTCTCCGGAGAAGTAGTTACCCTCGAAGCCACTATCGGGACTCCCGAAACAAGAATCCATTTCGAGGGAGATAAAGGCACCTATACCGCTACCGCGTGGGAAGCGGACGACTGCATCTGGGTTCGCAGCGACACCCAGCCCTACTGGGAGAGCGGAGACTGCTTCAAGACCTCCCAGGGAGACATTTCCTCGGACGGACATTCCGCCAAGTTCACCGGACGCACCCGTAAAGACGGCAAACTTGCAGCTGTATATCCCTATCTTCTCGTCAATGGCGCTTCTACCAATGAAAAGGTGATCCTCGACATCCCTTCCACTCAGGAGATTGTCGCAGGAGACTGCGCCAAGTATTCCAACGCTGCAGTAGCTTTCTGGGCTGATGGAACTGACAAGTTCGCGATGAAATATGTTTTCGGAGCTGTCAAATTCAGCTTGACTGGAGAAAGCATTGAAGTCGACCACTTCGAGCTTTTGGACGCCAACACTTCAAGCGCTCTCTGGGGCCCCTTCACAGTGGTTCCTAATTACGAAGCCAAAGATATCGCTTCCATCTCACTTGAGACTGCTCCTTCATCCAACAAGCTCATCCTCAAGCCCCAGGCTGCCGTTACACTCAGCGCGACCCCGTATGAGTTCTATGTAATGCTCCCCGAGGGATCACTCTCAAACGGCTTCGTAATCAAGGCTATCGACGCCTCTGGAAAGACTATTGCAAGCCTCGTCTCAGACAAGGACAATTCTGTAGCCAGAGGGAAGGTCGTCAAGATGCCTGCTGCTGAACTTAAGAAGGCTGCGGAAGGTGAAGCCTCTCTCGAAGGAAGCGGAATTGAAGCTGATCCTTATATTATCGCCAGCGCTGAAGACCTTATTTCAATGTCAAAGCTGATCAATTCAGACGAGACTTATGCAAAATACGCTGACAAGATTTATAAGCAGACAGCCACTATCGACATGAACATGAAGGAGTTCACTCCAATCGGCGCTGTAGCTGCAAAACCTTTCAAGGGTACCTACGAAGGAAGCAACAATCGAATCAACAATCTGAGCACTTCAGGATACGATGCTGAAAATCCGGCAAGCGGAGTGTTTGGATACGCTGAGGACGCAACTATCTGCAGACTTGCTGTTTCCAACCGTGTCAATACAGGAAACTTCAACCGCGTAGGCGGGTTAGTAGGATATGCCAAGAATTGCACATTCCTTCAGTGCTCTGCCATTAATGGTGAACTCAGCGCAACTGCAAATATGTGCGCAGGAATCGTCGCAGATATGGTTGGCGGAAAAGCAAGTTACTGCAGTGCAGCTTCTATCAAGTTATCCAACAGTAAAAACTATGCTGGCGGAATTGCCGCACATGCCCATGACGGCGCATCAATAGAATACTGCTTCACTAATCATGTCGATATTAATGGAGCAAACGAAGTAGGTGGTATTGTCGGCAAGCTTGACGCTAGTACCATTCTTTCCTGCTCTACCCAGAGAACAAATGTTACTGCCACAGAAGAAGATGCTGGAGGCACTGTCGGCTGGAGTGTCAATAACAGTACGATCAAAGGCTGCAGAATTTATGATAAATCCAAGATAACGGCCGGAGATTATTATGCAGGAGGAATTGTCGGTCTTGTACAACTGTCGACTCTTGAGAATTGCGCCGTCGAAGATTCTGAAATAGGAGGCGGAGATCGTAATGGAGGTATCGCCGGCTATATGAAGAATTCTGTCTCCACCCTTGATGGATGCTCCGTAAAGAATGGCAGCACTGTGTCCGGAGGTCTTAACATCGGTGGTATCACTGGATGGATGGACCTTGGAACAATCAAGGGCTGCAGCTTTGTCGGAAGTAAGGTCGACGCTACCGGAGACGGAGTTGGAGGTATTGTCGGTCGTGCTATTGCAAAGAGCGGCGGAAACAATACTATCGACCTCTGCTGGATAGAAGACAGCGAGATCAAGGGTGCATATAGCGTCGGCGGTATCATCGGATATACCTATCCCGATTCCGAAGGAGTCATTGATATCATCAACAGCGGTGTCCGCTCAGGCATTATCCATCCTTTCCTCTGTGACACCGGCGGCAATCCTGCAAAGGGAGACTGCATGTGCGGAGCCATCATCGGATGGATGAGGAATTCGG
>Ga0256404_1003687_pt1 | contig 30405 bp, 29 predicted proteins | sample RumenRJG_01DNA_FD_185990 | JGI IMG/M metagenome (GOLD analysis project Ga0256404, IMG submission 185990) | Bovine rumen microbial communities from Lethbridge, Alberta, Canada - RJG_01 | ecosystem: Host-associated > Mammals > Digestive system > Stomach > Rumen | place: Canada: Alberta | collected...
CTCGTCAGCGTATGTCAAGTAAGGACTAAAAAAATTTTGAGGTTTTTTCAGAAGCAAAACTCCGGGCAGAATCGTCTGCTCGGAGTTTTCTTCTGAAGGGATAAGCCCAGCCTCTTATTCAGTTTTCAGATACTGAAGGAACACGTCAGAGAAGTTCCACTGGATCTCAATGTGCTCACCATCCGTAATGAGAACTTTCTTGATGAATGCAAGTACCATCTCATTTGTGAGTTGCTTTTCACCTGCATACTTCTTGATATTAACAAGGACTGTGCTGGCCTCATCAGAAGCTTCCGCTTGAACGGCCTGAAGCTTCCTTTCGAGCGCAGTGATGCTCTCTGAGAGGCTTGCAATCTGCTGATCCATTTCAGACCTCAGCTTCAGATAAACGGTCTTGTCCATCTCGCCGGACATATACCGATCCATATTTGCAAACTTGTCTGTGTTCAGCTTCGTGAGTTTTCGCTGCATCTCAGCAATGGACAGTCGGTAGGCCTCCTGATCATTGCCAAGAGCAGCCTTTTTCTTTTTAAGCCTGCCAGAGAGTTCATCACTAAGCGCAAAGAGCGACTGGAGCGCCTGCCATACTGCTTCGTTGATGACATCTTCATACATCTTCTCTTGGCAGCACACTGTCTCAACCGCATACTTGCTGGAGTTGCAGAGATAATATGGTCTCTTAAGCCTCGGATAGTACTGAAGAGCACGACCACATCCAGCACATCGAGCTACTGTTCTCAGTGGATAGTCTCTCGCAATGCGGGAAGAAGGACTTTTCATTTTACGGACAACCTCATTGGCCTTCAGGAATTCTTCTTTCGTCACAATGCTCTCATGCATTCCTTCGACGATGACTTGCTCATCCTTCGGCACAGCAATAGAGTGTTTCCACCCTACTTCCGTGCCCTTACGCTTATGACCAACTACCGCGCCATAATACATTTCCTGCTGAAGGATCTTAAGCACCATCGTAGAGTTCCAAGACATCTGCTCCGTTGTATTTCTGAATTTCCGTGTATCGGGATGGGTCTTTTGAAAATACGCTCCCGGAGTGACAACTTCTTCTTCATTGAGCTGTGCTGCAATCTCAGCTGTTTTCATACCGTTGATTGCAAGCTCAAAAACATGACGGACTATGCCAGCAGCTTCCGGATCAAGCTCCAGCTTGTTCTTGATGGAAGGATGTTTGCGCAGGCCAAAAGGAACGTGACCGCCTATGTACTCTCCACGTTTCATTTTAGCGCGTTTTGCCGTGGATACTTTCACAGAAAGGTCTTTGGAGTAATAGTCATAAAGAATGTTCTTCATGACCACATCCAGACCGCCCGTCGTTCCTTTATAGTCATTACTGTCGTACTGATCATTGATGGAGATAAAGCGCACTCCAAGGAACGGGAAAATACGCTCAAGGTAATCTCCAAGCTCAATATAGTTCCTTCCGAAACGGGAGAAGTCCTTTACTATCACACAGTTGATTTCTCCGATCCGAATTTTATCCAGCATACGTTCAAAAGACGGACGGTCAAAATTTGTTCCGCTGAATCCATCATCAAAGAACTCCTGCTGCGGCATTCCTGCAAATTCCGGATTGCTTTGGATATACCGCTGAATCAAATCACGCTGATGGGAAATGCTCTCGCTCTCCGTCTTGCCTTCCTTTTTTGCAAGATCAAAGTCAGCCTGAGAAAGCCGGATATAGATCCCCAAACTGTAAAAAGCCATTAACCACATCTCCCTTCATCATTGATATCAGCAAGAGCCTCGGCCAGTTCTAATAGATACTGCCTTTGCTCTTCATAGTTGAATTCCACTTCGATCCGCTTGTTCTCATAAACACGGACAGCCTTAACTACAGCCTTGACAAGCTGCGGAGTCATTTCTTCAGCGCCCTGAACAAGGTGAATCGTCTTGAGCCATTTATTCTCAGACTGGAAGGCCTGATCGAAATGTCTCTTCTTATGTCTTGCTTCCTCAAGCTCTGCGGAGATCCGTGCATATTCTTCATCGTATTCTTTCTTTGCAAACAGGTATTCCTGCTCATCCAGAATGTGCTCCACATAGCTCTCATAGAGCTTTTCACGCTTTGTAGCAACCTTCTTAAGCCTCATAGAGATGCTGTTAATCTCGGTTTGAAACTGTTCCTGAAGATTACGCTCACCACTACTGCCTTTCAGCTGGGCAAGCAAAGCCTCGATATTTGTTGCCAGACTAAGCTGTTGCCTGATTGCGGCGAATACTGCGTCTTCAAGCTCTATCGAATTCATGCCATGTCTTGTACAAGTGCGTTCTCCAGAATCGAGGAACCCTGCGCAGCAGTAGTAATTGCTTCTTGTACCGTTTCTGACCTGACGCTTTACAAACCGCATTCTTTTACCACAGTCACCGCAGTAGATTCTCCGGTCAAAGAGATTTACGATCTTATCCCGGTCATCTTTGGACTCAGCCAGCTTCTGTTTATACAGCTCAGAATTCTCATCAAACATCTTCTGGACTTTATCAAAGGTCTCTTGATCGATTATCGCCTCATGGTGGTTGGGGATAATGCGCCACTCTTCACGAGGCGCACGATGCACCTTAACGCCCTCATAAAGGGACTTAGGCATACGGCCATAAGGAAGGCATCCTGTATAATAGGGGTTCTTCAGGATATCAATAAGCGTCCTGCCATACCAGACGGTACGCTTATACTTCTCAGCTTTCCAGAGGCCAAGCTGCACCTTTCGCATTGCAGGAGTGGTTGCCCCCATTTCATTCAGCTGTCTGCAAATCTCTCCGTGTGTTAGTCCTTCTGCTTTCAAGCGGAATATCAAACGGACGTTATCTGCGACTTCTTCATCAATCTCCAACTGGTAAGCTTCAGTCTTTGATTTGATGTAGCCATAAGGGACAAAGGCGGGAAGAAATTCTCCGCGTTCTTGACGCGCCCGGAAAGACGTGATGATCTTTCTGGAAATGTCCTTGGCGTACAGCTCGTTGATCATGTTCTTCAGCGGGATCATTAGAGATTCCTCTGTCCCATCTGTATTGAAGCTATCAAAGTTATCAGTGATAGCAATGAAGCGAACTCCAAGGAAAGGAAAAATCTTCTCCAGATAATTGCCAGTCTCAATGTAGTCCCTGCCAAACCGGCTAAGATCCTTTACAACAATACAGTTGATTTTTCCTGCCCGAAGCAAATCCATCAGCCGATTGAATTCAGGCCGATCAAAATTAGTGCCCTTGGCTCCGTTGTCCTGAAAAATGCCATGAAGCTTGAGATACGGGCGCTCCTCAACATAAGACTTACAAATGGCAATCTGGTTTTCGATAGAATCGCCATCATCGTCCTTGCCGCTGTTTTCAACTGAAAGCCGAACATAAATTGCAGTATTGAATACTGTCATTTCAGCCGTAGAGACTTCTGCCACGGCCTGCGCATTCTTGCGACTTTTTCTTGCCATGAAAAGATACCTCCTTATACGGCCATAGGCAGCTCAACCTGCTCTGCCAGCCTTCTGATGTATTTGATTGCTCTCGCGCATTCATCTTCATATTTGAAGATGATTTCAATGCGGTTTCCCTCGTAAACGTCGATGTGGTCAATCAGTTCCACAACAGCCTTACGGTCAAGGGACTGAATATTGGCGTATCTGGTAAAAACTCCGATCCAGATGCTATCACGCCTGTTTCCTTCAATAACCTGTGACCGTTCCTTTTCCAGAACCGCAATCGCTTCCTGAGCTTCCTCGATTTTCGCGGTATAGCTGTTCTTGAATTGGAAGTATTCCTGCTGATTGATCATGCCCTCAGAGAGGTTTTCATAGAGCCGCATCTTAAAACGCTGTGCTCTTTCAATCTCTTCCTTCAGCCTTACAATCTGAGCATCATAGTTGAAGACATTCCGCTGTTCCTCTGGAAGCTCGTCAATGAAGCGATAAAGCCTCTCGATATTTACGATCATATCAATGTGTGACTGTACTGTCTGGAGCACAGCTTCTGTCAGAACTGCTTCACTGATACTATGAGAAGAGCATCCCTGCTTGCTTTTATTCGTGGAGCACACATAGTAGATGTATTTCTTCTTTCCAGAAGGGATCGTCTTTCTGACCATGTTCTGACCGCAGTCACCGCAGCGAAGAAAGCCAGAGAACAGATATACAGTGTCTTCTTCAGGTGCAGTCCGAACATCACGCTTCATCAGGTTACGGACGGCCATAAAGTCATCGTAATCAACAATGGCCTCATGTGCGTTCTCGACGCGAACCCATTCCGATTCATCTTTGGCAATGACCTTCTTTACCTTGTAGTTGGGAGTGCTTTTCTTTCCCTGTACAAGGACACCGATATAAACCTCGTTTGTCAGAATGCGGTTTATCGTAACAACAGACCACTTGGCTTTTTCATTGACTCGGAAATAAGTCTGTACCTTCTGCCCTTGAGACAGTTTGTACTCCATCGGGCACAGAACGCCTTTCTGGTTAAGCCTCTTGGCAATGTTGCCTTGGCTGATACCCTCCAACTTCCAACGGAAGATTGCTCTTACAACTTCAGCCGCAAAGGTATCAACCACAAGTTTGTTTTTATCCTCCGGATCTTTCATGTAGCCGTAGCAGGCAAACGCGCTAAGGAATTCTCCTTTCTTGCGCTTGATTTCCAGCTGGCTGCGGATCTTAACGGAGATATCCTTACAGTAGGCATCGTTGATCAGATTCTTAAAAGGAATGACCAGCGAAGAAGCCTGATTCTGTTTTTCTGCGCTGTCATAGCCATCATTGATAGCAATGAACCGCACGTTCATAAAGGGAAATACACGCTCGATGTAGTTACCGGCTTCAATGTAATTACGACCGAAACGGCTGAGATCCTTGCAGACCACACAGTTTACTTTCCCTGCGCGGATCAGATCCATCATTTCTTTGAAGCCCGGTCTCTCGAAGTTGACCCCGCTATAGCCGTCATCTACCTTTTCGCAAACAACCTCAATATCGGGGTAATTGCTCAGGTAATCTCTTACGAGTGCTCTCTGGTTGGAGATGCTATCGCTCTCAACCTTGTCGCCGTCATCACGGGACAGTCTGGCGTAGATACACGCCTGATATTTCTTTTTGGACATAAAAATAGTCTGGCTCCTTTCTTTGAACTACCCGTCAAAGTCAGGAATCAGACTTCCGCTTTTAACCTATATTTTATTGACCCTAACGGTATTATAGCATCTTGGCTTTGATTCTTCCAGAGGGGAAATTGTAAACTTTCTGAGTCCTAATTGAGTCCTAAATGAGTCCATATTACAGCCCCCTGATGTAATGCTCCAGACGATCCTCCAAGGTTACGTCTGTATCTGCAAAGCTGACCTTTACAACCACTTTCCCGACGCGATAACAGTACGGGTTTTTAATCTGCTCAAGGAAGTTTCGGATGCGATCTTTGCGAGGCATCTCACCATCCAGATGAACCGAAGTAATATCTACCAGCGTCTCCGGATCAACAGTCCGAACATCAACGCTCCTCATTTCTTCAATACTCATTCTGATGCATCCTCCTTCTCAAGCTCAAAAATCAAGAAGTCATAGCCGTATCGGTAATTGCAATAGGTGCAAGGCTCCTTTACCGTCTGATAAGGATCAACTCTCTTGATATAGTGGTTTGGCGAATTATAAAACTGACTGGCACAGCGGGAGCAAAGGCAAATCTCCATCGGCTCTCCGACGATACGCCTGCGCACCCGAATCGTTCTCCTGATGCGGACGATTTCTTCTGTATATTCAAAATCACACATGTCTCTACTCCTTCCTCTGCACTGCTTCAGTACAAAAGGATATGGCTGAGATCCTGAAGAACCTCAGCCACATAGTTTTCATACTGAAGACTTGCGTCTTCGTTTTTGTGAGTTCATTTCTTTTCCAGTCATATTTGCCGCTCGCGCCCCTGACTGAATAGGGAACATCCCAGCCCACATCCGGTTGATGTGTCACAGGCCGTTTTACCTCCCCGCGGGTCTCGCCGGGCTGCCCCCATTGCGTGATCCTTCTTAGAAGAAGGGCTGTGGCTGGGCAGGAGTATCATTATGCCGTTCAGTCTTCATTGCGAACAGGCCATACCACCCGGCCTGTTTCATCACTCTGTAGATCGCTCGTCCCTTGTGGGAGTCGTGGCGGCAGATGATTTGTCGCTCCGTCCTGAACGGAAAGTAACTGAGATGCTGACCATTCAGTTTTCAAAGGGCACTTGAGAGGAATTGCCCCCTCACTTAGAAGTGGGGACGGAAAATGGAGTACCCTAACAGGAAAAATCAAACTTTTTCAAAAAACTTTTTCCGCAGCTTCTCGATCAGATCTTTCTTGCGTCTGGAAACCTGCATCTCACTGAGTCCATGCTGTTTTGCATAGCGGGAAGCAGCACCGAATCCGTCATGGACGGCAAGCAAAAACTCCCGGTCATCGACCGAGAGTTCTGAGAGAGCTTTATGAAGCTGTTCGAGCAGGATTTTCTGCATGATCATCTCTTCAAGATCAAAGTTTTCATCAATGATATCTCTGCTTTCTAAATCCCCGCACACCTCAGATTCTGCCTCTGAAGGGACAACGTAGCTGAAGGTAATACCCTCTTCCTCACGAGCTTTCTTATCACGCTTCAGGCGTTTCTTCTCAGCGTCGAAGAATCTCCTGATCTCCGCAGTCTGCTCCTCGCTCAGACCTGCCTCTTTGCAGGCCATCTCATACTTATAAATCATGTCATAACCTCCGAATTGAATTGAGTTGTTGTATCGCTTCAATTCGTCGGCTACGGGTATCTTGCGTAGTACCAAAGGCGCTTGCGCATTTTCTATCCTCCTTCCGGTAAGATTTGCCGGAAGGAGCCGCGCACAAAAAAATGGCATGAAAAAAGCCCCACACCCATGACAGGCGTGAGGCTCTATACCCTTATTCAGTTTGTACGCTGTACTTCTCCCAGCGTACATAGTTTACTATATTGGAAGTCGGACTTTCAGTAGGACATCCATCGGACTTTAGTCGGAACTTTATCGGACAAACGTCGGACTTTAGTCGGACTGCTCAAAGGCCAACTGCTCATAGGGTTCACCTAAAGGATTTTCTTTCAGAAAGGTCTTAAGCTTCGGAATAGCACCGCCCCAAAGCGACAGACCAAAGATGTAAATGGCTTCCTTCTTGCGATCATAGAAGCGGCTGCGCTCCATATTCAAGATGTCCAACATATCGCTTTCAGTGTATTTCCACTTCGTCAGATAGCACTTGGACAGGATCTCAAAGTACTGATCGCCGCCATAGGGAAACTCCTTTACACGGATCATGGCCGTATCCACAAGCTCAATCATCCACCGCGTTTCAAACAGCGTCTTGACCTTAGCTTCAAAGCGCTCTCGTTCTACGTCAGGCGCAAACTCTTCCAGATAAAGCAGCGCTCCATCAAGATCAGATCCACAGTAAAGACACAACTCTTCTGCAACATAGTCTGCACGGCCAATCGTTGTCCAGCAGACTCGACGGTATATGTTCAGCAGCAGCTTGGATTTCTGATACAGGTTTTCTTCATCCAATTCTTGAAGACGGCACATGGAATGGATGGCGTTCCATGCCTCAGTATTATGTCTGCTCAATAGTGACACTCCCTTCATGCCGATTCTCGGCGTTCAATCTCCAATCTAATTGCGGCTCTTGGCGGTAAAGGGAAAGAAACCTGCTTCGAGCCTTATTCTGAACAGCTGTGATCTTCGGTATCACACCGGCAAGTTCCGATGCGCTCTGCGCTGCCGGTTGCTGATTCATTCGATAACCTTCGCTTCTACGAACCACTTGTAGTTTTCCTCGTAGAATAGAAAATGTTCACTGCCGCAGATCATCACAGTGTAGCGAATACCTGCACCGCCAGCTCGTAGACTTGCAGCCCTGCGGCAATCCTTCACCCGGTCAATCTCGAACCGTTGACCATCTTCCCATATGATGCACAGCGGCATAAGCTTTCCCTCTGGAGAAAACTCTGCCTGCACCTTCACGTACACCTTGCGTCTGGTTTCAGACACGATCATCACCACCTAAACATATTGATAGAGTTCTACACCGGTCTTGTTCCCACCCTCGAAATAGCCGTGGGGATGAACCGTGTGATCTTCCTTGGCATTGACCTTTGAGAGCAATCGATCCGTGTACATCAGCCCTCGCTGGATGCTATCAAACCCGAATCGGCTGCGAATGACATCTACAGCCACGTCGAGCTTATGAAGCTTCTCGCGTTTCGCTTCATCCACAAATAAATCTAACTGCACAGGGCAAGCAGCATTGATGAGGTCACAAGCTCTGACACCGATACTTCGTATTGGTTTGTGCCAATGATAATTCTCGTGGAATAGCCTCATGGCATTCTCTGCTATCTCGCCTGTTAAATCAGTAGGCTGTTTAATCTTCATCTGCCGCGTGAAGCTATATAATTCATTGTCGCGGACGGATATTTCCACGGTTTTGCACTTGAAGTTGTTCTCCCTGAGCCGTGCTGCTACGCTTTCAGCAAGGACATACGCTATGACGCGCACATCGTCTTCATTTACAAGATCCCTTGGTGTTGTGGTACTATTGCCGATGCTCTTGATAGGCGCTGAATAGTTCTCATGGCTTACCGGAGTTCTGTCTTCTCCGTTGGCAAACATGTAGAGCACGTAGCCCATTTTTCCAAGCCAACGATGAAGAAGTTCCGGATCGGTCTGAGCCAACTGACCAATGGTTGTAATCCCGTATCCATTGAGCTTCCTCTTAGTGGCGCTGCCGACATATAGAAGGTCTTCAACTGGTTGCGGCCAAATGATGTCTCGATAGTTCTCCTTGCTGATAACAGTAATTGCATCCGGCTTCTTATAGTCAGATCCGAACTTAGCAAAAATCTTATTCCAGCTAACCCCGATGCTGACCGTAATGCCCAGCTCAAATTTGATCCGATCACTGATTTCCTTGGCAATCAGTTCTCCGTCACCTTTGCAGGACGCGCTGCCGGTAACATCAAGCCAACTTTCATCCACCCCGAAGGCTTCCTGCTGGTCGGTGTAATCTGAATAGATTTCATGCGCCAGTCTTGAAAATCGAAGGTATAAGTCCATGTGGGGAGGAACAAAGATGATGTTAGGACATACCTGCCGCGCCTGCCAAAGTGCCATGCCGGTTTTCACTCCGGCCTTCTTTGCCAGTTGATCCTTTGCCAAAACGATGCCGTGCCTTGCTTCCGGATCTCCACCGACAGCGAGAGGTCTGCCGCGTAGCTCCGGATGGTGGAGGAGTTCAATGCTGGCATAGCAGTTATTCATATCTGAATGCAAAATCGTCCGCATTTTTTCTTGAACACCCCCTTGACAGAATAGGCAACTTCGGATATTATATAGGCAAGTAATTGCCCATTGCTTACAGGACACATTATAGGCAAGAAGTTGCCCATTGTCAAGAGGCAATTTGAATTTTTAGGAAAGCAGTTTCCTATTAGGAGGTATTCACATGACTTTCGCTGAGAAAATCAAAGAACTGCGTAAACAGAAAAACCTCTCACAAACTGATTTGGGTAAAGCAGTAGGCGTTTCTCTTCGCACGGTGCGCGGCTGGGAAGCGGAAGGACGCTATCCTAAGCAGCATGACATCTATGGAAAATTAGCGGAAGTCCTTGGATGTGATGTTTCTTACCTGATGTCTGATACGGAGGCCTTTATTACGGATGCCAGCGAGAAGTTTGGCAGCCGTGGACAGAAAGACGCAAAAGAACTGGTATCCGAGCTGACCGGCCTTTTTGCAGGTGGACAGATGGCCGAAGAGGACATGGATGCACTGATGCTGGCCGTTCAGGAGGCCTATGTTGAGGCCAAAAAGAAGAACCGCGAGAAGTATACTCCCAAGAAATATCGTAAGGGTTCTTCCAATCAGTAATCGAGTCCTGTTTTTGGTACAGGTCATACTGTATACTTAAATCGCTACCAAAGACGGGAGGTGGGGATATTGGTTCATCTGAACAGCACCAACACCATAATCACCCGTGCCGATACCATAGTCCGCGAAATCGGAACCAGAGATCCGGAACGCATTGCAAAAGAACTTGGTATTGTTATCAAGGAAGTAGACTTCGACCGGCAAAAGGGTGTGTATAAGGTTATCAAACGTAACCGCTTTATCTTCATCAAATCGGATCTGCATGAAGTCATGCGCCGGATTGTCTTGCTGCACGAGATCGGCCATGATCAGCTTCACCGAAAGCAAGCCACAGTCTTTCAGGAATTTAACCTCTTTGACATGACCAGCAATTCGATGGAATATGAAGCAAATCTGTTTGCGGCGCAAATTGCGCTGCCCGACGATGACATCATTGAGCACATCTATGACGGCCTCGATGCCTCACAAATCGCCAAAGCCATGCATTCTGATATCAACCTTGTAGCCCTGAAAGTCAGTGAACTTTCCCGGCGCGGATACTCTTTCCGGAACATCGAGCACCGGAACGACTTTTTGAAATAAGCCCATAACGCAAAAAAGACCGGCCAGCAGGGATCTGATTCCCCACTGGTCGGTCACTTTTTTATTGTTTGTAGCCTATGTCTAGTTAGAAAAACTCTTCCTGAAGCAAATCATCAGCATCCAATTCAGACAAATCAGCATCCACCAGTCCTTCAATGTATTCATCCATAGAATCTGTAACAACTTCATTCCATGAACCACTGGTCTTTAACTTCTCCGCTAGTTTAGAGGCTGAAATCCGTGTTCCAAAAGTATCGTTAAATATCTTTTCTAACCCGTTTATAGACATAGCCCCATGCATGGAAGAAAGCCATTCACAAATCCGGCTAAGGCTTAATGAAGTACTCTCAAGAGAGAGAATAATGCCTCCTGCAACAGAAAGTGATGCTATGGATTCCTGCTGCCTCATAATACATGTTAATAACCAGTCATTTCCCTGGAGCTTATGAATAGCGGGCAAATCTTTTACCTCTTGCCATATACTTCGCCCATTAAAATACGGAAGATGGTAATAAACTGACAGCATATTTTGGAGTTCTCGAATATCTTCTAGAGTTAATCCATAAGCTTCTTTAAGCTTTTCAAGGGACATTAAAATCTTTGGCGCAGTCTCAACGTATTCCAGCGACTTTTTCTTTTTGTCCAAAGCAGATCCGAACATTGAAAGATTAAGAATTCTCCTGTCGAGAGAGCTGAGATCAACAATATCTTTCGAAAATATTATCTTATCAAAGAAGTTAAGTGCAGTCCCATATGAAGCGTTGTATGCATACGCGGTGTGAAGAGTGTAGCCAATTCTTCTAAATGCAGAAGCGTTAATAGCATCGTGAGTGGTATGAACACAAATGGAATCGAAAATCTCTTCAATATCTTCAATAAACCAAATGTCCCGTTTACTCAAAGCCTTCTGGAACGGCACGATATCTCTTTCATCAATTGCAGGAGCATCAATGATATATTGACCATCGATGTAGTACGTTCCAACTGCATTGGAAACAACAGGATTCCCTTGTGCACTTTCTTTACGTAATCCGTATCTCTCTTCGTAAGCTTCGTAATAATCCAAGTAGGCCACGGGAGAGATTTCTTTCAGAAGTTTTATGGCTTGCTTTTCTTCTGATGCATCACCTAGTACGATCACAGGAACTCTACGGCAATGAATTGGAAATAGTTTTTCATTCCACAAAGATATCGAAGATTTGATGACATAGAACAGTTCATATCCATCTCGAATATCTAACTCTTCCATAACATCTTGATAATCACGAAAAATAAGATCAGAGGAAATCACCATGTTCTTATATTGTCCAAAATCAACCGTCTTCCATACAACTCTTGGATCCGCCGAACAATACCTGACCTTATTATCGCGGTTAAAAACGATTCCCTTTGTATTTCGTAAATGGTTGCCAACGGTACGTATGTTTATTTTAAGTCTGTCCGCAGGATAGCCTTTTCTATCTATGTACCTGTAATACTCTGCCTCAAACTCTTCAATGCTGAGAGGATTATCGGAATTTCCAATCAAAACCCTCATTACCATTTCTGTTTTTGAAACAGTCTTTTTATCATCTCGCACCTCTTCCTCGTCTAAAAAAAGTGCAAGTTGGTCTTTCCACAATCCTGTATACTCTTCTAATGCTTTTCTTGTAAGCGCAACTTTGCCGCGAGAATACCGAATGGCAAGGAACTCATAGCCTTCCTCTGATATTTCGGGGAAAGCCCTTAAAAACTGTGCCTTGAGCAAATGAAAATGCTGATATGGCTCACTGAAATAATCCTCAAAAAGCCTAGGGAATTTGCGAACCAATTTAACAGTAATTTGTCGAACGCGTTCACGGGTCAAGTCAAATAAGTCACCAATGTCCTGAAGGCTTTCACCCTCAGTTCTGAACTGAAGAATTTGAGCTGCCCTATCTTCAGGATCGCATATCTTATCATAGGCATCAAGAAATGAGTCACGAGAGACGAGAAAAACATCTCTGAATTTGACTATTATATTACCTTCAAGAGCTGTATCAACAAGGAATTCCGAATCAAAAGGTAAATCAAGTGATGCTATATGATCAGATAGGGCAATTGGAGTAATCATCCCTTTTATCGAGATGGATTCCCAAAAAGACTTAAACTTGTTATGGATTTGAGGTAGCAAGAGAACTGTTCTAAGCGCTGCGTCACGGTCGCCCACTTGGATTCTTTCAGAGTCATCTGTAGTTATGATATAGTCATACAACTGCTTCCAGTATAAATGCATTATCGGTTCGAGAGACGCGGAAACCCATTGTAAGAGAATTTTCAGGTCAGCATTAGTAGGCTCCTGTGGAGTTCCGTTTTCAAACACGATGTTCTCCCGAATCCATAAGCAGACAGAATCCCGTATCTCCTCAACAGATTTTTTTCCTAGGCCCTTCATCTGAGCGAAATCAGGCTCAGCCAGTAATGCGACCTTATCAATTGTTAAACAACCAGCTCTATGAAGGGCATTATATGGACGCACAGACAAACCCAGTTCGTCAATAGAGTGGCGGGACATCTCAGCCAATTGCTCGTTGGAAAACCCTATAGGCTCCGGACTTTCAGCAGAGTTCCCATCGGTAGCTTGCTCAATGATTAAACCCGTGTTTTGCAAGACGCTTTTGATCTCATCAAGCGTCTTTACGCCGATATTTCTCTGTTGAGCAATACTCTCAATAGGTGTATCAATTAACTCTTCTAAGGTATGTATTCCCATCCTATGCAACACATTACTTGCACGAACAGAAAGACGCAATTGTTCTATAGGTGTCCCAGCCATTTCTATCACCGTTTATTCTTAATACTCAGGGCGAAGTAGTTGATCATCATCGTCACCGTCGCTACGGCTTTCTATGAGCGAATGCTGATCAAAAATTGTTTTGTACGCATAATCAACCGTTTCATCAATGCCAATGGTTGCGCTGCTTGAGAAACTATCATACAGAATCTCAATTCCACCTAAAACATACGCATTGAATAGCGCAAGGGCTTCTCGCATGATGTCCACTTCTTCCTGCGTAACAGGAGGAACGGCGTTCTCATCCATTTTATCTCTATACCGGAAGCAGATATTGGCACGCTCTTCCGGCGACCAAGACTTTGTAGTATCAGCCAAAATAACTGTTCGGAACAACTCATTACACTTTACATGCTCAGTATTAAAAGCATCCGAGTAGATTCTTGCTCTATCTGTTGAATCCGACTGCTCAGCTTGACGTTCGTATAACGCGCCGAGCGCTGCCCCCGCCATATATACATCTATGTATCGCTTAAACGCCTTAGCGTCATTGACAAGGTATTTGATATAAGTGGCATGTTTGCCATAAATGGTGTAATCGCCTTCAAACATTGCTTCTCACCTCACTCCTCGATTTCCGTATGCGACTCAGAATACTTTTTGAGTTTACAGTACTTACCAACTCTATCAGCCATTACCGGTTCAGCATATTGCCAGTCCTTCTCCATTACGAACATAATGACCTGATTGGCTACTTCAGGAAGTACCGCAGAGATGTTCTTGATGTGAGTCTCATCAGCATTAGAGAACGGTGCATCCATAACGAGCGGATACGCCTCATTATCCCACGAAATCGAATCAGTTGCGCTATGTCCTAAAGTTGCTTTCTCTTTCGCAAGATCTACAAGACCTGCAATAAAAGCGAAGTTCTTAACGCGCTTGAGTCCTTCAGACTCTCCGGTTACAACTTCCTTCCCGTTGAGCTGGGCAAACAGTGTTACATGGTACTGCTTATCAATCTGAACCCGTCTCTGACCGTGGTACATCTTCCCAAAGATATCGTTAACTCGTTCCTGAAGCCGCCCGCGCATTTCTTGCTCTTTTTCGGCATATGTCTCATCAATCCAGTTGCAAATCTGCTCCGCGTAAGCAATGTACGCTATGAGTTTTTTGTTCCTTTCAGAGGCAGATACCAAACTGTCGTACAATTTTTGCGCAGACTCGATAGCACTCTGACAAGCACCGATGTCTCTATCGCATCTGGCTTTCTTCTCAGTCATTCGCTTAATGTTCTCTTTAATGCGGTTCATGTCAGCTTCATAGCTGCCCATGTTCTCTTTCCCGAATATGCTCTCATCAATTCGAGCGATTTCGTCTTCAAGCGAAGCTATGCTATCTCTGTGTTTCTGAATTTCCTTATACTTTTGCTCAATTGTTGGATAGAACAAAGAGACATTTCTTCGGTCTACAGTAAGAAGCTGTTTGAAATTCTGGATGGCGGTTCCGATGTGTGCAGGCGGTACATAACGAAGCTCCTCAAGGATGTGAAGGTAAGCACTGTTCCCGGTTTTCCCATCTTCGCTAACCTCCAGCTCTGCGCCACAAATACATCTTCTCCGCTTAATAATATCCCGAATTGAAGATTCAGTCATATCACGGATGCCGCGATCATCAACATTTGCGTCAACCAAGCAAGCTTCGGCCTGATCCATTAGCGGAAGCATGAAATACGTAATTGCTGAATTGCTGAAAAAATCGAGGAACAGCCTGTTGCAGGCTTCTAGTTCTTTCCGCTCACTCTCAAGCCTACCCTCTAAGACTTGCTTTTTTCGCTGCAACTCTGCTGTGTTTTGATTGTCTCGCAGGATTTCAGCAATTTTCTCTTTTTGAGCATTGAGAGAAACAAGCTCTTTTTCAGCACTTTCTATCTCTCTTTCAAGTGCCTCCATGTGTTCGGTTTCACGAGCAATGGTCTCTTGCGCTTGCCTTGCCCGCTCATCACCTGATGAATCCAAAGAAGCATTCCACTGCCCAATTGCAGTTGCCTTTAGCGTGCGGGAACCCAAATGTTTCCGAGCATTGCCAACGGCAGCAAGTCCAAGGAGACCCCGGACGGCATCTGATAGGTCTTTCCTCGAACTAATATCTGAAACACGTTCTGTATCAAAGAAGAAGTAGCCTGATAAGGATTGAGGAAGAATACTGTTGATGATACGTTGTTCTTCACCCTCTCGGACTTGCTTGGTAATGCCATTTTCTTTGTATGAAACCGTAAGTTGGTATTGTAATGCAGTCCAATTTCCGTATCCGCGATCAACATACGGTTGTTTACGAAGGATAATGTATTCCATGCCCTTATGTTCGAGGATCACTTCTACATATACTTCACTCTTTTGCTGAACACCGGCAAGCTCATTAGATACTTCTAAGTTCAGCAAAAACTCCGGATTACTGTCCTTGGGGAAATCGGCAATGCCATATAAGCACCAGTTAAAAGCTTGGAGGATAGTGGTCTTACCGAAGGTGTTATCACCGAGCAAAACGGTCACATTCTTCTGAGGATCATTGGAAAACACAAGTTTTTGCTTACCTTTGAATTGTCTGAAATTATGTAATGTAATGCATTTAATCAACATGACGCTAACACCTCCTTAATCCGCGTTTTTTTCAATGATTTTGCGGATCACCTTTACCATATCTTGAGTAGCATATTCTCCGGTTTTAAGGTTCTGCCGCTCTGCGGAGATGATAAGTTTCTTCATCTGAGTTAGTTTCTGTTCGCTGATAGGGACTTTTTTGATTTCATCAGATAACATTCCCACTTTCCTCCTCGCCTAATAATTCTTCTTCAGTTATGTTAAATCCATGCTTGAGTTCATACAGCAAATCGAATGTGAGCGATGGGTTTTCTGCAATGTCTGCAAAATCCATCATACGAATCAGTTCCCTCTTAATTAAGCCCTTTGTTGACTCAATAATTGCATCATTCTGAGAGGCAAGCGTTTCAAAAGGAAACGGCAAAGTTATGAAGTCATAGATTGCTGCATATTCCTTGCCCGGAAACTTTCGGAGTACTCTACCACGCCTCTGAATATACTCTTTAGGATTAGTACTGCTTGCTAATATGAAAGCTGTTTTAATGCTTGGAATATTCACGCCTTCATCAAGGCACTTAATCGCAACTAATGCTTGGAGTGTTTCCCCGTCTGCAAATGCCGCACGTATCTGTGCTCTTTCTTGGGCAGACTCTTGAGAAGTAAACCGACCTACTCTCATACCTAGAGTATTACCCAGCATTTCAGCTACAAGATCAATTTGCCTCCGGCCAAAGTCACTATCGTCCTCATCTCGCACAGTAGTAGCTCCACAATAAACAAGTATATACTTGTCATCTACAAAAGGCGCAATCTGCTTTTGTAGCTCAGGCAACTTGCCCTTCGCTCCAGCGATTATTCTAGCTCTCTTAATTAGAAGCTGTTTAGCGTGTTCAGTAAGAACAACTTTTCCGTTCTTCTTACGAATTGCCTTTGCCAATTGGCTGGTAATCATTAGGTATTCTGAAAGCTCATCTTGATCCAAATACGTAAGCACCGGGTAATAGTAGTATCTGGTCAACATTTGACTATCAATGGCATCCTTCAGAGAATAAATAATACACTTTTCCCCAAAATACCCTGAAAGCGCCGCAGTACCAATCTCATCATTATGCCGATCGATAGTAGCTGATAAGCCCAACCTATAACAGATATTTTCAGGCAAGCATTTTCTATAGTTTTCTGCGCCCATGTTATGCGCTTCATCCACAACGTAAACAACATCATCAGAAAGAAGCTGTACTTGTTCCTGAACACTTTTCGTCACGAATGATGCGTTCGTCGTAATGAAACAGAAGAAATCAGATACTCTCAGATTGAATGAGCGGATGGCCTGTTCAAGGTTCTTCTTCCAATTCTTTTGAGGAGAACTGGAGTACCCAACAATCGGCTTAATGCCAAATCTCACTATGTCTTCCACCCATTGTTCAACTAAGTGTTGGTAAGGGCAAACAATTATGATTCCAAGCCTTTTCTCGTTATCTCTGAATAGCTGTTCAATGCTAGCTAATGCTGTCAGAGTCTTTCCAGTACCAGTAGCCATATCATAAATCCCGCGATAGCCATTGGTCTTCCAGTTCTGTATTGCAGTTTCCTGATAAGGTCGTATTTTGAAGTCGGACGGCAAATACATTGCATCTATGGGCAGATCATCTTGTGCAGGATCTGAAACAGTGGAATGCTTTGTACTTAGAGAGCTATTGAACGAGTACACTCTGTCTCTAACTGCTTCGGGAAAAGCTATTGTCTCAATCCCCGGTTCATAATCATCCCAAATAGCCTGAAAAGCCATCTGTTTTTGAAACACTCGCTCTCTATCATTTGTCCATGAACAGAAAACATCAAAGGACTCGTAATTTGATGAGAAGGCATTCTCGCTTTCGTTCATAGAACCGGAAAACGCAACTGCATTCCCTTCGCAGTCACTCATAATTCCCATCTTTTCATGGTACATAGCGATTTCGTTTTTCGAGGAAAGAAATGCAATTTTTATATCTAGAACGCCCTTTGCTATGAGTGAAGCTATATAGGACAACCTTTCAGATTCCTCAATTGAGGACGGATCTACAACCCCACGTAGCAATGCACGTTCTATAATCTTGCGGACTTCATATCCTTTGCTTATTTCATCAATGTCTTCTTGTGAAAGTCGAGGAGAGGCAATAATCTGAATCTTTCCACCATTAGCAACTAATCCCTCAACGCCTTTTGAAATTGCAATGAGGGCAGAGGAGGAGAAAAACCCCACGGCTCTTTGATAAAGGGTAGATTCCTGTAGTACCGGAATATAAAAGTCAGTTACCACGTTATCAAGGAGCGATCTGTATTCGTTTTTGATATGAATATCAGCCAGACTCACAACAATCCTCCTCCCTAAATGTTTTCTGAAATGTAGTCGAGCGCATGTTCAAGCTCAGAAAAATCGGCTTCAGTTGTGAAATAGCTTACACTAAATCTTATAGTGCCGGCAGGATATGTTCCCAAATATTTATGAGCTAACGGAGCACATTGCAAACCAGTTCTCACAGAGATGCCTAAACGATCAAAGATGCTCCCACAACTGTCACTACTTATACCTTCTATCAAGACAGATACTACTCCGACATAATTATTATCTGGCTCTATACCAACCAAACGAATAAAGTCATATCTGGAAAGTATGTCGAGCAGTCTTTTTCGATTCTTTTGTTCTACATCTCGAATCGTTTCAACCCCGATTTCTTCAATCCAGCGAAGCGCAGCATTAAGTCCAGCTATTCCGACAGAATTCATTGTTCCCATTTCGTAGCGTTCAGGCACAGAAGTTGGCATATCTTGATTCGCGGAGTCAAAGCCAGTGCCGCCGAATAGCACAGGGTGTAGGTTGGCAGTTGGTTTCATTGCGAAGCCAGAAATCCCTGTCGGGCCATAAAGAGTTTTATGCCCAGCAAAAACAGCAAAATCAATAGTCTCTAATCCTGCATTACAGGGAATTAGTCCGGCTGTCTGAGCCATATCAATTACCACAGTGGCTCCATGTTGTTTTGCTAATACGGATAGTTTCTCCACTGGTGCTACCAATCCAAAGACATTGCTTGCATGACTCATGATGAGAACATCCGGCTTGTTCTTACTAAACTGTAGCCTTATCTCATCTATGTCATACCTTAAATGCCCGTCCATATTGAGCTGTAATACCGTAGCCTTCCCTAACAATTCAAAATGGTGCAGAGTTCGGGTAACGGCATTATGCTCAAATGGCGTGATGTATACAGTTTTTCTTTCTCCTTGAAGCAACCCTTGGATGATGATGTTAAGAGCTATCGTTGCTGTTGGAGTAAAGACAATCTGCTTTGCCGGGCAGTTCAGAAGCTTTTGTAGTCTGGATCGAGTATCGGAAACCAACTGCCCGACAGACATTGCTTGTGCGTAAATTCCTCTTCCGGCACTAGCACCATTTGCTCGGTAGTACTGATCCATAAACGTATAGACACTATCCGGCTTTGGAAAAGTTGTTGCTGCGTTATCGAAATATGCCATACAAACACCTCTTAGCAGAGCTTTTTCAGTACCTCCATAAGAATTTGACGTTTCTCGGCTTCTGTAACTGCCTGTCCAAATGAGTCGAGATCCGCAGTTATCTTGTTTAACAGAAGCTTTCCTCGATTACTTGTCAACACTCTTTCAAATCGTCTTGTCTCAAGGCTACCATCAGAAGAAGCAAAAGTTATTTGATAAGTATTGCTCTCTATGGGTTGATCTGAATGGGATTTGCTGACTTCGCCCCGAAATGCTTCAGCTGTTTTTTTGTGTCGCTGCAAGTTGTTAATACATATTTCAAGGGTCTGATCATTCCAATCTTCAATCCTCAAATCAGTGGTCACCTTTGCAAGGCGTGCTATGAAAGTATCTTCATCATTTGAGATTGCTTTAAGTAGCGCCAAGCATCTCTCTGTTCCATCTGAAAAAAGCTGTTCAAAAACTTTCGGATCAAGACTCTCACACCAATCTCGAATGACCGACGTGAGCGACATCTGGTTAATGTACTCGCGCTTTTCTTTGGGTAAAAACAGTATTTTTACTTTATAGCTGAGATAATGTCGAAGGCTGTTCAGCGCATCGTCATAATACCTCTTAGCTCCGCTGATATTATCTGCAACCCCTACAACAAAACCAGAATAACCGAACGCTTGGGGAATCGCTTGGAACAAGAACTCATGGCCGGATGGGTTCTGCTTAAGCAGCCTGATAAACCCGGCATATCCTTTGTCAATGCGTTTTCCATCAGGCGCAGTTTTCATTTCTTTTACGTATTTAGGCAAAGAGACATACCAGCGTTTCATAGCGGAGATGATATAATCATATGGACTGGCATTTTTCTCTGCCACTACAATAGCATCACAAAACACGCTCTCCATTCTCTGAATGAATTCAACCTTATCCGGATTCCAGTCAATATACTCTAGTTGATAATTCTCCGGGAGAGCATTTATTTGCATTATTGTTTCAGCAGTAATTGCTACTTGCCCAAAGCGATCCTTTATGATGATCTGCTGCTTAAACTCGTGCAATACCACTGCAAGATAGATTGGAACCAGCTCTTTACGGAGTGCAATCCCACCTTCAGGAGAACAAAGCTTTTCGTAAAGAGATGCGAAGGACTGGCACCCCTTTTCTCTAGCCATGCCAATGAAGGCCTCTATCTCTCCCAGCATGTTTGCAATCATGGGGTTCTGACTTGGGTTAAGATTGATTCTTATATCACCCGCTACGTTTTCAATTACGCCAGTACGAACAAGGGTGCTGCGCATAATGGATACTTCTTGCCCTGTACCTGTCAGGCCAAGGTTTGGTTCGAGTTCAGACCGAAGAAGTGCCGCAACGACTTTGTTTCTGCTATTCCTTGCCATAGAAGTTGCTTCATTCCTGTTTAGTGCCTCGTTATTGATAACAGGAGTTTTAGCATAAACTTCATCACAAATTCTGGACAGCAGCTCAGACAATGCTGCTTTTCTTTTTATGGGTTGGACTTCTCCCGCATAAACATAAACTGACTGGAAGCGTTCCGGTCTGATGTACGAAGATATATATGAAACGATCAAGTCACGGAGATCCTCATATACGACCTCATATTCATCAAATAAAACCTTGTCCCCAGCGGCATGATCACGCAACTCTATTACAGCCTTAAATTCACGAACATATTGCTCGATCTCACGATAAGACTTAGGAATGGCAAAAATAGCTCTGCTATATTCACGCGAAACGACTTCTGCCTTTTTTCTGAGATTCTGAACAGAATCGGCGGATTGAGGTAGCAAACCTAAAATTATACCATCAGATGTGTCGTCATTGATTATGGAGTCTAGGACTTCTTTCTGATCTAGGCTATCTTCGCCAACAAACCGGAAAACAAAATAGCGAATCATCTCATGCGCGTCATTGTATCTAGAAGGATATAAATAGTTCTCATAATTGACACTATTCAGCGCTTCTTCTACCGATACAGACCTGCGCTGAGCTTCAACAGCATCGCTAATCTTTTGCTGAATATCTACCCCTGAAGATTGCTTGAGCTGAAGATAATTGTTGCTTCTTTTCAGGTAAACGACATACTCTTTCTCAATAAGGCTGTTTATTGCAGCATCAATTTCTTCATGTGAATACTCTCCGGTGAAGATCCCGAACAGCTCTTCTTTTGTAGGCCTAAGCTTTTCAAACTGTTCGAGAATATAGATAAGGGAGATACATTTTACTATCTTGCTTTCAAGGCTATCCTCATCTAGTTCCTCTAGAATTATCTCTGTTAAAACATAGTTTTCGTGCAGAGAGCCTGAATAAACCTCTTTTTTAAAAAGCGGTTCAAAGTAGTCATATATCCGATCGGGCGTAATGAGTGAAAAAGCCAAATCATCGTATGCTTCCAAATATGACGGCAGCGTTGATTGCCCATTTGAAGACAAGAACGTGAAAAGGGTACGCTCATTCTGCGCCACACGCTCAGAAAGACGGGGAAGAATAAACGTCGAAACTGGGTGTAGTGGATAACAACCCACAATAGTCTTTCTAACTTCGTCCTCAGTCATTCCGGAAAAGACCGGATGAGATAAGTATCTCTCTTTCAACGTGGCGAATTGTTTATCATTGCTTTGGCAGAACGCATCCCAAAGCTTTTTTTCTTTTTGAATGACCGCTTCGATTATTTCATATGTTTGCGAAAAGTTATTACTCAAGCGGACATGAAGAAATCGCTCTGACACTCCACGCCAGCCATCAACTTTCTGCTTGGGAAGCACATCGATATAGTTCGCTATTTCTTTATGGGAGATGAGCATAATGTGCATCTGGAGGGCGCCACTGCGGTTGCATTTCTCCGCAAAATCTTGAAGCATCTTTGTATCGCTTACAGATGCCGCTGCGATATTTGCTTCCAGATACTTACTGAACTCATCATATACAACGAAAACGCCAGTAAACCCTTTCTTCCGAAGGCCTTTCGCTGCATTTTCATAGAGTTCAACCACATCAAATCCTAAGAAAGGGTTAAAAACACTACCGGCTGTAAGCGCGGGATAGATTCGCTCAAACTCCTCATATGCATGGGTATCAAAGCTCTTAAGCCGGTCAACAAACACCGTTGTGGGTACGGAGACCAATTCAGAAAACCTTTGATAGGTTTCCGGAAACTCCATTTCCCATCTTTGGATCACTTTTATCGCTGCTTCGTAGTTTGTTTCGGGCATGATATCGAGATAATCATTGCTAGAAAGTGTACGCTGCAATGCAAGTAAAAAAGCTTGAGTCAGGCTTGTGTTGCTGCCTGTTACAATGATAGGCAGGATTCGGTCTTCACTTTCATAGTAGTTGATTATACTCTGATGCAGCTTCGTTCCCTTGATTTTCGCAAGGGTTTTCTCAAAAAGAGAAATATCTTTCTTCATCAGCAGAGAAAGAATCATAAGCATGATGTGGGACTTTCCCTTGCCATATGCACCAATAAGCACTCTCGCCCTATCTGTAGACGAAGGCAAGGTGCTTAACAGAATATCCTCCAGCAAACCCAAAGCAGATGCTGTAGGTATAAAGTTTTTGATTTTTTCTTCATTGTTCAGGTCGTAACCGATGTTCACGGAATACTGGAATCCTGAAGCAACCGAAATCATTTTGCTCATATAGCTTCACCTACCGCACTATTTCTCCGTAGTACTTCCTTACGCAATCAATAAAAGAGTGTTCTTCGTTCAGCTTTATATAATCGAGGCCAGCAGTACGGACAATTCGCAAAAGGCCTGTCCGTTCTGCCTTATGAAGTATCTCTATCATTGTAATAGAATCCAAGTTGAACACTTTACCAATGTTGCATGGGGCAGACAACAGATTGCTAAGGCTTATTTCTTTATTGCCACTTGCTTGCTCATAAATCACAGCCAGTGCGATCCAAGGATCTATTGTTTCAGCTGCCGGGATACTCTTCTTGTACACAACATTGTTGCCAGTCTTTCTAAGTATGTCGATTAAGCCCAACTCACCAAACGGACAATCAATATTATTTTCAGGGGACACCCTTGTTGAAGACGTCTTTCCTCTGGAAACATAGGTGCTAATGATACATGAGAAGTCATCATTCAAGGAGCGAACTGCGGCTTGCTCCTGAGCCATTAGAATATAATTCTGAAGGCTTTGGACGAACTCTTCTCTGGTAAACTCGATCATGTTGAATTCGTTGAAAAAGAAATACCAAGCAGTAGCATCCGTTTTGTTTTTTGCGAGTTGATATTGAAGGAGCCACAGTGTTCCGATCTCTTCAATGTACGGATCTTGTTCAAAAATAATCTGACCAAGCTCAGTCAAACACTGATATCTTTGACCCTTTGACGGCTCTTCTGTCAGCCCGACCGCCTGCAACCAGTAACGGAGCGCTTTCACCATATTGGAGCCTATGCCAAGTACATCCATAGGATTCCGGTCTTTGTCTTTTGTGATGAATACATCCTTATCTGCAATGACATTTCTCATGCCCTTGCTCAGCCATCCTTTACGGATAAAGAATGTATCATGCGCGCGAAACTTCATGCCCATTTTTCCCTCCGCTACTTCGTCCGCAAATACTTATCCATCATACATCCACCATCTAGGTATTTAGCAGTCATGCACATTTTGCAATGTACGCATTTGTTGGGATCGATATTGTATGAATCCCCAACGATTGATATTGCTCCTGCGCGGCAAATGGACTCGCATTTCAAGCACTTACGGCAAGCGTTAAACTTTCTTATTTGATACCCAACCATCCGTTGCAAATCATCATGATCTGCAACGTTCATGGTCTTGACTTTAACTGCATATTCATAACCATCCTGACTGAACGGCTGAATGGAAAGAATAGGGACATTGGTTCTATTGTCCAAAACTACAACTTCGCGTAAAAGCTTCTTCCCCAACTCAGGTGCCACTCTTCCAAACGGGACAAACATGCCAACAAGTTCATCGTCGTAAGGGCGAACAAGGCTATATATCTTTGCATGATCCTCCGCAGTGCAGTTAGTGAACCGGATTTTCACATCTCCAGCAGCCGGAAGGCCGTTACCACCTTGACGTGCTTTCCACTTTCCAGAGTCAACGTAAACCTCTGGATCAGGCTTTCCTATTTTCTCTGCAAAAGCAATAAGGAAAGACCTCCATTTTTTTGATTGCTCAGGCATATAGATTCGTGACAGAAACTGCGCCCTCTGATTATTATTCGGGCAGCACCAGCAACCGACACGATCATATCCAAGGCGGTACGCGTCATTGAAATCTACTTTTTCAGCAAGCAGATAAAGCCATACATCAATATCTTTCCAAAAGAAAATCGGTGATGCTACTGTCTGTTGCTGTATTTTAACGGCCTCTGCATTATCTTCAATTCGGTTATACTTACTTCTACTAACAGATTCCGATTTTCTAATCCCGTAGAAGGTAAGGATCTGCTGGTTCCGATAAAAACCATTGATAACTCTTGTGATAGGGCCAGTTTTGAACATTGAACAACACCACCGCATCATTCGTGCAGGGGGGCCGATATCCTCACACACATCGTAGAATACCTGTTCATCATTCCTTGCAATCTCAAAAATTGCCTGCGGATGGTTTTCTCTGAAGCGGTGAGCATACTCAATGGTTGACGGGAATTCAAGTGTAGTATCACCGAATATGTGCACTAAGCTCGGATTGCTGAGTGCCTTAACAACCACATCTGCGGTCGCCGTTGAATCCTTTCCTCCAGAGAAAGAAATGACGATTCTTTCTTCATCAAATTTTGCCGCAGCATGCCGCACAAATGCAAACGCTTCTTCCTTAAGGAGAAATAAACGATCTTTGTTCGCAAGCACGAACCGATCAATGGTTTCATTGAAATACTCATATGAGTTATCGGAAGAATACAGTGACAGTTTCTCGGCAAGCATGTCTGTATCCGCTGTTTGGAATGTACTCGCAGAAAGCGCAACAGACTTTCCGTCAATATAGTATCGGCTGTTAGATGCCCATACAGATTTTTGGGCAAACTCGTTAGGCTTTTTATCAAGAAGCAGTTCTAACAGTAATCGCTCCTCAGGGAACACCGGGCGAAGATCAGCGGAAAGATGGCGGGTCTTTCTCCCACAAATGGGGCAGATCTCCCTCGCTGCGTCGTTTACAGAACGAATAATTGGCACATTGCATTCGCCGCACCACATGATCTCTACCGGAGTATCTTCTTCAGTTAATTGCCCACAAATCGGGCAGTTTTTTTCATTCGTCTCTATGTTGCAGTTTCTACACCACATTTGCAGGCCTCCTTCCCATCATTCTAATCTTTCAATTGTTAGTATAGCTCATAACCTGTCCCTTTTTTAGGACTCGGTTTCTTCATCCTGAACTATTTCAACGATGTCCTCAATTTTGCAATCAAGCGCTTTACAAATTTTCCTTAGTACTTCAGTTGATACATCTCCACCCTTACCCATTTTGGCAATGACATTAGTTGAGAGACCAGCCATTTCACGCAAGTCTTTCTTAATAAGGTTCCTATCAATCAAAAGCTTCCAAAGTTTATTGTAGTTCATGGCCATAGCGTTCACCTTACTCCTACAAGTACTTTATTTCATAGCCGAAAAAGACTTTTTTATTATAGCACAGAGGCTTTCAATGTTCAATCGAAAATTGAGATTTTCAAGCCTTTCCAATTCTTTATGTTAGAGTTGCCCGAATTCCGTCCCCACTTCTAAGTGAGGAGACTTTTTTAGAGCAAGTTTCGCCTTGGGATGCAATAACTCATTTCATGAGCTTCTGCACCCCGGCACTTGTTGGGAATTTCGGTTCCCCAAGCCCTCGATGAAGGGTTGCAGTTTCTGCAACGGTTCGTCCTGCGGTCTCACAGCATCTGAATAGTCTCCTACTATCCAGAAGGGAGGAAATCGCATGGCAAGGCCATCGAAGAAAACGCCGCCAGCAAAGGTACATCAGTTACCTGTAAGGTTTACAGAGGATCTATACGCGGTTCTCTCGGAGAATGCTCAGAAGGCCGGTCTCACACGCGGAGAATATATCCGTAGTCTCGTCGCTGGGAAAACGCCAAAAGCGCAGCCGCCTATCTTCCATGATGACACAGCTCTTGTCTCTGAACTTGCCAAGCTGAACAAGCTCGGCAACAATCTCAATCAGATCGCCCGGTACTTCAACGAGGGAGGTTTGATGACAAATCCTCTGGCAAAGGAACTGCATCATGCGCTTCAGGAAATCGACAAGATAGTGATCCGCTGCAACGAAGAATTGGAGAAAGAATATGGCTCTCATTAAGCACATAGCCATCAAGAATGTCAGCTATTCCGACGCGCTGGCCTATCTCAAATTTGAGCATGATGAATTCACGAACAAGCCTATCCTTGATGAAAACGGCGAGATGATCCGGAGGCAGTTTGTCATGCTTGAAGGCATCAACTGTACGCCCGAAACATACGGCAGTGAATGCACCCGGCTGAACCGACAGTACGGTAAAAACAATAGTCGAGAAGAGATCAAAGCTCATCACTACATCATCAGTTTTGATCCCCGCGATAAAGAAGATAACGGTCTCACTCCGCAACGAGCACAGGAGCTTGGAATGGAATTCGCGAGGAGGCATTTCCCCGGCCATCAGATCGTCGTTTGCACTCACACTGACGGTCATAACAAAGCCGGTAATATTCATGTGCATATCGTGTTCAACAGTCTCCGAAAACTCGATGTAGAACGTGAGCCGTTTATGGAGAGACCAGCTGATGCTCTGGCCGGTTTCAAGCATCATGTCTCAAAAAACTTCTTGGAGTTTCTGAAACAAGAGACGATGGAAATGTGCCAGCGGGAATCCTTTTATCAGGTGGATCTCCTCTCTCCGGCAAAGGTCAGGATCACCGACCGGGAGTATTGGGCACAGCGTCGCGGACAAGCAGCACTTGATGTGGAGAATCAAAAAAAGATTGCCGCAGGCATTACGCCCACGGCAACGAAATATGAAACGCAGCTTGGCATCTTGCGACAAGCCATCAGCACAACACTGGCTGATAGCTTCAGCATGGAAGAATTTCAAAGAAAGCTCTTTGAAAACTACGGCATCTCTGTGCATGAGAGCCGTGGCAGGTTGAGCTATCAGATTCCGGATCGCAGCAAAGCTATCTCCGCACGAAAACTTGGAACTGACTTTGATAAAGGCTTTATGGAAAGCTACTTCCGGAACGCGCAGAGGAAACTGGCAGAGCAACAACGCAGGTCAGAAAAAAGCAATCCGTCTCGCTCCGGAAGGCCTCATGGAAAACCAAATACATCCATCCGTCTTATCGTGGATCTTCAGAACTGCGCAAAGGCGCAGCAGAACAAGTACTACGCGCAGAAGCTGAAGATCAGCAACCTCCAACAGATGTCAAAGACGATTGCTTTCCTTCAGGAAAACGGAATTGGAACGCGAGAAGAGCTTGATGCTTTGCTCTCTTCTACGCAGGCAGATCAGCAGTCAAAGCATGACGCACTGCTTGCGACAGAAAAGCGGCTGAAAACCGTGAACCTTCTGATCAGAAACACGGGGCAGTATCTCGCCAACAAGAAAGTTTATGGCGAATATATGAAGGCCAAAAACAAGAAGCAGTTCCGTCAAGAACATGAGTCCGAAATCCTCCTCTACGAGGCAGCAAGGAAGGCGCTCAATGAGTTATCAGGCGGCGAAAAGATCCCGACGCTCAAGCAGCTCCGCGCAGAGAAAGAGGAACTGACCGCAAAGAAAAATGAGCAGTATGAATCCTACTCCTTTGCCAGAGCCAAGTACCGAGAACTGCTAACAATTCAAGCCAATGTCCAGAGCATTCTGCGTGATACTCCGGAAGCCATAAGAGAGCACGATCAGGAACTCTCATGATCACAAGACCGACAGCTTTTTAGGCTGCCGGTCTTACTTTATAAACTTGTCTCAAATTTGGTACTCGGTTCTTTACTATAGGCAACTTCTATGCTATAATATGGGCAACTATTTTCCCGGAGGTGATGAGTATGGCAAAGGGCGAAAATCAGAAACTGAAGATGCTCTATCTGGTAAAGATCCTCTCCGAAGAAACGGACGATGAGCACTCTCTGACCACGCAGGATATCATCACGAAACTTGCCAAGTATGATGTCAATGCAGAGCGCAAAGCACTCTACCGTGACTTTGAGGAGCTTAAGGCCTTTGGGCTGGATATCATCAGTGAGCAGATAGGCCGGAATGTATACTATCATCTCGGCCACAGAGACTTTGAACTTCCTGAGCTTAAGTTGCTGGTCGATTCTGTCCAGAGCGCCAAGTTTATCACGGAGAAAAAGTCAAAAGATCTGATCAAAAAGCTGGAAGCACTGGTCAGCAAGTATGAAGCCAAGCATCTTCAGCGTCAGGTGGTAATTTCTGGCCGTGTCAAGACGATGAACGAGAGCGTTTATTATAACGTGGATGCCATCCATGAAGCTATCAGTTCCGACAAGCAGATCCGCTTTCAGTATTTCCAGTGGACAGTAAAAAAGAAAATGGAGCTGCGTAAGGATGGTGCTTGGTACGTACTCTCCCCTTGGGGACTGATGTGGGACGATGAGTACTATTACATGCTGGCTTATGACGCAGAGGACGAGATGATCAAGCACTATCGCGTTGATAAAATGCTGAACATTGACATTGTTGATTGCAAGCGTGAAGGTCAGGAAGCGTTCAAATCATTTGATATGCCGCGTTACTCAAAGAGCCTTTTCGGAATGTTCAGCGGTGAGCAGACTTCGGTCACGCTGGAAGGTACAAACGACATGGCTGGAGTACTGATTGATCGCTTCGGCAAGGATATCATGCTGCATCCAATCGACGAAGAACACTTTTCTGCCATTGTTGAAGTTGCAATCAGCAAGCAATTCCTTGGATGGGTAATTGCTTTAGGTGAGAACATAACAATTACAGCTCCAAAGGCTGTTGTCGAACAGATGCAGGAAGAAGCCAAGCGTCTGTATCGGCAGTACCTTTGAGGCGTACAAATCGGGGTTTGTTGATAACTAAATGGAGAGAAGGTAACTTACAATGACTATCATATCTTATGATGAAAAATACCTACAGCAGATCATAGACTTGATACTGCACATACAAAACGATGAAGCCAAAATTGATCTTCCGTTATCGGAACAGCCCGATCTGCTTGATATTTACAATAACTATATTAAGGACGGCGGAGGTTTCTGGATAGCGGTTCATAACGATACTGTCATAGGTACTATTGGACTGATGAAAAAGAATGATAGCTGCGGTATCCTCAAAAAATTCTTTGTTAAGCAGGATTATCGTAGCCAAAGGATAGGTTATCGGCTTTATCAGACTTTGCTCACCTACGCTGAAAGTATATCCCTGCGTTATATCATTCTCGATACTCCTTCTGTTGCTGTCAAATCTCACGCTTTTTATGATAAATCTGGATTCAGACGTATCATTAAAGCAGAACTGCCGATAGAGTATCATTATCCTGACAGAGATTCGTTGTTGTATATGATTGATCTGGAGGTCAAATAAATGAAGATACTCAAAGCCGAAACGACTGCACTTCGGGCATTTTTGCAATTCAATTCATGGAGCGAAGCGAGATATCATGGCTTGCCAGATCACGACGGCAAAGCCGTCAATTCATTGTTGGGCTTCGCTCGACAAATTCTAGTTTGTCGGGATCTTCAATTGAATACTGACCATTACATAGCCAGGAACTGACACGCGAATCAGTCCCTGGCTTTTTTCATGCCCTTTTCCTGTGGCATAGGTGCACATGCGCTGCAGGAAGAGGGCTTTTTCATTATCACCCGCAAATGCGGAGCAAACAAAGGAGGAAACACTTTATGGCATTTTTCAACAGTGCAGTCGGCGTACTGCAGACGCTCGTCATCGCTCTCGGTGCCGGTCTCGGTATCTGGGGCGCTATCAACCTGCTCGAAGGCTACGGCAACGATAACCCCGGTGCCAATGCTCATGTACGGTAAGGAAGCAAGCAACCGAAAACAAGAGATAGACCGCCAGCACTACACTATTCCGAACCAAAGACCAAAAGATAAGCATTGTGGGAAA
>Ga0256404_1003689_pt1 | contig 30397 bp, 36 predicted proteins | sample RumenRJG_01DNA_FD_185990 | JGI IMG/M metagenome (GOLD analysis project Ga0256404, IMG submission 185990) | Bovine rumen microbial communities from Lethbridge, Alberta, Canada - RJG_01 | ecosystem: Host-associated > Mammals > Digestive system > Stomach > Rumen | place: Canada: Alberta | collected...
TGGAGGTGACACCCAGATTTGAACTGGGGAATGAGGGTTTTGCAGACCCTTGCCTTACCACTTGGCTATGTCACCGTATGGAAAAAGGAGCAAATGCTTTGCTCCTTTTTCATTTGGAGCGGGCGACGAGGCTCGAACTCGCTACCTCCACCTTGGCAAGGTGGCGCTCTACCAGATGAGCTACGCCCGCAAATGGTGCCTCCGGTCGGAGTCGAACCAACGACACGCGGATTTTCAATCCGCTGCTCTACCAACTGAGCTACAGAGGCATATCAAGCCGCTGTTGCAGCCTGATAATGGCGACCACGAAGGGACTCGAACCCTCGACCTCCGGCGTGACAGGCCGGCGTTCTAACCAACTGAACTACATGGCCACATTTTGGTGGGAACAACAGGGCTCGAACCTGTGACCCCCTGCTTGTAAGGCAGGTGCTCTCCCAGCTGAGCTATGCTCCCCACTCGAAGCCGTCTTACGAACGGCAAGGGTTATTATACTAAATCCCCCTCGCCGTGTCAACAATTTTTTTCAAGACTTTTGAAACTTTTTTTGACCGGCAGATTCCATAATGAAATTGGACAGTCCGGACGGCACCCTTGCGGCTGCTCTGTCCGGACTGATTTTATAGGGCGCTATATGCGCAGAAAGAGAGGCTCTATATGAGCGAATACAGCTTCAAGGAAAATGAATACCTCGTGGTAGGTTGGGCACAGGGCCTAATGGATACCGAGGAAGAGGACGCCAACGGCAAAAAAGTCAACGTCCAGCGCCCTTACTATCAGCTTTTCGTCCTCTCGCCGGTCAGCTCCTATAAGTCGGATACTTACACCGCCTGCGGCCTGAAGGCGCAGAAACTCAGATGCGCTTCGGATGCTGTTTGGAAGAACATCAATCCGATGGAGGTCTGCAATCTCTTCTTTGACGAAAAGAAGCGTGTCGCAATGGCTGTTTCCACTGGCGAAGTCGTCTCGTTGGAGTCCATCTCCCTGTAAGTTTCAGATCCCGAGAAAGCGCCGGAGGGTAGCTCCCTCCGGCGTGCCCCCCCCGCTAACAGGGGGGCACTACCTACAAAAGAGGCATGGGGGCACTCTTTATGGATAGCAAAGCGGATAATATCGTTCTATACGACTGGTTGTCGTTTACCTCAAAAATACATACACCTGAGCAGATCATAGATGCGCTCGGTCTCTCCCATGTGCCGTGGACGAACACCAAAGGCGCAAAGGGCTATCAGGATCGTAAATACTTCTCCTGCATCTCCATTCACTATAACGGCCGTCCCGATATGGGCGTCTGGTGTGAAATGTCCGGTCAAGACTGCCGCACGTTTGAAACGCTCTCCACGCTGGAAACTGACGCCATGAAGAAGTGGCGAAAGCTCTTTGACTTCATTCGCTCCTTCGGCTTGAAGATCACTCGTCTGGATGTGGCCTATGATGACCATTCCGGCATACTGGATATCGGTGAAGTCTCACGGGATACACAATGCGGAATGTACGTCAGCAAGTCCGACTATTGGGAGTGCATCGTCAGCTCCAAGGGTACAAGCATCCAAATCGGAAGCCCGCAAAGCAAGGTGCTCGTCCGTATCTACGATAAGGCTGCCGAACGTGGCAAGCAGGGTGAGCATTGGAACCGTGTCGAGATTCAGATGCGCGATGATCGTGCGATCCAGTTCAGCATGATCCCGCTGCCGATCGGTGAAGCCTTCGCCGGTGTGCTGCTCAACTACCTTCGCTATGTTGAGCCGGATACCGACAGCAACAAATGGCGCTGGCCGATGAAAGACTATGATCTCTTGTCGGCTCCGGCGCTCGGTCAGCGTGAGCAGCACAGCCTTGGAGCCACGGCATCCAACGATCAAATCCATCTCCCAATGTCCGCCCTCTGACCTCTGACCGATGTGTTCAGGGCGGATTTCAATACTCGGATAGTCCTTGTGCGCGATCTTCGGCTCTTCACTCTTCTTCCGGCGTCTCCGGCTGACCTTTTCCAGCAAGTCCATGTCACGGAGTCTCGGAAACCTCCGCTTCGATATGTAGCTATACAGTGTCGTCACGCAGATCGTCGTGGTGTAGCCCACCGCTCTGGCCTCGGCCAACGCCGCCGCAGGAGAATACTTTCCCTTTAAGATCATGTATTCGGGAAAGTCCATATAGTCGGCGTCGTTCTCCGTCTTGATCCTGCGGCCCTTGCACTTTGACGCCAGCTCGCGGATCGCCTGTCCCTTGTCGGCGGAGTAGCGCACAACGTCCTGATAATCGACCGTATGCAGATAGCTTTCGCGCCGAAGCTCGTTGTAAATCGTCTGTCGGCTTCGGTTCAGCTGCCGCGCGATCTCCGCAATCGGTATCTTATTCCTCCGCATGGCTTCGAGCTGGTGCCGCTCTCCCGCGGTCATGTAGCACTGCTTTTTCATCATAGCCCTCCAAGTTATCCCTGAATAAAAGCGTTTGATCTGAAACAGTTCCCCGCGGGAGGACCCGCGGGGAATGGCTTTTCTTATTGTAACACATTCCGACGCCGCAGCCAGCTGGGCCGGCTGGGTATCTTGTGTTACATTTCTTCCTCGGCAGCTTCGGCAATCGCTTTTGCCCGTCGCTCGACGAATTTGAAATAATGCTGTGTCGTCTTCAGGTCGTTCTCCAGCTGTCGGAGTTGTTCCGTTGCTCGTTCGAGCCTGTAGAGCCGTTCCCGCTCCTTTTTGATCTGCTCCTCAATGTCCTTCAATTGCTTCTCTCTGTTCGGCAGCTCCCACACGCATTTGGTGACGAGGTTTTCAAACTTCTGCGTGAAGGTGTCTCCGATCTGCCGGTCGATCAGCTCGGCCAGCTCGTCGCTGAATCGGATGCTGCGGATGTTGTTCTTCGTTGCCATAGTCAGCCCTCCCTCACGGCAGCACGATGTAGAGGTCTCCCATTTGAACCTGTCTTGTCATGGCGGTCAGGTGCATGAAGTTCTCACCATTCGTTTCCTTAATGACCGATTCCGCCGCCTCCTTGCGATGGCCGTATGGTACTGCTACATAGTCGGTGTGCTCTTCTCCGTAGCAGTCCGCCCAGCATACCTTGTACATATTCAGCCTTCCGACCGTTCCGGTGATGTTCATTTTGTTGCCCTCCCAAGATGTAAGTATTGGTGAATCGAAGAGCGCATAGCGCTCGCGCGATTCACTTGCTCACTGAAGGCGCAAAGAAAAAGCCCTGTCAAGCGGACCGTGGAATAAGTCCAGTCCGCAGACTGGGCCTTATGCCGCGAAAGCCGCTTTACAGGAGCTTCTTTCTTTGTGATAAAGGCACTTTGTAACACAACCACGTCACGCTGCAGCGTCGATCAGATCCGCACGGTGCACTTCCCTGTGTTACAAAATCATTTATTTTTCTTCAACTGTCCAATTTCTTCTTGACATTTGCCAACTTTTTTTGACCCGGCAGAAGGCGCGGTATGCGCGCCCTTACTTGCCGATTTTTTTCAGCTCGTCGATCATGCGTCGCAGCTCCTCGCCGGAGAAGCTGTGGATGCGGTCGCAGAACTGGCAGGTGAGGTCTGCCTTGCCCTGCTCGCGCAGAATGTCCTCCAGCTCCTTCGAGCCGAGGGAGAGCAGCGCGCGCTCCGTGCGCTCGCGCGAGCAGTAGCAGCGGTACTCGATGGGCATCGTCTCCAGGATCTCGAGGTCAAAATCGGAAAGCACCGTGCGCAGGAGGTTTGCCGGATCGGGATCGTCGCGGAGCTGATTCGTCACGCTGGGCGCGGCGTAGATGCCGCTCTCGACCTTGGCGATGGTATCCTCGCCCGCGCCGGGGAGGAGCTGAATGAGATAGCCGCCGGCGGCGAGCACGCTGCGGTCACGGTCGACCAGCACGCCGAGGCCGCAGGCCGAGGGGATCTGCTCGGACTCGACGAAGTAGGCAGCCAGGTCCTCGGCGATCTCGCCGCCGAGCAGGTCGACCGTGCCGACGTAGGGCTCCTTGAGCCCGAGGTCCTTGATGACGGTCAGGGTGCCGCTGTGGCCGACGGCGCTGCCGACGTCCAGCTTGCCGTCTGCGCGCAGGGGAAGCTCCACGGAGGCGTCCTGCACATAGCCGCGCACGTTGCCCTCGGCGTCGGAGACGGCGAGGATGGTGCCGAGCGGGCCGTCGCCCTTGATCTGGAGCGTGACGCTCTCGCCGCTGCCCTTGAGGGCATTGCCCATCATGGAGACGCCGGCGAGCGCACGGCCAAGCGCCGCGGTGGCGACGGGGCTGGTATAGTGGATCTGGCGGGCGCGCTCGGTGAGCGCACGGGTGTAGACGGCCGTGGCCTTGACCATGCCGTCCTTGGACATGGCTCTTACTAATGTGTCGTTCATAAAATCACTCTTTTCGGATACAGGAAATATAGATGCGCCCGTCTGTTTCGTTCGGGGCGCGGAGGCGGCAGTCGCCGTAGACGCGAATTTCGCCGAAGCCCGCGGCGGTCAGCCATTCGGTCAGCTCCGAAACGCTGTACCAGCGCTGATGGTGCTCCTCGAAGCTGCGCTCCCATGCGCCGTCGGCGCGGACGGAGAAAATATCAACGTAATAGTCCAGCAGGCGCGAGCGGCGGGAATACTCCGTGCGCCACACGCAGTAGACATCCTCGCGTTCGTCGAGCCAGACCTGACCGTCCATCGCCTCGAGCTTGCCGAGGGCATGAACGTCGAACACGAGCGAGCCGCCGGGCGCGATGAACAGGTGCAGGCGGCGGAAGGTCTCGCGCACCTCGCGCGCTTCGGTGAGATAATTGAGGCTGTCGAGGCAGCAGATCGCCGCCTCCACCGTGCCGTAGAGGTCCAGCTCGGGCATGGACTGGTGCAAAAACAGCGGCGGGACGCCGGTGAGCGTCTGTGCCTTCTCACGCGCCTCGAGCAGCATATCCTCCGAGTCGTCCACGCCGATGAGCTCGTAGCCGCGCTCGGTGAGGAGGGCGGTCATCGTGCCGGTGCCGCAGGCGAGGTCGAGCACGGTGTGGACCGGAATATGACTGCGCAGGAAGAGCTTTTCGACGAAGGCGGCGCGCTTTTCGTAGCCGACGTCCTGCGTCAGCTCGTCGTAGGAGGCGGCGAGGGCGGAATAGCTTTCCATCACTTCTCGCCCTTCATGCGCGCGAAGATGCGCTCGTAGCCGCCGTCGGAGTCGGTCAGCGAGCGGGCCACGCGCGAGATCGTCGCGCTGGAGGCGCCGGTGCGCTCCAGAATCTCGCTGTAGACCTTGCCCTGCGTGAGCATCCGCGCGACCTCAAAGCGCTGCTCCATCGCGCGCAGCTCGGCGATGGTGCACACGTCGCGGAAGAAGCTGTAGCACTCCTCCTCGTCCTTCAAAAGCAGAATGGCCTTATAAAAGTCCTCGTTTTTTTCTTTCTTTCCGATGCGGTTTCCCGGTGCAGCCATGATAGACCCCTCCGAAATATGACAGTAGTGCGCCCTGCGCACCCTACTTTATAATTTAACAGAACAGAGCATGAAAGTAAAGGGCGGAAGTGTGAACTTTTCGCATTTTCCGCGGCGGAACCGCCTGCACGGACGCTTCATACATTGGAGTGAGAAAAAAACGGGAGGACGGTATGGAAAAAGAGCTTCTGCGGCTGTCGGAAACGCCGCTGCACCTGGAGAAAACATGGGAGAGCGGCGGCGTGCCGGTGCTGACCGCCGAGGTGACGCTGCCGCGCTGCGGGGGAAAGAGCCGCCGTGCGCGGCGCTTCGACCGCTACTACCGCCAATACGCACGCGCCTATCTTAAATACTGCGAGGCGGAGCTGCTGCCCCGCGCTGCCGAAACGATGCACACGGCGCTGGAGCGCAGCGCGCCGTGGAGCTGCGCCCGCGCGGTGCTCGCCTATCGGGTGACGCTCGTGCGGGGAGACATCCTGAGCCTTTATACCGAAGGCCGGGAGGAGCATCTGCCGCCGCGGCTCACGCTCCGCCGCGCGGAGACGTGGGATCGGCGCACGGGCTTTCTCCTGCCGCTCACGGCGTTTTTTCCACCGAAAACGGCGGTAAAAAAGCGCCTCGTCCGCGCGGCGCGGGAGACGGCGCGGGAGCAGATGGAGACGGGCACGGCGGCGTACTATCCCAATTACGGCGCGCTGCTGCGCCGCGCCTACTCGAGCCGCAGCTTTTACCTGGCGGACGACGGCCTGCACTGGTTCTATCCGATGTATTCCGTCGTGCCCGCAGCGGAGGGCATCGTGGACTTTTCGCTGTCCTACGGCGAAGCGGGGCCGCTCCTGCCGGCGGAGGAGGAAAAAGGATAGAGAGAGGCGGCCCGGCCCGCAGGCCGCGCCGCCTCTCTCCGTAGGGGGATGAGTGGTATCTATTTTAGTAGCTGCCGAGGTCGGCGGACTTGTCGCCCTCGACGCTGACGCCGAAGACATAGTCGTTGCCGGGCAGGACGGCGTTGAGGATCACGCCGCACAGGGCCGCGATGGCAAGGCCGGAGAGGGTGACGGCCGCGCCGCCGACGGTGAAGGTGATGCCGCCGACGGAGCTGAAGCCCAGGCCGCTGACGAACATGACCGCCGCGATGATGAGGTTGCGGGACTTGGTGAGGTCGACCTGATTCTCCACGATGTTGCGCACACCGACCGCGGAGATCATACCGTAGAGGATGAAGCTGACGCCGCCGACGATGGCCGCGGGGATGGAGTTGACGAGCGCGTCGAACTTGGGGGAGAAGCTCAGGATGATGGCATAGACGGCGGCGAGGCGCACAACGCGGGGGTCGTAGACCTTGGAGAGGGCGAGCACGCCGGTGTTCTCACCGTAGGTGGTGTTGGCGGGGCCGCCGAACATACCGGCGAGCGCAGTGGCGAGACCGTCGCCAACGAGGGTGCGGTGCAGACCGGGGTCCTCGATGAAGTTCCTGCCGGTGGTGGAGGAGATGGCGGAGACGTCGCCGATGTGCTCCATCATGGCGGCGATGGCGATGGGGGCCATGACGAGGATGGCGGAGACGTCGAACTTGGCGATGACGAACTGCTGCAGGCCGATCAGGTTCGCCTTGCTGACGGAGGCGAAGTTGACGAGCGGCTGCATCACGCCGTCCGCATCAGGCAGCTGCGCGCCGCAGGCGGTGGCGATGAGCGCGACGAGGTAGCTGCCGACTACGCCGAGGAGGATGGGGATGATCTTGACCATGCCCTTGCCCCAGATGTTGGCGACGACGATGATCGCCATGGCGATGAGCGCGAGCCACCAGCAGGTCGCGGCGTTGTTGATCGCGGAGCCGGAGAGGTTCAGACCGATCATGATGATCATGGGGCCGGTGACGATGGGCGGGAAGTAGCGCATGACCTTCTTCGCGCCGAGCATTTTGAACAGCAGCGCGAGCACAAGGTAGAGAAGACCCGCGATCACGATGCCGCCGAGCGCATAGGCGAGCTTTTCCTCGCCGCTCATGCCGGCGTATTTGCCGGCGTCCAGCTTGGCGACGGTCTCGAAGCCGCCGAGGTAGGCGAACGAGGAGCCGAGGAACGCGGGGATCTTCATCTTGGTGCAGACGTGGAAGAGGAGCGTGCCGAGGCCGGCGAAGAGCAGAGTGGTCTGGATGGAGAGCGGCAGGCCGTAGCCCTGCACGAGGATGGGGACGAGCACCGTCGCGCCGAACATGGCGAACATGTGCTGCAATCCCAGCACCAGCATTCTGGGGGTGCCCAGCTGACGGGCGTCATAGATGGCTTCGTGTCCGAGTTCTTTCTTCATGTGATTTTCCCTCTTTCTTCTGATTTTGATGTATGTTCCTATTTGACCAAACGACTCAGCGCCCCGCGCGGGCAAAAAAAGAGACCGGTAAAAAATTACCGGTCAAAGGAAACAATATCATTATCAACAAAAACGGTGCTGATAAAAATAGAAACACCAGCAGGAAGGAATTTCTTTTTGTACACATACTGCGTCATGTCTGTGTCCTCCCCTGTTTGTTTCTTTTGGAAATGATACAGGACAGGAGCGGAAAAAGCAAGATGGGATTTTAGCCAAGAAACACGAAAGTCGTTTGGCTTTTTTGTGCGATGCGGCAAAGGACGGACGGCGCTTCCCGCCGCGTCCGCGCATTGACGGCACGAGGAAAAGCTGATATAATCCAATAAATAGTGATAAAATACAGGAACGCTCGAGGGACACCATGAAGAAGAACGAAAAGAAGGAACAGACCGCTCCGCACCGCAATAACCCCAACGTCCTCGGTCTGCGTGCGGACGTGGTCGAGCAGCGCATCACCGATACGCTGGAGACGAACTATATGCCCTACGCGATGTCGGTCATCGTCTCGCGCGCCATTCCAGAGATCGACGGCTTCAAGCCCAGCCACCGCAAGCTCCTCTATACCATGTATAAGATGGGACTGCTGAACGGCGCGCGCACGAAGAGCGCGAACATCGTCGGACAGACCATGCGGCTCAATCCCCACGGCGACGCCGCCATCTACGACACGATGGTGCGCCTTTCCAAGGGCTACGGTGCGCTGCTGCACCCGTTCGTGGACTCCAAGGGCAACTTCGGTAAGGTCTACTCGCGCGACATGGCGTGGGCGGCGAGCCGTTACACGGAGGCCAAGCTCTCCGCCATCTGCACCGAGCTGTTCCGCGACATCGACTCCGATACCGTCGATTTCATCGACAACTACGACAACACCATGAAGGAGCCGGCGCTGCTGCCGACGACCTTCCCGAACATCCTCGTGAGCGCCAATCAGGGCATTGCCGTCGGCATGGCGAGCCAGCTGTGCGGCTTCAACCTCGGCGAGGTGTGCGACACGACGATCGCCTACCTCAAGAATCCCGACTGCGACCTGACGGAAACGCTGCTCGCGCCCGATTTCCCGACCGGCGGCGAGGTCATCTGCGACGTCGACGCCCTGCGCGAAATTTACAGCACGGGCCGCGGCGGCGTGAAGGTCCGCGCCCGCTGGCGCTACGACAAAAAGGAAAACCTCATCGAGGTCTATGAGATCCCCTACACCACCACGACCGAGGCCATCATGGACAAGGTCGCCGAGCTGATCAAGGCGGGCAAGGTCCGCGAGATCACCGATATGCGCGACGAGACCGATCTCAACGGTCTCAAGCTGACCATCGACCTCAAGCGCGGCACCGATCCCGACAAGCTCATGCAGAAGCTGATGAAGTCCACGACGCTGCAGGATACCATGTCCTGCAACTTCAACGTGCTCATCGCCGGAATGCCGCGCGTGATGGGCGTGCGCGAGCTGCTCGACGAGTGGTGCGCCTGGCGCACGGAATGCGTCCGCCGCCGCGTCTACTTCGTCATGAGCAAAAAGAAGGACAAGCTGCACCTTTTGAAGGGTCTCAAGCGCATCCTGCTCGACATCGACAAGGCCATCCGGATCATCCGCGAGACGGAGGCCGAGGCCGACGTGGTGCCGAACCTGATGATCGGCTTCGGCATCGACCAGGTGCAGGCGGAGTATGTCGCGGAGATCAAGCTGCGCAACATCAACAAGGAATATATCCTCAAGCGCGTGGAGGAGACGAGCGCCCTGCAGGACGAGATCGAGGATCTGGAGGATATTCTCGCCCGTCCTGCGCGCGTGAAGAAGATCATCGTCACCGAGCTCGAGGACGTGCGCAAAAAGTACGCCGAGCCGCGCCGCACCGGCATCGTCTACGGCCACGAGGTCGAGGAATACACCGAGGAGATCACGGTGGACGATTACGCCGTGTCCGTGTTCCTCTCCCGCGAGGGCTACTTCAAGAAGATCACGCCCGCCTCGCTGCGCATGAACGCGGAGCAGAAGTATAAGGAGGGCGACGCGCTCGCGCAGAGCTTTGAGACCTCCAACGCCGCCGAGGTGATGTTCTTCACCGACAGGTGCCAGGTCTACAAATCCCGCCTTTCGGACTTCGATGACACCAAGGCGTCCGCGCTCGGCGACTATCTGCCCGCAAAGCTCGGCATGGACGAGGGCGAGAGCGTTGTCTACATGGTGCTGCCCGGCGATTACCGCGGCTGGATGCTCTTCTTCTTTGAAAACGGCAAGGCCGCCAAGGTGGAGCTGTCCGCCTACCGGACGACCTCGAACCGCCGCAAGCTCACCGGCGCGTACTCGGATAAGTCTCCGCTGCGCACGGCGCTGTGTCTGCGCGAGGACTGCGAGCTGGCGGTCTACTCCACCGAGCCGCGCGTGCTGGTGTTCTCCACCGCGCTGCTGGGGAGCAAGACCACGCGCGCGACGCAGGGCGTCGCGGTGCTGACGCTCAAAAAGAAATTCACGCTCGACTACGCCTGTCCCGCCGAGGCGACCGGCATCGCCAACCTCGCCCGCTACCGCGCCCGCAGCCTCCCCGCGGTCGGCGCGCTCTTAAAGGCGGAGGACAGCGACGAAAAACAGATCTCCCTGATGGATTGAGAAAGGAAGTCATTGCTTGAAGCTGCTCAAACAGTATGTTTCCATCACGCTCGGCTGCGCGCTCATGGCGCTGGCCTTCGACTGGTTCTACGCGCCCAACGAGTTGACGCTCGGCGGCTTCACCGGTATCGCGCAGGTCATCAACTTCTTTGCGCCCGCGCTGCCGGTCGGCGTCACCGTCATCGTGCTCAACGCGCCGCTCTTTCTGATGAGCCTCAAGCGCTTCGGCAAGCGCTTTCTGGTGCGCTCATTCTTCGCCGTGGCGGTGAACTCGATCTTCATCGACCTCATCAACGCCGTCTATACCTTTCAGCCGATGGATAAGCTCCTCGGCTGCATTTACGGCGGCGTGCTCGTGGGCGTGTCGCTCGGCTGGCTGCTGCGCGAGGAGGCGACCACCGGCGGCACGGAGCTGGGCGCGTGGCTGCTGAAGGCGAAGATCCCGGGCCTCTCCATCGGCACGCTCTGCCTTGCCATCGACCTGACGATCATCGTGTTCTATGCCGCGGTGTTCCGCAGCCTGGAAAACGCACTCTACGGCGGCATCGCCCTCTATATCTCCACCAAGGTGATGGATATGGTGGTCTACGGCGGCAGCGCCGCGAAGCTCGCCTACATCATCTCCAACGAGCAGGAGAAAATCACGCACGAGCTGCTTGCACGCGATATGGGCGTCACCCGCCTGACCGCCGAGGGAGCCTATACGCACAACGACAAGCCCGTGCTGCTCTGCGCCGTCCGCCGCCGCGAGATCGTGGCGGTCAAGCGGCTGGTGAACGAGATCGACCCGACCGCCTTCTTCATCGTCTGCGACGCGCGCGAGGTGCTCGGCGAGGGCTTCGGCGAATATAAGCCCGACGGGCTGTAAGGAAAAATCTCTCTCGCAGTGCGGGAGGCGGAACATAAAGAAAGGAAGCAATGCTATGGACTTTACGAATGTGGCGAAGGCGCTGACCGCGCGCGGCTTTAAGGTCTCGAGCTTTGAGACGGCAAAGGAGGCCGCCGAATACCTCAACTCGCAGATCGACGGTGCGACCGTCGGCTTCGGCGGCAGCATCACGCTCGAGGAGCTGGGGCTGTACGCCCTGCTCAGCGGACACAACACGGTGTTCAGCCATTGGCATCTGCCGGAGGGCGGGGACGCCGCCGCGCTGCGCGCGCAGGCGGCGGGCAGCGAGCATTATCTGCTCTCCGCCAACGGCATCGCCGAGACGGGCGAGATCATCAACATCGACGGCGCGGGCAACCGTGTGGCTTCGGCGATCTACGGCCACAAAAAAGTCTGGATCGTCGCGGGCAAAAATAAGCTCGCGCCCACCTACGACGAGGCGCTCTGGCGCGCCCGCAACATCGCCGCGCCGAAGAACGCGCAGCGTCTCCACGCAAAGACGCCCTGCGCAGTCAAGGCTGACCATTGCTACGACTGCAAGAGTCCAGGCCGCATCTGCCGTGCGCTCACCGTGCTCTGGGGCGCGATGATGGGCAGCGATATGGAGGTCGTGCTCGTGAACGAGGACCTTGGCTACTAAAAGCAGCGGGGAGGGAGCGCCGTGAAAAAGAGAATACTGCTTCTCTGCGCGGCGCTGTGCCTTCTGCTCAGCGGCTGCGGCGGCGGGCTGCTCGAGCGCGAGTGGTCGTCGGTGACGCCGCACAGCGCCGGCTACTGGGAAAACGGTGATAAGGACACTCTGCGCGCCGACAGCTATCAGGATGCGGTGAACGCGATCTTGATGCTGGTCGCAAACCACGCGGAGCGCGGCGTGGTGCGCTGCTATTTCGGCAGCGACGCGGAATACGCCGAGCTGGCCGCGGAGGCCTGCAACGAGGTGCAGCAGGAAACGGACCTCGGCGCCTATCTGCTCGATTACATCACCTATGCCGGCACGGATGAGCGCGGCTTCTATGAGCTTTCGCTCAGCTTCGGCTACCGCCGCACGGCGGAGGAGCAGGAGAGCATCATCAACGCCACGAGCGCCGAGGCGATCCCCGACCTGCTGCGCGCCGCAGCGGAGGAGGGCGCGGACCGTCTGGTGGTGCGCGTGAGCTACCTTTCCACCGACCGCGCGGGCGTGGAGCAGATGGTCCGCGACGTGCAGGAGGAGAAGGACGGCGGAAGAGATGCCGGTATGCTCGCCGCGCCGTGGCAGGTCAGCTTTTACCCGGACACGGACGAACCGGGCATCGTGGAAATTATGCTGAAATAAAAGAGGGAGAAGCAGCTATGTGGAGCATGATCTGGCCGATCGCGCTGGTGGTCGGTGTCAACGTGTTTTATCACATCACAACAAAGTCCACGCCGAAGGGCGTGAACGCCTTTGCCTCGCTCACCATCACCTATCTCGTGGGCGCGGCCTTTTCGGCCGCGGCGTTCTATCTGATGGGGAACCGCGGCTTTATCGGCGAGCTGGGCAAAACGAACTGGACGGCGTGGGCGCTCGGCGCCATCATCGTCGGACTGGAATTCGGCACTATCTGCGTGTATCGCGCGGGCTGGAAGATCAGCGTCGCCTCGCTCGTGATGAACATTGCGCTGGCCTGCGTGCTGCTCGCGGTCGGTCTGCTGGTCTATCACGAGACGGTCTCGCTGCGTCAGGGCCTCGGCGTTCTCGTCTGCCTTGCGGGCATCTATCTCGTGGGCGCGTAACACGGGACGCACGGAATTACATAAGAAAAGGACGGCGCGAGCCGTCCTTTTTTCATGCTTATTTGGATACCGTCAGCCAGTCGTCGAGCACGAGGCCGGGGTTGTGCTTGGTGAGGAAACCGACGCTCCATTCGCCGCCGAAGGCGATGAGCTTGCGGCCCTTGAAATCCTCGAGCAGCTTCGAGCCGGTGCAGAACATCAGGTCCTTGGGGTCGCAGGGACATTCCGCGATGAGCCGCAGGTGCTCGTAGGGCAGCGCACTCATGCGCAGCTCCACGCCGTACTCGCTTTTCATGCGGTACTCAAACACGTCGAATTGCAGCGTACCGACCACGCCGACCACGACGTCCTCGAAGCCGGAGTCCGGCATTTTGAAGATCTGGATGGCGCCCTCCTGCGCGATCTGCTCGATGCCCTTGACGAACTGCTTGCGCTTCATCGTGTCCTTGGGACTGACGGACATGAAGTGCTCCGGCTCGAAGGTCGGGATGCCGCCGAAGCGGAACTTCTTGCCCGGCACGGTGATGGTGTCGCCGATGGAGAAGATGCCGGGATCGAACACACCGATGATGTCGCCGGCGTAGGCCTCCTGCACGATCTCACGCTCGCTCGCCATCATGGTCTGCGGCTGGGAAAGGCGCATCTTCTTGTTGCCCTGCACATGGTAATATTCCGCGTCGCGCTCGAACTTGCCCGAGCAGATGCGCATGAATGCCAGACGGTCGCGGTGCGCCTTGTTCATGTTCGCCTGGATCTTGAACACGAAGGCGGAGAAGTCGGGGGAGAACGCGTCGATCACGCCCGCGTCGCTCTCGCGCGAGAGGGGAGCGGTGGTCATGCGCAGAAAGCCCTCCAGGAACGGCTCCACGCCGAAGTTCGTCAGCGCGCTGCCGAAGAACACGGGCGAGAGCGTGCCGTTTCGCACGGCGTCGAGGTCGAACTCGCGCCCCGCGCCGAGCAGCTCGATCTCGTCGGCGAGGTTGTCGCGCCGCTTCTGCCCGATGAGCTCGACCAGCGCGGGATCGTCCAGCGCGATCTCGGTCACGCCGGCCTTCTTCGCGTGGCCCGCGTCGGTGAAGTGGATGATGCACTGCTTCTCGCGGTCGTAAACGCCCTGAAATTCCTTGCCGCAGCCGATGGGCCAGTTGACGGCGTAGGTGTCGATGCCAAGCTCACGCTCGACCTCCTCGCACAGCTCGAGCGGGTCGCGCGTCTCACGGTCCATCTTGTTGATGAAGGTGAAGATGGGGATATGGCGCAGGGCGCACACGCGGAACAGCTTGCGCGTCTGCGGCTCGACGCCCTTCGCGCCGTCGATGACCATGACCGCGCTGTCCGCCGCCATGAGCGTGCGGTAGGTATCCTCGGAGAAGTCCTGATGGCCCGGGGTGTCGAGAATGTTGATGCAGTAGCCGCCGTGCTGGAACTGCATGACGGAGGAGGTCACGGAAATGCCGCGCTGCTTTTCGATCTCCATCCAGTCGGAGGTCGCCGCGCGGGCGCGCTTGCCCTTGACCTCGCCGGCCTGCGCGATGGCCCCGCCGTAGAGCAGGAACTTTTCGGTCAGCGTGGTCTTACCGGCGTCGGGGTGGGAAATGATGGCAAAGGTCCTGCGGCGTGAGATCTCTTCGTGAAGCGTGGCCATAGTGTCGTCTCCTTGCATACGGTGTTTGTCAATACAAATAGGCAGTTTATCATAGCTTTTCCGCATTTGCAAGGCGGCAGAACCAAAATCTGCGGAAAAATGAAAAATACGGCTTGACAAACGCGAAAGAATCTGCTATTATCGTCAATGTTCCGCGGGCGTAGCTCATCTGGTAGAGCGCCACCTTGCCAAGGTGGAGGTAGCGAGTTCGAGCCTCGTCGCCCGCTCCAAAAAATAACACCACGACATCGTCGTGGTGTTATTTTTTGCAATGGAGACCGGTTTCTCGAACTCGCTGCCTCCACCCATGCGCGAAGCGCATTTTGATCTGAGGTGAGCGCAGGGTTCCCGCGAAGCGCCGCCAGGCGGTTCGTGGGATGCCGGGAAGCGAGGAACGAGCCTCGCCAAAATGAAGCTCCGGCTGCCTCCACCCATGCGCGGAGCGCATTTCGTTCTGAGGTGAGCGCAGGGTTCCCGCGAAGTGAGGGACGAGACTCATGTGCGGCGAAGGCTTGCTGTGCAAATGCGCTAAAGCTCTGCCGGTTCGGCGAACTGGAATTTTTATTTTTGGTGCCATGCCATTACATAGTCTTTTTCTCCAGTAGCTTCATCCAAACCACTGTGCTGAATCTCAAATCCTTCTCTTTGATAAAAGGATATTGCCCGTGTATTTTTTTGATATACGTTCAAAAGTAATTTGCTCCGTTTGCCCTTTGCATAATTCAGCAGAACTTTACCTATACCCTGCGACTGCATTTCGTCAGAAACAAAAATACCCTCAACATATTCATCGTTTAGTCCTATAAACCCCTGTATTTCTTGACTGTATTCATAGACATAGACGGTTGCCTGTAATAGCAGTTCTTTCACTAATTCAAAATTATTTTGCCAATATTGCGCGGGAATAAAATAATGTGCGGTTATATTGGTGTCCAACCATATATTTGCAACTTTATTTATATCTGCTTTTCGTAATTCTCTAATCATAACGGTGACTCTCCTGCAAACGGCGATTTATCGAACGAAAGCATAGCACAAAAATACAAGCCTGTCCACCTGTTTTCCTCAAAGTGTCCGCGCGCGGTGTATATTCTTCGCACCTCGGCGCAAACTATCCTCTGCGCGAGGCCCGAACGTTCGCTTCGCGCGAATTTTGCAAGGAGGAATTTCTTCATGTCCGATCATACCAACAGCGGCTGCGCCTGCACCCCCAACAGAGCCATCAAATGCGAGGTCACTTCCTGCGCGAACCATTGCCAGAGTCAGTCCTACTGCGGCCTGAACGCCATTCAGGTCGGCACCCATGAGACCAACCCCACCATGGATCAGTGCACCGACTGCCAGAGCTTCCGCAAGAAGTAAGCAAAGAAGCGGCGCAGCCGCTTCTTACATAGGGAGTGGGGGACATGGAGAAGAAAACGAAGTACCGCCTCAGCGGCGTCGCCGCAGGACTTACGAACGGCATTTTCGGCGGGGGCGGCGGCATTCCGCTGCTCGTGCTGCTGACGAAATGGGCGGGTGTGGAGGAAAAGAAGGCATTCGCCACCTGCGTGGCGGTCATTTTTCCGATGTGCGCGGTGTCGGCGACGCTGTACCTGTGGCGCGCGGAGCTTTCGCTGTTGACGGCGCTGCCGTATCTCCTCGGCGGCTTCGCGGGCGGACTGGTCGGTGGGAAGCTGTTCAAAAAGGTGCCGAACCTCTGGCTGCGGCGCATTTTCGCGCTCTTTCTGCTCTATGGCGGCTGGCGCTATCTTTTCACGGGAGGCTGAGCGATGACGGACTGGCTTCTGCCCGCGCTCGCGGGCTTCGGCACGGGCATCCTCTCGGCGTGGGGCGTCGGCGGCGGGACGCTGCTGCTCCTGCTCATGACGCTCTTTCTCGGCGTCGACCAGACGCAGGCGCAGGGCATCAACCTCCTCTACTTCCTGCCGACGGCCGGAATGTCGCTCCTTGAGCACAGGAAAAACGGCTATCTCGACCGCGAGGTGATGCGCGCGGCGATCCCGCTCGGGACGCTCGCGGCGCTTGCCGCGGCGTGGGCGGCGACCTCGGTCGACATCACGGTATTCCGCAGGCCGTTCGGCGTTTTCCTGCTTTGGGCGGGCGCCAATATGCTGCTGCAAAAAAAGAAATGAGACAATGCCGAACGCATTGCCTCATTTTTCATACAAAGCAGGTCTGCACGAGCAGCATATAGAGCGCCGTGCCGGCGAACAGGCTCAAAAGCATATTCCTTTTCCACCGTTGCAGCGCGGCGGTCACGGCGATGGCGATCAGCTCCGGCAGCGCGTGGTACGAGGCGAACACCGCGTCCTTGAGGCAGTAGACGAGCAGCAGCCCGATGACCGCGAAGGGCAGGACGGCGCCGAGGTAACGGATGAACGCGGGCGGCTCGCGCCCCTCGGGGAAGATGAGAAAGGGGAGAAAGCGCGTCGTCATCGTGCCGAGCACGACGGCCGCGATAGTGATCACGCTCTGCGTGACGGTCATGGTCATAGGGCGGGCCCCTCCTTTTTCTGCGATTTGCTGCTCACGAGGAAGCAGACGATGATGAGCGCCATTGCGGGCAGCATGAAGCCGTCGCTGCCGAACACGGTGAGACAAAGCGCCGCGCAGCCGAGGCCGGTGAGGGCGGGGCGGTGGTCCTTGGCCTCCTCCCATTGATTGACGAACATCACGGTGAACAGCGCCGTCATGACGAATTCGATGCCGGTGGTGTCAAAGTGCAGGACCGAGCCGAGCAGCGCGCCGAGCGTCGCGCCCGCGACCCAGTAGGTCTGGTTGAGCAGGGTGACGAAGAACATGAACCAGCCGCGGTCCACGCCCTCCGGCGGGGTGACGGTGCAGTTGATGGAGAAGGTCTCATCGCACATGCCGAAGATCAGGTAGGGCTTTTTCCAGCCCATGCCCTTGTACTTTTCCAGCATGGAGATGCCGTAGAACAGATGCCGCGCATTGACCATCAGCGTCAGAAGAAAGGCGTGCAGCGGCGCGTAGGCCGAGAGCAGAAGCTCCACCGCGACGAACTCCATCGAGCCGGCGAAGATGAAGGCGCTCATGGCCATCGGGTAAAAGACGGAAAAGCCGCGGCTGCGCATCAGAAAGCCATAGGACATGGCGATGAACAAAAAGCCGATGCAGATGGGCAGGGAATAGGGCAGCGCGGCGCGGAATGCTTTCTTTTTCATGGGTGCTCCTTTGTGAAAATCCTACAAATGCGATAGGGAATAAGACGACGATGGCATTTTACGCCTGCGTAAAAATTTTGTCAAGCCATTCGTGCAATTTGACGAAAGAGAAGGGAGAAGTCTCATTTCTGAGACTTCTCCTTCTTGGCTTTCAGCTTGTTTTCGATGGCGCGCATCCCCTTGTAGCACACCGCCGAGACGACGGCAAGCAGGATCATCGCCGCGGGAAATTGCTTGTTCTTTTTCATGCTCTCCTCATTTTTTCGCTTCGAGTGTGACGGAAACGGTCAGGTATTCCCCGCCGCGGCAGACCTTGAGGATCATTTCCTCGCCTGCGGCGTGGCGGTGGCGCACGCGCAGCAGATCGTTGGAGGTCTCGACGCGCACGCCGTCGGCCTCGTAAATGAGGTCGTCTACCTCCAGTCCGGCCTTGTCGCCGGGACCGTTGAGATCGACCGTGTAAACACGGGCGGCCTGCTGCCCATCGGGCAGATAGGCGGGCGTGCGGTCGACCGAGATGCCGAGCACCGGCTCGCCCTGCACCTCGCCGCAGCGGAGGATGTCGTTGACAATGTAGGCGCTTGAGGCGATGGGAATGGCGAAGCCGAGCCCCTCCACACTCGCGGTGGACCAGCGGTCCATGCCCATCTTCATCACGTTGATGCCGATGACCTGCCCGTATTGGTTGATGAGCGGGCCGCCGGAGTTGCCGTTGTTGAGCGCGGCGTTGGTCTGGATGAGCGTCATGGTCACGCCGTCCACATCGACGTCGCGGTTGATGGCGGACACGATGCCGTCGGTCAGCGTGCCGCGCAGCTCCACGCCGAGCGGGTTGCCGATGGCGTAGACCGGGTCGCCGACGCTCAGGGCGTCGGAGTCGCCGAACTCCGCGGCGGGAAGCCCCTGTGCCGCACGGCCGTCGGTGTCCTGCGCCTTGATGACGGCAAGATCCTGCTCCGCATCGTAGCCGACGAGGGCGGCGTCGAAGATCGAGCCGTCCGCAAGGGCGACGTAGCAGCTCGTGCCGCCGGCAATGACGTGCGCGTTGGTGATGATGTAGCCGTCCTCCGTCAGGATGACGCCGGTGCCGACGGACGCGCCGCGCGGCAGCTCGGTCACCACCGTGACGGTGGAGGGATTGACCCTCCGGTAGATCTCCTGAATGGTCAGCGCGTCGCCGTGACCGTCCGCGTAGACAAGACGCACGCCGTCGTCCGCCGATATGACCGGCAGCTCCGGCTCGGCGCTCTCGTCAAGCTCACCGTAGTAATAATAGTAGTAGTCGGGATCATCATAGTAGTCGCCGTGATCGCCGCCGTAGAAACGGTCCGGCAGCAGGCCGAACCACCAGGCGGCGTACAGCCCACCGGCGAGAACGAGGACCGCGGCCAGACAGATAAGGAAAATTTTCAGCCCACGGTGTCCCTTGCGGCGCGTCCTGGCGGGCGGCTCCTGCGCGGCGGTCTCCGGCTTCCTGCCGGGCAGCGGGCGGTCCTGCACATAGTAAGCAACGTAGGGCTTCGGCTCGGCGACGTACTCGAGCGTGACCTCGTTGGGCTCGCGCTGCGGAATGAAGTTGTCAGGCGGATACTGCTCCATGTAAAAACTCCTGTGTTACGGCTGCGGGGCGAGCGAATTGGCGAGCGAGAGCGTGAAGGCGAAGGTCGTCAGGCCGTTTTCGCTCGTGACGGCGATGTGCTCGTGGTGCTGCTCCAAAATGGTCTTGACGATGTAGAGCCCGAGGCCCACGCCGTCCTTATCCTCGCTGCGGGACTTGTCGCTCTTGTGGAAGCGCTCGAAGAGCAGCGGGATCTCCTCGGCGGGGATGGTGTCGCCCTCGTTGCGCACGGAGACGACGGCCCTGCCGTTCGTCACCGCGAGACCGAGGTAGAGCGTCGAGCCCGCGCGGGCGAACTTCGTCGCGTTCTCCAGCAGGTTGTAGATGACCTGCGTGATGAGGTCATTGTCGCCGAGCACGGTGACCGGCTCGTCGGGGATGTCGGCCTCCACGTCCAGCCCGCGGTCGGTGATCTTCTTTTCCATTGAGATAAGCACCCGGCGCATACTCTCGCACACGTCGAAGGGCGCCTTGCTGCGCATCACGTCGCGCGACTGAAGCTGCGAGACCTCGAGCATCCGACGCACGAGACGACTCAGCCGCCGGCTCTCGTCGGAGATGATGTGCAGATATTCCTTCTCCTTCTCCGGCGGGATGGTCCCGTCGAGGATGCCGTCGGTGTAGCCCGCAATGCTCGTCATCGGCGTTTTCAACTCATGCGAGATGTTCGCGATGAACTCGCGGCGCTGGCGCTCAGTCTCCTGCAAAGAGTCCGCCATCGCGTTGAAGGCGCTTGCCAGCTCGCCGATCTCGCCCGCGCCGTAGTCGTGCATCCGGGTGTCGAAATTGCCCTCGGCAAAGGCGCGCGTAGCAGCCGCCATCTCACGGATGGGGCGCGACTGGCGCATACTCACCCACGCCGAAGCGACGAAGGAGAGCAGCAGCACGATGACGCTCGTCATCAGGAACATGGCGAAAAACGCGCGCCACATCGTCGTCAGCCGGCCTGTCTCAGTCACGGCGAACACCGCGCCGACCGTCCAGATGTCGGACTCGATCGGCACGCCGACGACGAAGCGCTTGCTCTCGTAGATGCCGCCGAGCGTCGTGCGCGCGCTGTAACGCTCGCCGGAGAGCGCAGTCTCCATCACGTCGGACGGCACGGTGAGCACATGGTCGACCAGATTTTCGTCCGTCGTCAGCAGGACGCTGCCCTCGGTGCTGCACACGAGGAAGTCCACGTCGGTCATCGACGCGGCAACGCCCGCCATCTCGCGCATATCGCGCACATCGCCGCTCGAGGCGTAGGACGCGACCAGCCGCGCGACAACGCTTGCCTTCTGCGCCATCTCGTCGCTGCGCTCATCCGCCGCGTAGGCGTAGCTGAGCGCGAAGAACGACGCGCCGAGCAGCGCGAGCGTCAGCATGACGATGCTCGCAGTCAGGGCAAAATTCTGCCAGTAGATCGTCCGGAGCTTCTGCGGAAGTTCCCATCTCCTGCCCTTCATTACTTCTTCACTTCAAACTTGTAGCCCACGCCCCAGACGGTCTTGAGCTCCCATTGGTCGGAGACGTTCTCCACCTTTTCGCGCAGACGCTTGATGTGAACGTCCACGGTGCGGCTGTCGCCGAAGTAGTCGAAGCCCCACACCTCGTCGAGCAGCTGATTGCGCGTGTAGACGCGGTTGGGCGTTGCGGCCAGATGATAGAGCAGTTCCAGCTCCTTGGGCGGTGTGTCGATCTTCTTGCCGTCCACGATCAGCTCGTAGGAGTCAAGGTCGATGATGAGCTTATCGAACACGAGACGCTTTTTCGTGTCCTCGGGGATCTCCGTGCGGCGGAGCACGGCGTTGATGCGCGCGATGAGCTCCTTCATCTCAAAGGGCTTGACGAGGTAATCGTCCGCGCCCATCTCGAGACCGTGGATGCGGTCGTTGACCTCTCCCTTGGCGGTGAGCATGATGATGGGGCACTTCGAGGTCTCGCGGATCTTGGCGCACACGCCCCAGCCGTCGAGCACGGGCAGCATCACGTCAAGCAGCACGAGGTCAGGCTCTCTGGCCTTGAATTCCTCCACGGCCTTGCCGCCGTCCGCGGCGATGCGGACCTCAAAGCCCTCCTTTTCAAGATACATCCGAATGAGGTCGGAAATGTTGTTGTCGTCTTCTACCACAAGGATGTTGCGCGCCATGGCAGATCCCTCCGTTTATCAGTTATCTTTGGAATGTTCTTATTATAATCGGTTTCCCGCGCTTTTCCTGAACATTTTGTAAAGGTTTGGTCAGGCCGTGACCTCGTTTCATGCCGCGCTCGGTCGACGCCGCTGCGGCATGACGCCGCATAAGCTATGCCGTGACCTCATTCAGCGCCGCGATCGTGCAGCTCTCCGCGCGCAGGCGGCTGAGCGCCGTGCCGAGGGCGGAGGACACCCCGCTCTCCGCGCCGAGGTAGAGCCGCACGCTGGTGGAGCGGCCGGCCCATTTGAGCGCGGTGTCCGCCCAGTGTGTGCCGCTGCGCGTAAAGTCGGACGTGTTGATCGTGATGGGACAGTAGCCCGCCTCGGCGACTGCGGTGCGCAGCGTCCGGTCGGCGCTTTCGAGATAGACGAGCCGCGTGCGCAGGCTCGCGGCGTGCCACAGCGCGTCGTTGCCCCGTTCGATCTGCGCGAGAGCCTCCGCCGCGGTTGCCGCGTCGATGCGCAGCGCGACGGCATTGCCCGTCGCGGCGGCACGGCGCACCCCGTCGCCCGCACTTTCCGGCAGCTCGGGCGTGAGGAGCAGCGTCGCGTGGCTCTGATGCTTTTCGAGCGCGGAGAGCAGCTGCGTGAGCGCCGCTTCCTCCGCCGCGGGGAGCAGCAGATAGACCGTCAGATCGTCGCGCCGCGTGGGCGTATCGACCGGCGGGGGCGTTTCGGGCTGCTCCGACTCCGCCGCCGCGTGCGCGCGCTCGTACTGCGCGTAGCGCTTCTGAATGGGGTCGGTCGCCGCGTCGATGAAGTATTCGTCCGAAAGCACGGCGTTGTCGTCGCGGATGCGCAGCAGATAGCCGTAGGCGATCTTCGTGCTGGAATATTTGAGGTCAAACATCTTGGCAAGCGCCGTGATGGGGAAGAACACCATGCCGTTGCGGACGATGGGCGAGCCGGCGTATTGCTCGCCGGTGCGGTTATTCTCCATCGTGCCGGCGGTCAGGTCACAGTAGAGTACGCGCTGCCCTTTGTAGAGGATGGCGACGGACTTTTCCTGGTTGTACGAGTAGCGGATGCCGAGGTCGTCCGGCCCGTCCACCGTCGCACCGGCGACATAGAGCAAGCCGTTCTGCCAGAACGGCATCGTTTCGTCGCTCAGGTCGCACATACGGTCGTTCACGGCGGTGAAGTACAGCGTCGGCGCGGCGGAGGCGCGCGGCGGCAGCAGCGTACAGAGCATCAGCGCGCTGAGCAGCAGGCTCAGCAGCCGTTTTCCTCGCGTCATCTATCGCACCTCCCATGACTCAATAATCTTCTATATTATAGTATAACAAATCCGCGCGGCCTTTGCAATCCCTTATCCCGCCCACTGTACGACCTGCGCGCCGGTAAAGTAGTGCTCTAAGATCTCCTCGCAGGAATAGCCCTCCTTCGCCATTGCGTTCGCGCCGTACTGGCTCATGCCGACGCCGTGACCGTAGCCGGTGACATGGAAGGTCAGCGTGTCGCCGCTGACCTCGACCGTGAAGGACGGTGAGCGCAGGCCGAGGATGGTGCGCAGCTCGTTGCCGCGCACCGTCACGCCGCCGACGCGCAGCGTGGAGACGAAGCCCGCGTCGTTGCGCGTGATGTCCGTGAGGAAACCGCCCGCGTCCCCGTCGAGCTTTGCCGCAGGGTAAGCCGCAAGAAAGCGGTCGCGGAATTCCTGCGTGGTAAAGGTCACAACGGAGTAGTAATTCGGCACGAGGGAATCGTCCTCGGGGCTGTCCACGCTCTGAAGATAGGGCAGGTCGGTCTGCCAGACCTCGCCTGCGCCCTGCGTGTGTCCGGCGGCGGAGGAGAAAAAGACCGCCAGCACCGGCTCGCCGTCGTAGACGATCACCTCACCGTCCGTCTCCGCCACGGCCCGCGCGAGCTTTTCCTCGTAGTAGAGCGCTCCGGCGCCCCATCCGGCCGCCGCATCCTCGGCGGTCTCGTAGGCTTTGCAGCAGGTGATGTCGTCGCAGGCGTCCGCGTCGGGATGGCGCGCAATGGCGCCCTGCGCCATCTTGTGCAGTGTGTAGGTCCGCGCAGCGACCGCCTGCGCCTTGAGCGCCTCAAGCTCAAACGAGGCGGGCATCTCCGCGCGCAGCACGCCGAGCAGGTATTCGTCCATCGCCATTTCCTCGACCGCGCCGCCGTGCAGCACGCGCAGCGTGCGCGTATGGTCGGGCACAGCGGCGTCGGGACGCCGCACCTCGCCGGACGGCTCTGGCTCGTCCGACGCTTGCCGCGCGGGCGCGAAGCGCCACGCGAGAAGAAAGAGAAGGGCGATCAGCAATAGGCTGATGCGCAGGGCGTTTTTCATGTTGAAGCTCCTCCTTTGCAGGCTGTTTCTCATTTACTATATGAGGGGCTGTCCCGAGGATAGACCGCGGCGCGAAATGCGTGGACAAATCGCCTCCGCCGTGCTACAATAGCGTCGATCGGATATTTTACCGGAAAGGACGATGCCCTGTATGAAGACCTCCGACCGCCTTGCGACGATCCTTTTTCTCCTTGCCGCGCCCGCCGCGCGGCTTTTGGAGCTGAAAAACAATTATGACCCGGCCGGTCTGCCGACCGGCGGCTTCCCGTATCTGCCCGCCGTGCTGGCTGCGGCGGCGGTCGTGTTCCTGCTTTCGGCGCGCGGACTGCCCGCGCGGGACGCGGTCACGGCGGACTTCGGCGGTATTTTCCGCTTTGACGGTCAGCTCACGCTGACCGCTGCGGTCCTGGGCGGCTTTCTGCTGCTGGCTGCGGCGGCGCTGCGGCTCGTGAGCGGGGGAATGGCGGGATTGGAGCTGATTCTTTCCGTGTTCCTCGCCTGCTCCGGCGCGGCAGTGCTCTACGCGCTCATCGCCCAGCGGCGCTCCGGTGCGTTTGCGCCGACCGCGCTGCTCATGCCGGTGTGCTTCCTCGTCGTGCAGCTCATCGTTACCTACCGCGCCAACGCGCGCGACAGCGTGCTGGGGCATTTCTATGTGGAGCTTCTGCTCCTCGCGACGCTCTGCCTCGCCTCTCTCTATCTCGTAGCGTTCGCCTATCGCTGCGGCGCTCCGCGCAGCTTTGCGCCCGCCGCACATCTGGCGCTCACGCTGGCGGCGGCCTGCTGCGTGGATATGGCGCTCGCGCGCCGGTTCGACGGTCTTGCCGCCTGTCTCGGCGCGGCGCTGCTGCTCCTCGCCTATCTGGAGGCGGCGGGGGATTTCGAGGGGTAACAACGGAATCATGCCAAAAACGGAAAAACGGCTGCTCTCGCAGCCGTTTTTCCTATTGATTGGAAGATTGGATGAAAAGAAGCTATTGTCTCTTGCAAGTATTAAGATAACGGCTGAGTTTTAATAAAGTTCGGGCCAGTTGTTACAAAAGTATTAAATCGGATAAAAATTATGGTAACTTGTCCGCCCGTATGCTGCGGAAGAAACTCTCCAGCACTGCGCGGCACTCGTCCGCGAGGATGCCGCCGACGAGCGCGGGGGTGAGCGCGAACGGCTCCATGTAGAGATTCAGCACGCCGCCGCAGGCGCCCATCGCGCGGTCGCGCGCGCCGTAGTAGACGCACGGGATGCGGGCGTTGAGGATCGCGCCGGCGCACATCGGACACGGCTCGAGCGTGACGTAGAGCGTGCAGTCGTCCAGCCGCCACGAGCCGACCGTCTCATTCGCCATGGCGATGGCCTCCATCTCGGCGTGCGAGGCGGTGGACTGCTTCTCCTCACGGCGGTTGCGCCCGCGGCCGACGATCTCGCCGCCGCGCACGATCACGCAGCCGACCGGCACCTCGCCCGCCGCCGCGGCCTCGCGCGCCAGCGCGAGCGCCTGCGCCATGTAATTTTCCTGCTCGGTCATGCGCGTTCCTCCCATGGTTTAAGTTTAGGCATAATTGTCCATACTCTCCGTAAAATGGTAGGGGGAGTTGAAACATATGCGTAAGATCAATCTATTGCAGCAGCCGGTCTCGAGCGACCCAAGACTACAGGAGCTTTTCACCGAGCTGAGCGACACGCGCTTCGCGCTCGCGCAGGCTTATGTCCGCTTCGACAACACCACCGAGCCGGAGCTGGTGGACGCCTGCATCTTCGAGCTCAACGCGCTCCAGTCACGCTACAACTATCTGCTGCGGCTCGTCAAGGAGAGCGGCGGCATCGCCGCGTCCAGGATCTACTCGGAGGGGGCGGTCACATGGGTCTGACGGACAAAATAGGCATTGCGATCCTCTGCGCCTTCGTGCTTTTTTCGGTGGTGCGGCTGTTCGCCGCACCGCTGAAGCTGGCGGCGAAGGTGCTGCTCAACACGGCGCTGGGCTTCCTCGCGCTGTTCCTGCTCGGCCTGACCGAGCCGGTCACCGGCTTTTCGCTGGGACTGAATTTTTTCAACGCGCTCACCGTCGGCATCCTCGGCGTGCCCGGACTGGTGCTGCTGGTGCTGCTGCAGATGCTGTTCGTTTAGCCTACATATTTTCGGAGAGGCCGCCGTCGGGCGGCTTTTTCATTTGTCCTCGCCGCCGACGCCCCAGCCGTAGAGCGGGTAGCGCTGCATCGCGCCGAAGATCTTCTGCTTGAGGTCGGGATAGCGCCCCTCGAGCGAGGCGATGAGCTCCTTGATCTCCTGCCGCCGCGTTTCGCCGTTGGCGGGGCAGGGATTCTCCACGATGGGCAGCTCCAGCCGCTTCGTGGCGTTCACGACCTGCCGCTCCTTGACGTAGAGAAGCGGGCGGATCTGCGTGACGTCCGTGCGGCTGAGGTAGGTCACGGGCTGGAAGCAGCCGAGCCGTCCTTCAAAAATAAGGCTCATGAGCATGGTCTCCACCGCGTCGTCGTAGTGGTGGCCGAGCGCGATCTTCCTGATGCCGTGCTCGTTCATCGCGGTCGAGAGCGCGCCGCGGCGCAGCTTGGCGCACAGCGAGCAGGGGTTCTTCTCCCTGCGCTCGAGGAACACGACCTCGTAGATGGGGACGCTCACGCGGATGTACTCCACGCCGAGCGCGCGGCAGTAGTCCGCCACGCCGTCGAAGCTCATGCCCGGCGTGCCCGCCTCAACGGTCATGGCGACGACCCGGAACGGCTTGGGATAAAAGCGGCTCAGCCGCGCGAGCGCGGTGAGCGTGAGGAGTGAATCCTTGCCGCCGGAGACGCCGACGGCGACGGTATCGCCCGCCTGGATCATGTCGTAATCCTCGACGCAGCGGCGCACGAGGCCCAGAATTTCCTGCATGGTTCGGTATTCCTCCCGGGTAACAGAGTAAAATTTCAATTTGCCATTTCAGAAAACGAGAGTAAATTGAAGAAAAAACGAGATTTCAAGAGAATTGATTGTGCTAAATTAAAATGGTGTTGACAGAGGGGCAGAGAAGTGCTATAAATAGCTTTGTTCCGATTTTAACAGGGAACAGAGAAAATGTAAAGCGAAAGCCTACATGATAGATTTCAAACGGAGGAAAAACACCATGTCCACTTTTATGGCGAACAAGGGCAACATCGAGCGTAAGTGGTACGTTATCGACGCTGCCGGCAAGCCCATGGGCAAGACCGCCGTGGCGGCAGCCGATCTGCTGCGCGGCAAGCTCAAGGTCACCTACACCCCGCACGCCGATTGCGGCGACAACGTCATCATCATCAACGCCGCCAAGGCAGTCCTCACCGGCAACAAGATGGAGCAGAAGTATTACCGTACTCACTCCGGCTGGGTCGGCGGCCTCAAGGAGACCAAGTACCGCATCCTCATGCAGGAGAAGCCCGAGCTCGCGATGCGCGTCGCGGTCCGCGGCATGATGCCCCGCAACACCGTCACCAAGGACTCCCTCAAGCGCCTGCACATCTACGCCGGCGAGGCTCATGAGCAGCAGGCTCAGAAGCCCGAAGTCTGGGAAGTCAAGTAAAGGAGGATAAAGAAGAATGTATCAGTCCAAGAAGCCTTACCTCTACGGCACCGGCCGCAGAAAGTCCTCCGTTGCCCGCGTGCATCTCTTTGAGAACGGCACCGGCTCCATCACCATCAACGGCCGCGACATCGACGAGTATTTCGGTCTCGAGACCCTCAAGATGGTCGTCCGTCAGCCCCTCGCCGCGACCGAGACCCTCGGTAAGGTCGATATCGTCGCCACCGTCGAGGGCGGCGGTGTGTCCGGTCAGGCTGGCGCTCTGCGCCATGGCGTTGCCCGCGCTCTGCTGCTCGTCAATCCCGACTACCGTCCCATCCTCAAGAAGGCCGGTTTCCTCACCCGCGATCCTCGCATGAAGGAGCGCAAGAAGTACGGCCTGAAGGCCGCCCGTCGTGCTCCCCAGTTCTCCAAGCGCTGATCCGAGTTCAAAAAACACAATATTTGTGCAAGAAAAGCCCGAAAACAATCGTTTTCGGGCTTTTTTCGTGTGAATTTGTTGCATATCGCATCAACTGAGCTCTGATAAACTTTGTCCTTTTTTGACTGATTTTCTCCTAATTTAACCCAATTTGTCGGGGCTATAAATGGGCTAACCGCCTTTTTTTGAGCTTCCGGGGCTATAAAATGGGCTAACTTTTCTGCATTTTCGAGAACTCTTTGGGACTGTTTTTCAGTGGCATAAGCTCCTCCCTTTTCCCCAAAAAGGACGTTGTCCGGTTTTGTATAGACCTGTACCAGTTTGTCGTAGTTTAATCATTTTTATCATACGTTTTGCGCCAGTCCGTCTCCACCCGGAAACAGATTGGCGCTTTTTTCATGCCCACATTCTGATGAAAGGAGGTTCGACACAATGAAAGCATACGGAAAATCGTGGAACTATAACGTCTATGGCTGCCAGTATTGCACTTTCTGGAAAGGGCGAAAAAAAGGATGTGTTTTTTCTTTGCGCTCTTGCTGTTGCCCCGTTCCACAGAAACCGCCTCTTCGGTTTGGCATTCCGATTCGGTATTGTGAGCCGAAGCCCGCTGTCCTTCCAAAATCAGAGTGCGATGGATGTCCATATGGCAGAGATTCCCCCTGTATCGGTTGGTGTACCAAAGAGGTTATGAAGGCAGTAGGTCTTCCACGGGAGATGGTGATATGACATACGATTACTTTTATGGCAATCAGTCCGATCAGTTCTCCTTCTATCGTATACCCAAGGCACTGTTTACCGATGAGCATTTCAAGACAATTTCCGCAGAATCAAAAATACTCTACGGTATTCTCCTTGATCGGATGAACTTATCGCAAAAGAACGGCTGGCTTGATCCAGACGGTCGCGTATACATCATCTTCACCGTTGAAGAAATCACAGAGGCATTTCATTGTGCCAGTCAGAAAGCGGTTAAGCTGCTTGCCGAGTTGGAAACCAAGGCCGGTTTGATTGAGCGAAAACGGCAGGGGCTCGGAAAGCCAAACCTGCTGTATGTGAAGAATTTCATCGCTTCGTCAGAATCACAATTCAAGAATGGTGAAAATCACAATTCTGGAATGATGAAAATCGAAACTCCTGAATTTCCGAAATCACAATGTAATAATACTGATCCAAATAATACTGAATTGAGTGATACTGATTCTTTTCTTTTCACTTCGTTCAAAGATGCGGACGCGAAAAGAACGGATGTGAATCTGAGAAATGAGTATCGAGAAATCGTAAAGGAAAATATCGACTATGAGATTTTACTTCACGATTATCCGAGCTCTGCTGATCTGTTGGAAGAAATCCTTGAGCTGATTGTCGATGTGATTTGCTCCACAGCACCATACATTCGGGTAAAGTCTCATAGGTCTCCCAGGGCACTTCCTGTATGACCTCATCTATCAACGAGAACACTTTTTCCGGATACTGGATCGCCCATGTGACGCCAAGCTCAGCTTTTAATTGAAGCCTGTCACTGGATATGTACCTGCTTGCCTCGGAACGCATGCCTGCAACAAAGCTTTTGCAAAGGTCTACGATGTTCTTATCGTATTCGTCTTCAGAAATTGCGTCCAACATTACGGTTTCCAGCGCCCCTTCATGTGCCTCCGGAATAATCAGCAGGAGTATTTCTCTGTCTTTCTCCATATCAAAGGCATCAGAGGATTTGTTCAAAATCCAACGGCGATCTTCGACATCGGGGAATAAACCGCCGAAGGCGCTGACGGCGGATTCCTCAATCGCTGCCGTTTCTCTTTTATCCCGGTCTGTTATGACAGCAATTTTTTCAAAAGCACCGGCGTGGATGATCGGATTCTCCAGGGACTGGTGGAAAAAACCTGTGAAATTGTCTTTTCCACCGACCCCGCAAATCAGCAGATAATCATTCCCGCGCTTAAGCCGGGTAAATGAATTCCTTGCCGCTCTGGCAGCCGTTATCAGGATGTACGAATTATTAACGCCGGAATCAGAGGAAGACAGCATAGCACCGCTTTCTTCTAACCCGTCTTGTCCCGATGCTTGATTCACAATAATTTGAAAAATGGAGGAAACCACTATGAACAGCACGAATACTTCATCCAAGAAAAACCTTGCACAGACTGCCGCATTTGCCAATCTTCTGTCCGGAGCCTGTGCTTCCCCGCTGGTCTATAAGACCGTAAACCGCTCCGGCTCTTATCAGCCGGTTGTCACGCTGACGAATGCCATCGAGTTCCTTTCTGAAATCGGGGCGCAGCCTGTTGCGTTTGATCTCGCTCTCGCATGGTTCAGCATCGTTGGCCGTGAGATTCCCGAAGTTCTTGCCAGTATCGAGTCCGATTCCGAACTCGCCGCTGCCTTTGTCGATGAGCTTACGCTGGATCTGGAAAGCATTATCGATGAAGACCTTTCCGACGATGATGAAGATGATTTCGACGACGAACCGGACG
>Ga0256404_1003690_pt1 | contig 30394 bp, 33 predicted proteins | sample RumenRJG_01DNA_FD_185990 | JGI IMG/M metagenome (GOLD analysis project Ga0256404, IMG submission 185990) | Bovine rumen microbial communities from Lethbridge, Alberta, Canada - RJG_01 | ecosystem: Host-associated > Mammals > Digestive system > Stomach > Rumen | place: Canada: Alberta | collected...
CAAATCGTGCATATTAAAAAGGTTTGGGGTCAAGCCCTTTCCTAAAAAGGGCTTGCGGGTCGAGGGCGGCGCCCTCGTCGCTCTCCGCAGAGAGCGAAATCCCCCTACATCGTGCGCTCCGCAAGGGAAGTGAACAAGCGAACAGCAAGCTGTACGCTCCAAAACAGTCCGGTGGACTGTTTTGAAAGAGGGGACGCCCTGCAAGAGAGGGCGTGCCCCTTTGAAAAGTTTTAGACTGTTTTTACTCAATCCGCTTGCGGCTTGACGACGAGGACATTACGTCGTGTGCAGTACAAGTTCTGATCAAAAAAAGGAGACTATCTTATGAAAACAGCATTGACAATAGCAGGCAGCGACAGCTGCGGAGGCGCAGGCATACAGGCTGACATCAAAACTATGACCATGAACGGCGTTTATGCCATGAGTGCCATAACCGCCCTCACAGCCCAGAATACAACGGGCGTGCGTGCAATAATGGAGGCTTCCCCCGAGTTCCTTGCACAGCAGCTTGATGCTGTTTTTGAAGACATCTTCCCCGATGCCGTAAAGATAGGCATGGTATCTTCAAGCGAACTGGTAGAGGTAATTGCTCAAAAGCTGACCTTTTACAAGGCAAAAAACATCGTTGCCGACCCTGTAATGGTGGCAACCAGCGGCTCGGCGCTGATAAAGACCGACGCTGTAAAGACCCTCACCGAAAAGGTGTTTCCCATAGCCTCTCTCGTAACACCAAATATCCCCGAAGCCCAGGTGCTTTCGGGTTTGGAAATAAACAATAAGACCCATATGCAAAAAGCCGCCGGGGCGATCTATGAAAAATACGGCTGTGCAGTCCTTTTGAAAGGCGGACACAGCGTAAGCGATGCAAGCGACCTGCTTTGCGATGAAAATGGCATGAGCTGGTTTGAAAGCCGGCGCATAGATAACCCCAATACCCACGGCACAGGCTGTACCCTTTCAAGCGCCATAGCCGCCAACCTTGCAAAGGGCTTTTCCCTGAGCGAGTCTGTCGGTCGTGCGAAGGAGTATATCTGCGGTGCCCTTGCCGCACAGCTTGACCTTGGCAAAGGCTCAGGCCCAATGGCGCACAACTTTGATCTGAGATCGGAATTTGCATATGGAAAAAACGAAAGGAAAAAGTGATATGAGAGACTATGCAACCCAGATGGATGCAGCTAAAAAGGGGATAATAACCCCCGAGATGAAAATAGTTGCAAAAAAAGAATACCGCACCGAGGAGGAGATCAGGGATCTTGTTGCAAAGGGACAGGTCGCTATCTGCGCCAATAAGCTCCATAAGTGTATCGACCCCGAGGGCGTTGGCTCTATGCTGCGTACAAAGATCAATGTAAACCTCGGCGTTTCCCGTGACTGCAAGGATTACGACGTTGAGATGAAAAAAGTTCAGGCTGCCGTTGATATGGGCGCAGAGGCAATAATGGACCTTTCCTCACATGGCGACACCCAGCCTTTCCGCAGGAAGCTGACCGGCGAGTGCAAAGCCATGATAGGCACTGTCCCTGTTTACGACAGCGTTATCCATTACCAGCGTGACCTTGCCACCCTGACCGCTAAGGATCTTATCGACGTGGTAAGGCTCCACGCACAGGACGGAGTGGACTTTGTGACCCTGCACTGCGGAATAACAAGAAAGACCATCGACCAGATAAAGACCCATAAGCGCAAAATGAATATCGTATCCCGTGGCGGCTCTCTGATCTTTGCCTGGATGAGCATGACCGGGGAGGAAAACCCCTTTTATGAGTACTTTGACGAGATCCTTGACATCTGCCGTGAGTATGATGTGACCATCTCCCTGGGTGATGCCTGCCGTCCGGGCTGCCTCGCAGATGCAAGTGATGTTTGCCAGATAGAGGAGCTTGTGCGTCTTGGCGAGCTTACAAAAAGGGCTTGGGCAAAGGACGTCCAGGTCATGATCGAAGGCCCGGGACATATGCCTCTTGACCAGATCGAGGCGAATATGAAGATCCAGCAGACGATCTGTATGGGTGCGCCTTTCTATGTTCTGGGACCTTTGGTAACTGACATCGCACCGGGCTATGACCACATAACCTCTGCCATCGGCGGCGCAGTTGCAGCCTCCGCAGGAGCAGCATTCCTGTGCTACGTTACCCCTGCCGAGCACCTTGCGCTTCCAAATGTCGATGACGTAAAACAAGGCATTATCGCCTCACGGATCGCTGCCCACGCTGCGGACATCGCAAAGCATATCCCTCACGCCCGTGATATTGACGACCGGATGGCTGACGCACGCCGTACCTTTGACTGGGATAAACAGTGGGAGTGTTCCATCGACCCCGAAACAGCCAAAGCTATCCGTGACAGCCGTGCACCCGAGCATGAGGATACCTGCTCCATGTGCGGAAAGTTCTGCGCCGTAAGAAGCATGAACAAGGCGCTTGCAGGAGAATATATCGATATCCTCTGAGCCGGCGCCACTTGTGAATTGTAATATCACAGCAAGCATTAAATAAAAAGGAGCCTGTCTGCATTCCTTTGCAGATAAGCTCCTTTTGTTTGTTTTTCTCACATCTTCGGTTCAAAGCTTGGCATAAGCTGAAGCTTAAACAGGTTCATCTCGTGCTTGCGGTCGATAAGCTCCCTGGTTTTTTCGTCCTCACATATCCCGGTCCTGATATACTTGTCAAGCACAGCGTATGTGAAACCAAGATTGTCCTCGTCTGTCTTGCCCGAAAGCCCGTCCGAAGGCACCTTTTCCACCAAGTCAATGGGCAGCCCCAGCTCCTTGCCTATCTGCTTTACCTCCGTAACCGTAAGGTGCGAAAGGGGGCTGAAATCTCCCACCGAGTCACCGTATCTGGTGGAATACCCCACCCAGTCCTCTGAAAGGTTGCAGGTGTTCACCACACGGCCGTTGCAGCACTGGCTCACAGCGTAGACCGTTGACATTCTCAGCCTTGGAGCAAGGTTCACCCGTGCCTGCTCGGTCAGCTCAAGATCCTTTGTGATAGCCCCCACGATCCCGTCAAAGCCCTCTTTGATGTTCACCGTGTAGCTTTTGATCCCCAGATGCGCCACCAGCTTTTGTGCGTCCGCAATGTCACTTTGCACTCCGTTTGGCATAAGCACACCGATGACCCTGTCCTTTCCAAGAGCCTTTACGCAAAGTGCAGCCGCCACCGACGAGTCCTTTCCGCCGGAGATCCCAAGCACAGCGTTACAGCCCTTGCCGTTTTTCTCAAAGAAATCCACTATCCAGTTGCAAGCCTGCTCAATAACGTCCTTAACATCAAATTCTTTCATTATCCTTACCTCGCTTTTTGCCGGAGCCGTTACCCCAGCGTCTCTCCGAACAGATCCTCGCCCAATACAGCGTGCTCTGCACCTTCTATAACAATGCCTTTGTCACAGCCGCAGAAAGCGTAGCTGTGTATTTTTTTCACCTTCCCCAGAAACGTTACCTTTTTAAGCTCCCTGCACTGCTTGAATGTAAAGGGAGCCACCGTCTCCACCCCCGGGGGTATTATAAGCTCCTCAAAGCTGCTTCTTGTAAAAGCGTAAGACCAGATCGACCGGAGCTCCTTTGGCAATTTGATCTGCCGCAGATTTTCGCACCCGTCAAACACAAATTCTCCAATGTCTGTCACACAGTCCGGGATAACAACGCTTTTTATCTCTGTGTGCCCCTTGAACAGCCTGTCAAAAAGTATCGTGACCGGTCTGCCCAGGAATACAGGCGGTATGACCACATTTTCCTCGTCGCCCTTATAGCCGCACACGGTGTAACATTCGTCCTGAGTGAGCATATATTCAAATTCCTGCATCTTCTCCTCCCGGATATTCAGTCCTTGAATCTTGCAAGGAATTGTTTTGTCCTCTCGTTGCGGGTGTTTCCGAAAAGCTCCTGTGGAGAGCCCTCCTCAACGATATATCCATCGTCCATGAAAATAACATGGTTTGCAACGTCCCTTGCAAAAGCCATCTCGTGAGTAACAATGACCATGGTCATCTTTTCCTTTGCAAGTTCCTTTATGACCTTTAGTATTTCCCCCGTAAGCTCCGGGTCAAGTGCCGAAGTTGGCTCGTCAAAAAACAGGATCTTGGGGTTAAGTGCCAAAGCCCTTGCAATGGAAACTCTCTGCTGCTGACCTCCCGAAAGCTCGCAGGGATATGCCTTTTCCTTGCCCGTAAGCCCCATCTTCGCCAAAAGTTCGTCTGCCTTTTTCCTTGCCTCGTCCTTTGGCATTTTAAGTACGTGGATAGGAGCGCCTGTAATGTTTGTCATAACGTTTTGGTGGGGGAAAAGGTTGAAGTTCTGAAAAACCAGCCCGATCTTCAGCCTTATCTCACGCAGCTCTTTTTTGGAAGCGTAAACCACCCTGCCTTTTTCCTTGTCGGTGTAAAACATTCTTGTCCCGTCCACGGTTATCTCTCCGCCGTCTGCCTTTTCAAGCTGGTTGATGCACCGCAAAAGGGTAGACTTACCGCTTCCCGAAGGACCGATGATAGCCACCACCTGTCCCTGCTCAACGTCAAATGAAATGTCCTTGAGAACTTTCAGCTTGTCAAAGTTCTTAACAATGTTTCTGACCTCCAGAATAGCCAACTCGATCCCTCCTTACTTGTAATAATCGAATTTCTTTTCTATGACCGCAAACGCCACCGTTACCACAGCGTTCATAACGAAATAGAATACACCCACTATGAAAAGAGGGATTATTGAGCTGTATGTGTTCATCTGCTGCTTAGCCTTCATGGTTATCTCGGCGTAAGCGATAATGTTAGCCAGCGAGGTATCCTTGATAAGGGTGATGACCTCGTTTGAAGTGGCAGGTATTACCCGCTTTGTGACCTGGGGAAGTATTATCCTGAAAAACGTCTGCATCCTTGTCATGCCCAGCATGGAAGCCGCCTCGTACTGACCCTTTGGGATAGAGTCCACACCGCCTCTGAATATCTCTGCAAAATAAGCCGCATAGTTAAGCACAAAAGCGATGCACAAAGCAGTGAACATATAGCTGTCGCTTCGAGTGTCGATATTCTTGATAAAGTTTGAGAAAAACCCTTCCGAGCCGTCCCGCTCCATGCTTGCCTTCATCATAGGCACAGCGTAGTACACCACGATGATCTGAAGCATAAGAGGGGTGCCTCTCATGAGAAGTATGTATAGATTCGTAAGCCACGCCACAGGCTTGAAGCGGCACTTTTTAAGAAGCGTCACCAGCATACCCACCGGAATGGACAGCAAAAGCGTCACCGCAAAAAGCTTAAGTGTATTGGGCAGATATTCAAGAAGAATGCCCGTGACCTTTTTTATAGATTCCCAATCCATTGTTACACCACCAGTTTACTGTCTGTGCTTTACCGCACTAATATGATAGTATTATACTACATAGACAAAGCTATGTCAAATCCTGTTACCCCTGACCGGTCAAATATTCATTATAGACCGAAAAACCGCCCTAAAAACAAAAAGCCGCCCAAAGGACGGCTCAGTCTGTCGATAAACTATAAAAGTAATAATTATATGACCCAAGGGGTTTTAGGGTGGGCACTGCCTTGCATAGCAAGGCTGGGAAAGCCCCCTAATCAGGGCGAGCGTGGCTCTTTTTGGTTCAGCCTTTAGCCCGCCGCATCACCCACAATGGAGCTTTAAAAAAACAAAGCCGCCCAAAGGACGGCTCAAAATATCTTACGCTATATGGCTCAGCCCAGCTTCTTTGCCAGCTGTGACTTCTTTCTTGCAGCCTTGTTTTTGTGCATGATTCCCTTTGTGCAAGCCATATCTACCTTTTTGATAGCTGCCTTAACGACCTCTTCCTTGTTGTCTGCGTTGTCGATAACAGCAGCATCTGCCTTCTTCAGAGCGGTTTTAAGATCGGACTTGATAGCCTTGTTTCTGGCGGTCTTTGTCTGAATTACCTTTACCCTCTTCTTAGCGGATTTGATGTTTGGCATACTGACACCTCCTGATCCTTGTGAATAAAAATGTACTTATTTGGATAAGTTAGCTACAGACTGAGAGGAGATGCAGCTACCCTAATAAACAAGCCTTGCATAATATTTTAGCACATTCCTTTATGAATTGCAAGCATTTTTTGCAAAAAAAATCACTAATTTTGCCTCAGCCTGCATGAATTAAGTGAACAAAGTGCACTAAAACCGCAGTTTTATAAGATCAAGCGAAAGGAAGGGAAGTCTCATGTCCCTGCGTACCGACCTGGCACAAGAAGCTATACTGACCTCTGGCAAAGCCGCTGCCCGTGGGTTTACCACCTCCTGCCTTGTAAACGAGCAGGCAGGCGTGAAAATAACCCGGACACATATCCACGACCCCGCCGCCGCAAGCGCCATAGGCAAACTCCCCGGCAGATATGTTACCATGCAGTTCTCACAAACCCTTGATAATTACAGCGACAGCTTCAAACTCCGCTCAAAGCTCCTTGCCGGCGAGCTTTCAAGGCTTTTCGGCAAGCACCGCCGTACCCTTGTTGCCGGCCTTGGAAATGTTCATATCACACCCGATGCTTTGGGAACTTTGTGTGCCGAAAAGGTCTTTGCCACAAGACATATAAAACGCCACGCCCCCCGCCTTTATTCCCAAGGCCTTGGCGAGGTGACCGTCATCGTCCCCGGAGTGCTGGGCCAGACGGGTATCGAAGCCTGCGACCTTGTAAAAGCCGTCTGCCGTAAGGTCGATGCCGACGGCGTTATCGCCGTAGATGCCCTTGCCTGCCGTGATATTCAAAGCCTTGGCTCGGTGATCCAGCTTACCGATACGGGCATCTCTCCCGGAAGCGGAGTGGAAAACGCAAGAAAAGAACTCTCCCCGGCCACCCTGGGGATCCCCTGCGTAGCCCTGGGGGTGCCCACCGTTACCGACTGCCGCCGTGAGGGCTCTGTCCTGATGATCTCCCCCCGTACAATAGATAAACTGGTGGAAAATGCCGCCGATTATATTTCCATGGCAATAAATCTTGCCCTCCACCCCGGCTTGAGCTTTGAAGAGATCCGCTCTTTGGTGTAAAAATGACCTTTCCGCCGGTTTTTTGTAATAAAAACATAAACTCTTCGCCCTTTATCATAAAACTATCACATTAAACAGTATAATAATAGTTGAACATGATGATTTTGAAAGTAAGTTTTTTTGGAGGTCTGAAAAATGAGCGAATTCAATAATAATTATCACAGCGGATATGAGCCTGAAAACGACAGCGTTTCCGGCAGCTTTTCAAGACCAAATACCAATAGCTATTCATCTTCAAGATATAATAGCTTCTCCGACAGCTCCGGCTATACCAACTTCAACCAGCAGGGAACTGCCAACGAGTTTTATTATTCCCCCCATAAGCCATCGGCAGGCAAAGGGAAAAAAGCCCTTACCGCAATAATCGCCGTGCTGAGCATAGTTGCCCTTGGCACCACATCCTTAGTGTGCTATACCCTTATCACCGGCAATAACCCTGTCTCACCCCAGACCGCTGCCAGCGCCAAGGCGGACGAAAACGAAAGCAAAGCCGAGGATGACTCTGCCGGCGGCGACGATTCCTCAAAGATAGACAGGAAAAACCTGCCCACCATTGCTCAGCTTGCGACCCCCTCCGATGCAATGGCTATCCCGGATATAGTAACAAAAGTATCGCCCTCCGTTGTGGGAGTATCCTGTATCCTTTCCCAGGGCACAGCCACAGGAAGCGGGATAATCATGAGTGCAGACGGCTATATAATAACCAACGCCCACGTTGTTGACGGAACAAAATCCGTTTCCGTCCTTCTTCCCAAGTCCTATGCCAAAAACAGCAGCACCAAGGAGGAAGATCTGACCTATAAAGCCACCATCGTCGGAAAGGATACCCAGACCGACATCGCCGTTTTGAAAATAGACGCAAAGGACCTTACCGCCTGCGAGTTTGGCAAGTCCTCTGAAATAAAGGTGGGAGAAATATCTATCGTTATCGGAAACCCCCTGGGATTTTCCCTGGCAAACTCCGTCACCTCGGGTATAATCTCCGCCAAGGACAGAGTCCTCACCGTCCAGGACAGGACCATGAACCTTATCCAGACCGATGCCTCCATAAATAACGGAAACTCCGGCGGACCGCTGATAAATGCCTACGGACAGGTCATTGGCATAACCTCCGCAAAGGTATCCTCTACCTACGGCGAAGGCCTTGGCTTTGCGATCCCCATAGACGAGGCAATGCCTGTGATAAAGAGTCTTATGGAGAACGGCTACGTTAAAAGACCAAGCCTTGGTGTTGCCGGAAGAAACGTATCTGCCACCTATGCCGAGTATTATAATATACCCAGAGGCTACCAGGTCGTTACCGTTACCAAGGGCAGCGGTGCCGAAAAAGCAGGCGTTAAGCCAAACGACATCATAATCGGTATAAACGATACCTCCGTTTCCACCCTTGGAGAGCTGAACGTGATAAAGAATAAGTGTAAGATCGGCGATACCGTAAAGCTTACCATTTACCGTGACGGCAAGATGATAGATCTCAACGTTACCCTTGACGAGGCAAAAAGCTCCGAAGAGGATACCACAAAGTCAAGCGAAAGAGACTATTCCCAGCAGTATAAAAGCTATTCCGACCTGTTCAGAGACTATCTCAACAACTTCTGATAATATCCCCCCCTTCCCCTGTCCGGTGCGGACAGGGGATTTTTTGTGCCCCTTTCACAGCCGGCGGCATATAATGTTACTGCATAACACTATAATAAAAAGGAGCGAACACTCTTGAATACAACGCTTATACCCATGACCTCCATAACCTATGCCATGAAAGCCAAAAAGCTGCTCAACTCCCGTGGAGTCTATTGCGAGATACAGCGTACCCCCTCCGGGCTCTCAAGCGGCTGCGGATATAGTATAAGGGTAAAGGACCTTTCCCTTGCCCTGAGCTTGCTTGAAAAGAATAATATACCCCATAAACCCCTTGACCGATAGGAGATAATTATGATAAACTTTGACAATTCCGCCACCACCTACCCCAAGCCTGCCGCCGTGGCAAATGCCGCCCGTGCAGCCCTGATCCATTACGGCGGCAATCCCGGCAGGGGAGGGCATACCCTTTCCCTGCAAGCGGCACAAAAAGTCTTTGAGACCCGGGAAAAAGCCGCCCGTATGTTTAAAGCCCAAACGGAAAACGTGGTCTTTACCCCCAACTGTACCTTCGCCTTGAATATGGCGATAAAGGGTGTCTTGCCCCAAGGCTCCCACGTTATCCTCTCCGACCATGAGCATAACGCCGCCGCAAGACCCGTCTATGCCCTTTCAAAGACTAAAGGGGTAAGCTTTTCCGTGGCACAGACCTACCCCGACCCCAAAGCCACCCTTGAAAGCTTCCGAAAGCTTATAAGACCCGATACCCGTGCAATAGTCTGTACCGCCGCCTCTAATGTGACCGGTGCCGTTATGCCTGTAAAAGCCCTCTCCGATCTTGCAAAACAGCACCATATCCCCCTTATCGTGGATGCAGCCCAGGCATGCGGCGTGCTTGACCTGACCCTTGACGACGGCATGGACTTTCTCTGCCTCAGCGGCCATAAAGCCCTCTACGGCCCCACAGGTACAGGTCTGCTCATTTCAAACGGCAGCTATCAGCTGGATACTATTATAGAGGGAGGCACCGGTGCGACCTCCGCCAGTCTGGAGCAAACACCCTTCCTTCCCGAAAAGCTTGAAAGCGGTACCCTTAATACCGTCGGCATAATCGCCCTCGCCCCCGGCTTGGACTTTGTGCAGAAAATGACCCCAAAGCGTATCTACGACCACGAAATGTCCCTTTGCAAACGCCTTGAAGACCGCCTGCGAAACGACGAAAGAATAACCCTCTATGAGACCGACCGTATGCGTTCCCCCGTCCTTGCCTTTAATATCCGTGGTATCCATTCCGAAGAAGCCGCCCGGCTCCTCTCCCGTAAAGGCTTTGCCATGCGTGGGGGCATCCAGTGTGCAGCCCTCACCCATAAGACCCTGGGTACTCTCGATACCGGCGTCGTCCGCTTTTCCCCCTCGCTTTTTAACAATTTCCGCCAGACCGATATGCTCGCCGGAGCGATCCTTTCCCTGAAAACCCCGTAGCGTTTTCCAAAACGTCTGCAAAAAACCGGCGTAAAAAGGCACTTTTGAACTTCTCGGGAAAAAATTAAAATTTTTTCTGTAAAAACACTTGACAAATAGAAACACCTGTGATATAATCCTATTGTGCTCAAAGATAAATCGTTAGTTTTCCTGCGATTTTTCGTTAACAGCCTCTTGCCTGCGGGTGAATTTGTATTATGTGTTAAGTATTTTGGCGAATTTATCCGAAAGCAATATCGGTTTTTGGCTATTTGCACAAACTTGAATTTTTTTTGCAGAAACTATTGACAAATCACATAAAACGAGTATAATGTAATTAAGCCGAGAGGAACTCCGGGAGGAGCTTGGCGCTGTATTTTGGAAAGTTCATTGCATATTGGGGTGCAATGCTTTTATAAAAATTTTATTATGGAGGGATTTTCTATGAGAAAGTCAAACAAGAAGGGCTTTACACTTGTAGAGCTCGTAGTAGTTATCGCAATCATCGGCGTACTGGCAGCTATCCTTATTCCTACAATGATGAACTATGTTAAGAAGTCCAGAATGAGAACAGCTAACTCTAACGCTAAGCTCGTTTTCGAGTCCATCAACAACATGGCTTCTGACAAGGTTGCAGACGGCGACAAGGTTTCAAAAATCACAGCTGATAAGATCGCAGTTTCCAGCTACAAGAGCAGCACTGATGTTCTTGAAAAGGCAGTTTGGGAAGCTCTGAAGGACAACGGTGAGAACGGCGCAGGCTACGTAGCACTCTCTTACGATCCTAACAAGAAGGACGCTGAGAACTATGTACAGTGGCAGACAAATGACGAACCAGCTGATCAGATCACTGGTCAGTGGCCAAACGCTCCTAAGGATGTTGAAGCAGCTGAAAAGCTTACATTCGGTAAGTACAATGCTACTCCAGGTAAAACTACCACTGAGTCCTAATTAGTAGAGCTACTTCTAAAAAAGTAAAATTTTTGAGCGATCGCTTCGGCGGTCGCTTTTTTTCGCTCTTTTTGTCCTTTTTTGTTAAACCCCCTTGACTTTTTTCCAAATCATGTTATAATATAAGTGGAATTATGAGGAACGTATTGCGACTGGGCACTGCCCGAAATACGGAGGGACAATTATGAATAAGAGAAACAAAAAGGGCTTTACTCTTGTGGAGCTCGTTGTGGTCATAGCCATAATAGGTGTCCTTGCGGCTATCCTGATACCGACTATGATGAACTACGTGAAAAAATCCCGGCTGAGAACTGCCAACTCAAACGCAAAGCTGGTTTTCAATACCGCTAAAACTGTTGCCACCGACCAGGTCGCTGACGGCGAAGCTGCACATGACTTTACCGTCTCCGGTAAACCCAATGAGCTTGTAGGAAAAGCCACCGACAACTACGAAAAGAAAGTCTATGAAGAGATCGCCAGAGTCATGAAAGAAAATGGCGGCGGAACCGGCATAGTCGCCTTGACCATAGACGAAAAGACCTATATCGGTTTTGCTCAGTGGACTGCTACCAATGCAAAAGAGGGAGATACCGGACTGTTGATCGGCCAGTACCCGGATCCCCCAAAGGATTATGACCAGGCTGAAACTGTTGTGTTCGGTACAAAATTTACCCCGTGATCATTTTTAAACTCCCCTTGAATAGGGGAGTTTTTTTGTTGCCCGATTTTTTACAGAAAATCTCCATAATTAAAATAAAAAAATTATTTTTTACAGAACAAATGTTCTTGACAAACATATGTTCGTGTGTTATACTTGTAAATGTAAAGGGAACGGAGGATTGTGGAGCCTTTTTTCCTGAATTTTGCCGAAAGCCCCGTCGGCGTAGAAAGAGATAAAACAAAGTTGACCTGTAAATTTTGGAGGACAATAATGGGCGCAAAAGAATTTTTTACAGCCATAGATATGCTTGATGTGTATAACGACATTGTGAAACAACAGCAAAAACCTAAACCCCCCGTCCACCTCACCACTCGTGAGCTTGGGCGATACCGCTTTTATATCTACCGTGAAAAAATGCTCACCCGTGAGCTTGAAAGGCTGTGCGCCGAGCATCTTCGCCTTGAAAAGCTTATGGAAAAAAGGGGAGTGACTGCGGACATCTCCCTTAAAAACTCTCACAAGCGTGAAAAATACCGCTTTCTTGACCTCGTCTATCAGCATTCCCTGGTCAGAAGCCGAAAGCGTGAGCTTGAACAAAAACTCGATCTTATCTCCGACCCATTCGTAAAAACCGTGGTGAAGCATCGCTATTTTGAAGATACTAAACGCCGCCTGCCCACCTGGGCGCAAACTGCCAAAGAGCTTGATATCCCCCTCACCGGCGTTAGGCTCCGTGCCGAAATAACCGCCGCCCTCCAGTAACCCTTGCGTGGCAGCCGGGGAAACCCTGTTGGCGCTCTGTCGGGGAGGACTCTTTTGAAAAAAGGGTTTACTCCGAAAGTCGCCGCCGGGGCGGTTGCAAAAAATTATCAAGTGTGCTATAATATACAAGATACTTTTTTTATTGATGGAGGAGAAAAAATGGTATATAACAGCGTACTTGATTATATCGGACATACCCCCATGGTCCGTTTGAACAAAATGGCAGAGCCGGACAGCGCAGAGATCCTTGTAAAGTTTGAAGGGCTCAACGTCGGCGGCTCTATCAAAACCAGAACAGCGTATAATATGATCTGCGACGCAGAGAAAAAAGGTCTTATAAATAAAGATACAGTGATCGTCGAGCCCACCTCCGGCAATCAAGGCATAGGTCTTGCCCTTATCGGAGCGGTAAAAGGCTATAAGACCGTAATAATAATGCCCGATTCGGTAAGTGTTGAAAGGCGCAAGCTGGTGCGGCATTACGGCGCAGAGGTAGTATTGGTACACGATGGGGGAAACATCGGCGCAGCAATTGAAGAGTGTGAGAAAATGGCTGAGGAAATGGCTGCAAGGGACCCCAACGTCTTTGTCCCCCAGCAGTTTTCAAACCCTGCGAATCCTTTAGCGCATAAGTATCACACCGGCGTCGAGATACTTGAACAAACCGGCTGCGAGATCAACGGTTTCTGCTCGGGAATAGGTACCGGGGGAACGATCAGCGGCATTGGCGAGGTCTTGAAGGCACAGTATCCTGATATTGAAATATGGGCGGTCGAGCCTGAAAACGCTGCCATACTTGCCGGTGGAACAGTTGGGACACACCTGCAAATGGGCATCGGCGACGGACTTATCCCCGACAACCTTGACCGTAATATTTACAGCAATATCTATATCGTTTCCGATGAGGAGGCTATAAAGACCGCAAAGGATCTTGCCCGTCTTGAGGGCATAATGTGCGGTATCTCCAGCGGAACGAATGTTGCCGCAGCCAAAAAGCTGGCAAAGAAATTAGGAAAGGGCAAAACGGTAGTCACCGTTCTTCCCGATACCGCCGAAAGGTATTTTTCAACGCCGCTTTTTGAAAACGACTGACGGATCCTTATTGACAGATCACTATATCCGGCGACCTCGGCAATTTATTTATCATATGACAAAAAACAGAGCAGGGACTGTTTTTCACGCTTTGGTATAAGAGTGTCCAAAGTAGAAAGTCATCCTTGCTCTTTTTGTTTCCAGAGTATTTTTTCGTTGCCGACCATGTAATCCATTCCCGCAACGCCAATATCATACTCAAAACCTATGGCGAATCTTTTTCCCATGTATATGTTGAGATAAGCCTTTTTACGCAGCCTTGAAAACCCGAATTCCGCCTTTGCCTCACGGTAAAAGAACTCGTTTTCCGGCTGTGTGACCTGCTTTGCTTCAAGAGGTATCTCAAAAAGCTCCCCCTGTGAGTAACGCCAGGCCTGAAGCCGTTTCACCGGGGTGAAAAATTTACCGTGTTTGCGCCCCTTGACCATGTAGATTATAAGGCTCGAAGGCGGTTCGGGACGATCGTCAAAGTCCCGGCAGACCTTTAAAGCCTTCTCGTATTTGTCAACGCAGCGGTATAAAAGATTGTCTGTCATAGAGCTTCACCTGAATCTTGAAAATCAAATAAATGCCTGTAAATGCCTATCCTGCCGGGTTTTGGCGATATGCCTGTCCGGGGGCGGCGATCTTTATTTGTGATACTTTGTGTGTGCGCTTATCTGAAAAGCACGGTATATCTGCTCGATAAGCATGACCCTCGCCAGCTGGTGCGGAAAGGTCATCTCGGACATGGAAAGACGCAGATCAGCACGGCTTTTAATATCTTTGCTTATGCCAAATGATGAGCCGATGATAAAGTTTACGGTGGAATATCCGCTAACGCTGCAACTGTCCAGTTTTCGGGACAATTCCTCACTGGACATCTGCTTTCCCTCAATGCACATGGCGATGTTGAACGCACCTTTGCTGTTAAGATACGGCTCAATATCCTTTGCTTCTTTTTGTAAAGCGGTAAGCTTTTGCTTTTCCGACGGCTCCTCCGGAAGTTTTGACTCCCCAAGCTCGATCACTTCCAGCTTGCAAAATGCTCCGAGCCGCTTTGAGTATTCCGCCACCGCATCACGCCAGTACTGCTCTTTGAGTTTTCCCACAGTGATAAGATTTATCTTGATCAAAATGCCACCGCCATTCCTTCTCCCTCGGGTTTAGCCACAAAAAGAAGATAATCTCTGTTTCGCCGTGCATCGGACAAAGTCCCCACAACTGTGTTTTCCGCCGTGACGGGAGTGTTGTTGTGCTGAGAAAGATGACCGAGAATAAACTTTTGCGTCGAGAACTGCAAAAGCTTGTGGACCGTGTCTGCACAATCTGAGTTTGAAAGGTGCCCGTGGTCTGAAGCAATGCGCTTTTGAAGGGGATAAGGATAAGGACCGTGGGCAAGCATATATGGGTCGTAGTTGGATTCGATAAGCACCAGGTCGCTGCCTTTAAGATTGTCCCAGATCGTCTGGGTCACGCAGCCAAGGTCGGTGCAAATGCAAAGCTTTTTCCCGTCCGGACAAATGATCCTGTAACCGCAGCTGGCAGGTGTGTCGTGAGGGGTCTCAAAATGGGTGAGTGAAAAGTCACCGCATATTGTCTCCCCACTGTCAAGCTCGTGAAGCTGTGCGTTTTCCGGCACAAGGTCGTTCTCCATAAGAAGGGAGAGGTTTTTGCGCTGAGCGTAAATCGGTATCCCAAGCTTCTTTGCAAGTACCTTTAGTCCGCTGACATGGTCAGAGTGAGTGTGGGTGATGAATATTCCCGATATGCCGCCCGCTTCAAGACCGTTCGCCTCCAGCGAATCGCATATGCGCTTGCAGCTTACCCCCGCATCTATCAGTATCCCGCTCTTGCCATTGCCTATGTATGTGCAGTTTCCGCTGCTTGATGAAAATAACGGATATATTCTCGCCATCTCGTTCTCCTCTCATAAATCAGAATTTACCCCAGTACTCTTGCGTGGCAGCTGGGGGAAACCCTTTTGGAGAAGGGTTATCCCCCAGACCCCCTTCCTAAACCTTTTATAGATTTTCGGCAATCGGGAGCCACGCCTCCCGATCACCGAAAATATGTAGAAGTTCAAGAGGAGAGTTTGAGGAAAACTTTTCCCAAGAGAATATCTCCAACTACTATGCAAGAATATTGTGGTAAATCCGAATTATCATCGTATGTTTGGTAAATAATTGAGGTGACCTCTTGAAAGTGTTTCCTCTTAATCTCTCCTCCTGAACTCTCACTACTTTTTCGGTGCAAGATGTCGCAGACATCTTGTGCAGAAAAAGCAATAAAAGTTTTAGGGGTGGGGTTTGGGGAGAGACCCTTTTTCAAAAGGGTCCTCCCCAAGTATTCACCATGCGTATGATGATAAATTCTGATTTACAACAGATCACAGGAGGAAAAAATGGACATACAGACACTGTTAAAGAACGAATATGTATTTCTTGACGGCGGCATGGGCACCATGCTGCATTTAAAGCCGGGCGAGCTTCCAGAGCGACTGAATCTCACCGAGCCACAGCGGGTCGCTGAGGTACACCGTGCGTACGTCCGTGCAGGCGCACAGATAATATATTCCAACACCTTTGGAGCCAACCCCATAAAGCTTGCCGGCACAGGCGTAGATGCAGCGCAGAGCATCAGCGCTGCCGTAAGCCTTGCAAAACAGGCGGTGGGAGATGATATATGTGTAGCCCTTGACATCGGACCCACAGGACAGCTTATGCCTCCTGCCGGGCAAATGACCTTCGATCAGGCTTACGACTCCTTTAAGACCATGTGTCTTGCCGGAGCAAATGCGGGCGCTGACCTTGTGGTCATCGAGACCATGAGCGATCTGCTTGAAACAAAAGCCGCCCTGCTTGCCGCAAAGGAGAACACCGATCTGCCTGTTTTTGTCACCATGACATTCACCGAGAACGGGCGCACCTTCACAGGCTGCCCCATCTCTGCCGCAGCCATCACCCTTGAAGGACTTGGCGCATCGGCAATAGGCATAAACTGCTCCCTCGGCCCCGGAGAGATACTCCCAATGATGAAAGAGCTTTCAAAATGGACAAGCCTGCCCCTTATCGCAAAACCCAACGCAGGTCTGCCCGACCCTGTCACAAGCGAGTACCACCTGACTGCCGAGGATTTTGCAGAGTTTATGCCCCAATTCGCACAGTGCGGCGTGCAGATCTTCGGTGGCTGCTGCGGAACGACCCCTGACTTTATAAAAGCCGTAAGGGCAAAGCTTGAAAACGTAAAACGCGGCGACCGTGCAGCGGTCTGCCCGGCGGCGGTCTGCTCCGGAACAAAGACCGTGCTGCTGGATATGCCCCGCATAATCGGTGAGCGTATCAACCCAACCGGCAAAAAACGAATGAAGCAGGCGCTGCTTGACAGCGACTTTGACTATATCCGCTCCGAAGCCATCTCCCAGACCGACAGCGGAGCTGATATCCTTGATGTGAACGTGGGAACTCCCGGGATCGACGAATCTGCCGTGCTGCCTTTGGCAGTAAATGCTATCCTTGAAGTCACCGACCTTCCCCTGCAGCTTGATTCCTCCTCCACACAAGCGCTCGAAGCCGCATTGCGTGTGTATCCGGGCAAGCCCATAATAAACTCTGTCAACGGTAAAAAAGAGTCCCTTGAAGCCGTGCTGCCCCTTGTAAAGCATTACGGCGCAGCCGTGGTGGGACTTACCCTTGACGAGAACGGTATCCCCGAAACTGCACAGCAGCGCTTTGATCTGGCAAAGCTTATCCTTGAAAAAGCAAGATCCCTTGGCATACCTGAAAAAGACGTTTTCATCGACTGCCTCACCCTTACCGCTTCCACAGGGGAAACAGGACCGGGACAGACCCTTAAAGCTGTCCGCCGTGTCCGTGAAGAACTGGGTCTGCAAACTGTACTTGGTGTTTCAAATATAAGCTTCGGTCTGCCCAACAGACCCCTTATCAACCGCAGCTTCCTTGCAATGGCTCTGCAAAACGGACTTACCCTGCCGATCATCAACCCTATGGCAGAGGGAATGACCGATACGGTGCGTGCCTTCAGAATGTTGTCGGGATATGACCCCGGCTGTGAAAACTTTATCGCCGCATACCAAAATGCCACTGCTGCCCCTGCACCCGCCGTGGGCGACAGCTCCGCCGACATCACCCTTGAAGGAGCAGTCATCCGTGGTCTGCGCCAGGATGCCGCAAGGCTCACACAAAAGGCTCTTGAAGATATGCCCGCCCTTGAAGTGGTGGATAAAATACTTATCCCTGCCCTTGATAAAGTGGGCGAGGACTACGAAAAAGGCAAGGTCTTTCTCCCCCAGCTCATACAAGCTGCCACCGCCGCACAAAGCGCCTTTGGTGTCATAAAGCAAGCTATGGCTGCAAAGGGCGTTAAAGCGGATAAGGGAAAAATAGTTATCGCCACCGTCCAGGGTGATGTGCACGATATAGGAAAAAATATCGTCCGCTTGCTCCTTGAAAATTACGGCTACGAGGTCTTTGACCTTGGAAAGGACGTCCCCCCTCAGAAAATAGTGGATACTGCCATTGAAAAAAAGGTAAAGCTTGTGGGGCTTTCCGCCCTTATGACCACCACCGTGGGGGCTATGGAACAAACCATAAAGCTGCTTAACCAGCAGTATCCCGGCTGTAAGACTGTGGTGGGCGGCGCCGTCCTGACCGCAGATTATGCACAAAAAATAGGCGCAGACTGCTACGCTAAAGATGCAAAAGCTACCGTTGACTATGCAAAAACTGTCTACGGAGAATAATGTTACTAATTGTCAGTTTGACTAAAAACCTACGATTTCCGTAGGTTTTTCTGTCGTTTTATACATTGACTTATCCGTATAGTGTGATATAATGTAGTTGTAACTAACAAGTAAAGGAGTAATGTAAAATGAAAAAGTTTTTATCCATCTTAGCCGCAGCAGTCCTTTGTACTGCCAGCCTGGTATCCTGCGGAGATTCAAGCTCTGCTTCCGACAGCAAAAGCAGCTCTGCCGCAGCATCAAGCTCTGTAAGCGAGTCCTCTTCCGCTGCCGATGCGTCCTCTGCAGCCGGCACCGACTCAAAGGAGGAAAGCTCCTCCTCTCAGGCAAATTCGCAAGCATCTGAAATAACCATCGACGTTTCGGATATACTTGCAAATTACGATACCCTTGAAAAAGGGCTCCAGAGTGAAGAGTTCGTTCCAAAGAGCGGAAAAGTCCTTGATGGCAAAAGCTATGAGATAACCGACGGTATGACCGCCCTTGACCTGCTTAACAAAGCAGCTGAGGATAATAACATCAAAGTTGAATCCAAAAAGACCGAGTACGGAACATATGTAAGCGGGATAAATCACGTAAGCGAAGGCTCCTGCGGAAAGTCCTCCGGCTGGATGTTCAAAGTCAACGGCACGACCCCCGACGTGGGTGCAGACAGCTATAAGCTCAAAGCCGGCGATAAGGTAGAGTTCTTCTACGTGTGCGACTATAATAAGCTTTATTCGGCTTCCACCGAGACCACGACCCAGAAAGCAGCATAATGTGCTATCTGAAAACATTTGACCCGACAGTGCCCATGACGTACTTTCTGTGCGTCATGAGCATTTGTGTATTTACGGTAAATCCCTACCTCCAGCTTTGCGCCATGACCGGAGGGATAATATTTCTTGTGTGCATAAAAAAGAAAAGGTCTTTAAAGCTTCTTGCCCTGTGCGCCCTTGTTATGGCTGTAATGGCGCTTACAAATCCCCTTTTCGTCCACAGGGGCATGACCGAGCTTTTTTATGTGGCAAACCAGCCCTATACCCTTGAAGCGCTGCTTTACGGGCTTAGTCTTGGCTGCTCGATCTCATGCCTGCTCATATGGTTCAGCATCTGGAGCGAGCTTATCACACAAGATGAGATACTTGCGGTCTTCGGCAAGCGTATGCCCAAGACCGCCCTTGTTATATCAATGATACTTGGCTTTATACCCAAACTTCACAGCAAATATATCAGCCTGCTCCATGCCTGGTATGCCGGCGGAGGCTCACGAAGAAAAAGCCTTAAACGCACTGCGCTGATCTTTACCGCCTGCCTTGCCTACGAAGCGGAACAGGTCATTGATATATCCCTTTCCATGAAAGCCCGAGGCTACGGCTTGAAAAACCGCACCTATTCCCATAAAAGACACTTTCGGAAAAAAGATGCCGCAGCCCTTGCCTTTTCTCTTGGACTGTGTATCACCTGCTATATCCTTATCGGCAGCAGCCGTCTGGATTACTGGTACTATCCCCGGCTTTCCCCCGAAGGCTTTGATGCCCTTGGGGTCGGCAGCTATTTTCTTTTGTGCCTGTCACCAATGTACTTTATCATCAAGGAGAAACTGTTATGGAGATACTGTCCTGCAGCAAGCTGAAATTCAGGTATAACGGCAGTGCCGAATATACCCTTCATGACGTGACCTTTGACGCCCAGCCGTCTCAGGTGGTGCTTGTTGTTGGCAAAACAGGAAGCGGCAAGTCGACCCTTTTAAAGCTTTTGAAAAAAGAGATCGCCCCTGCCGGGGAGCTTTCAGGGGAGATAAAAATAAACGGCAAGCCCCAAAATGACCTTTCCCTCCTTGAAAGCACCCGCACCCTTGCGTACGTTTCCCAGAATCCCCATACCCAGACCGTCACCCATAACGTCAGCTCCGAGCTTGCCTTTGGCCTTGAAAACCTCGGCACCGACAGCCGTGAGATACTTGGAAAAGTGGGCGAAATGGCTTCCTATCTTGGTATCGAGGATATCTACGACCGCCCTATAAATAAACTCTCCGGAGGACAAAAACAGCTTTGCTGCCTGTGCTCTGCACTGGTACAATCTCCAAAGATACTCCTGCTTGATGAGCCTGCCGCACAGCTTGATCCCATCGGCGCAAGCAAGCTGTTCTCCCTGCTTGTAAGGCTAAACAGCGAGCTTGGCACCACCCTTGTCATAGCCGAGCACCGCCCCCGTGAAATATTCCCCTATTGTGATAAAATAGTTTTTCTTGATAAGGGCAGCGCAAAGTGTTACGATAAACAAAGCTTTATCGCCGCCGCAGCAGATGACCCCGACCTTCAAGGCTATATCCCCCCCTGTACAAAAGCCCTGCTCCCCCTGGGCAAGACCGCCCTTTTTGTCAAAGACGCCAAGAATATCATTGAAAAAAACTTTCCCGTAAAGCCCGGAAAGCCTTTACATAAAACCGGGGATACTGACGCTGCGGTGGTCTTTAAAGCAAAGGATCTTTATTTCAGATATTCCCCCAAGGGCAAAGATGTGGTGAACTGCCTTGATGTAAAGGTGAAAAAAGGGGAATTTTTTGCCGCCGTAGGCTCCAACGGCTGCGGCAAGACCACAATGCTCAAGCTTTTCTGCGGCATATTAAGACCCTGGCAGGGCAAGATCACCCTCAACGGCAAAAATATCAGATCCTATAAAGGCAATACCCTTTACCGGGAAAATATAGCCTATATGCCCCAGGATCCCTTTGAGATGTTTGTAAGTCCCACCGTAAAACAAGAGTTTGAAAATACCTGTAAGCTTATGGGGCAAACAAATACCCTTGATGAGCTTGTCCGTATCTTTGAGATAGAACACCTGCTTGATATGAACCCCTATGACCTCAGCGGCGGAGAGATCCAAAAGTGCGCCCTTGTCAAGCTTTTGCTCACAAAGCCCGAAATACTCTTTCTTGACGAGCCCGGAAAAGGACTTGACCCCGTGGCAAAAGCCCGGCTGGGAACTACCCTTTCCCGTATGTGCCAAAATGGCAAGACCGTCGTTATCGCAACCCATGACCTTGATTTTGCCGCCGAGTATGCCCATACCTGCGCCCTTTTCTTTGACGGAAAAATACACAGCAAAACCTGGGCAAAAGAATTTTTCTCCAATAATAATTTTTATACCACCGACGCAAGCAGGATAGCCCGCAGCGTCTTTCCCGGAGTGATAACCACCGGCGAGCTTGAAAAAGCGGTAAAAGAGGGTGAGGGCAAATGAAAGCACGAGTTGTAAGTCTTTGCGTTTTCCTCTTGTGTATACCTGCCGTGTGTGTGATAGGTATGCTGTTTTTCAAGGAACGCTCCGTAAGCTTTTCCTGTATAAGCGTGGTGGTGCTTATGCTTGGTGCCTATCTTTATGTCTACGAAAAGAAAAGATCTCCCGCCGCCGAGCTGGTCATTATCGCCCTGATGAGCGCCCTTTCCGTCCTTGGAAGAATAGTCTTTGCCTTTCTTCCCTCCCTTAAACCCTGCAGCGCAATAATCATTCTCACAGCCATCTACTTCGGCAAAGAGACCGGCTTTATGGTGGGCGCCTTCACAGCCCTTGTCTCCAACTTCTATTTCGGACAAGGCGGCTGGACCCCCTTCCAGATGCTCGCCTGGGGGCTTACAGGCTACTTTGCAGGTATGCTTGGCAAATGGCTGGTAAAAAACCGCTTCCTGCTGCTTGCCTACGGAGCAGTCATCGGAGTGTTTTTCTCCCTGCTCATGGACCTTTATACCTGCCTTTGGACCGACGGCAAGATCATTTTTTCACGTTATCTCGCCCTTATCTCCGCCGCCGCCTGGGTGACGGTGTCCTATGCCGTTTCAAATGTTATCTTTCTTGCTTTGTTTATGCAGCCCATGGGACGGATATTTGACCGTTTGCGTGTAAAATATGCCATCGGGATCTATCCCCCGGAGGGTGAAAAAAATAACGAAAGCTAAACGCCAAGAGTACATTATTTTGTACACTTGGCGTTTTCCTTTTCCCCTGTCCCTCCCGGCATACAATTTCCCACCCTCACGCAAACTGCCCCTTCCCACCAAAAAAAACCGGGTGTGGTTTAAACCATTTTTTAAGTCCCTGGTATATAATATCTCCAGGCTCAAAAAATCACCTTTGAGCTTAAAAGAAAAAAGGGCTTTGAAAGAAAGGAGGCTTAAAGGCTGATGCATCAAAAAGCCCTTACAACAAAACATGAAAGGACAGTGATAACAATGAAGATCACAAAACGAACACTGGCTTGTCTTTGCGCTCTTACAATGGCAACAACATCTCTGCCCGCTTTCAGCGTTACCGCCGCCGAAAGCACAGATACCTCTGCTGCCTCGTCACAGACAACCACAAACGAAACACAAACGACCGTTAAAGTCGGCAAGGTCACAGCCGTAAACGGCAGCAGCATTACCGTTGCCTTAGGTGAGTTTACTTCCGCCAAAAAAGACAGCACATCAACCGGCGGCGAAAAGAGCACCGACTCTGCCAAAAAAACAAAGCCCGAAAAGAAAGCCGATGCTGACAGCTCCGCTTCCGGTTCTGATACAAACTCAGAATCCGCTTCTTCCTCTGCCTCCGGTGAGACCGCCGAAAAAAGATCCCTTGGCAAAAAAGGCGGCAAACGTGGCAGAAAAGGCGGCAAAAAAGGCAATTTCACCGAAAACGGCACTACCGAACAGGTGAACGTGACCTCGGATGTCACACTGAAGAAAAAGGGGGAAACTATCACCGCTTCCGATATCAGCGTAGGCGATATTGTAAAGCTTAAATACGACGGGAACAATAAGCTTGTCCAGATCAAGGTCTCCTCAAAGCATAAGCATACCAAACCTTCTCAGGAAAAGCAGACCAGTGATACTTCAAAGTCAGATAGTTCCGATACCTCCTCAAAGGCGTGACCCTCCCCGGATTGCTCCTTTGATCTTCAAACTCTAAAAGAAAGCGCTGAGAGTACATTTTTTTGTACTCCCGGCGCTTTTTGTCTGCCGCTTCCATTTTATTTAACATTTTTTGTTATTGATTTTTATAAGATATTGTGGTAAAATTAAGCTGATGGGTCTTATACCTATGTAAATAAAACTAAAAAAAGGAGAATGATTATGGCTTTTAAGAAAAGAATAGTCTCAGCGGCAGCTGCTGCGGTGTTTGCTCTTTCTTTATTCCCTGTATCCGCATTTGCAGATAAAGCTCCCGACTACGAGAAAAAGGATGTCACCGCATACAGATACAGCCTGGATAAAAGCGAGACTCTTCAGTGCCTGTTTACGAAAAGTCTTCCCGAAGTGCCTTATGTAAACGTTGAAGATTACCTTGACAGGCTCTATACCGTTGATTTTACCACATCATCAGACGGTGACGTTTATACAGTAAGCGGAAACGGCTTTTCCGTTGTGACGGATACCTCCAAGGATACCGTTACCATCAACAACTACGATAACGCCTTGGGCGAAAATATCGTTGAGGTGGAAAAGGCTGATATAGGCGATTATATCAAAGAGGGTGCGCCGAAGCTGAGCAGCGACAAGCCTGTTACATTTGATTACTCAAAGTACAGCATCGACCTTATCGGCGATGACGGAAAGCTTTATTTCCCGCTGACGACTCTTTCGGATATGTTCGACTGCACATACCATGCGGCTGAATATATAGACAATAAGCTTTACTTTGTGCAAACCCTGTCAGTGACATCTGATGCCGACGGATATTTTGACCGTTCGTCTGTCTATGTGAAGCTGGAACGCTCGCAGGCAATGATAGATTATACCTATAATGAGCTTTGCTTCCTTATGGACCACTTCTACGGCAAGCCGCCAAAGGCTCCCATGTCAAAAGCCATTGCGGAAAAAGGCTTTGACAAGGCACTTGACGATTATCCCGAAATCAAAACTATGCTCAAATCAAATAAACGTGTTGATTTCCAGATGGGTTTGCTTCTGCTTTCCGAAGCTTTAGATGACGGCGGACATACCATCATGTGCGGCGGAATGCTTGCTGATATGGAACTCTACGGAGATGATGACAGCTGTGAAATGCTTTCAAAGTTCCAAACTGAAATGATGTTCGACGATAAAGCAAGTGAAATTATACAAAAGCAGGTTACAGGAGACGATACAACCGAGCTGATCAAAAAGGCAAGAAAAGAAAAACTTAAAAACGCAGCCTTGGTCAAAAAATGGGACAAGGATAAAGCCTTCTTTTATGTTAAAGATAAAACCGCACTTTTCCGTTTTGACAACTTTGATCACCCCGTAGTAAGAGATTTTGCGTGGGCGCTTGATTACGCTTCCAAAAACGGCATAAAGAATTTTGTTATCGACATCGCAACAAACGGCGGCGGTGATGAGTGTATCTCGCATTTTATAAATACTATCATCACTAACAAGCAGAAAAACAGCAATGTTATAACCACACAGATGCGCAATTCAGCCAGCGGCGGTATTCTCAGCAAGGACTGGACGCTGGACCTTGACCTTAACGGGGTATTTGATGATAAGGATAAAAGCGTGTACTATGACTTTAACTATGCAATGCTCACATCTAAAGCATCATTCTCCAGCGGAAATCTGATGCCATGTATGGCAAAGGACAGAGGAATACTTATCCTTGGTGAGACCTCCGGCGGAGGCACTTGTATGCTCAGCAAGCACTACTATCCCGACGGCACCTACTATATGACCTCAGGGGTCCATACCATGCTCCGCGCTGACCAGACCGATGTTGACAGCGGTGCAGCGGTCGATTTTGACCTTGTTACAAAGGCTGCTGACGGCACAAAGGATTATTCAAACTTCTATGATTTTGCAAAGCTTGAAGAATATATCAATAAGTTCTATGGCATAACTCCCGATGTTAAGCCTGATAACACGAACAACGTACAGCCAAAGACCGAGTCTGCAAAGAAAGAGGAGAATAAAGATGCAGCTCCCCCAACAGGCCACGTTGGTGATACTGTTACCGTTGCAGTCCTTCTGATAGCTGTAGGAGCACTTGCCGTAAAGAGAAAAGACGAAGATAAGATCTAAAAAAATACGTTTGCTAATTGCAGATAATACCCTGTCCGGTTATCCGGGCAGGGCTATTTTTTGCAGAATATAAAAAGCTGTCCGCAGATCATGCAGACAGCTTTTTTCGCCTTTAGCTTTTTATTCGTGGAGCATATAATGTGTATCTCTGTCGATAATGCTCAGCATTGCCGTTGCGGGAGCCAGATCAAACTGTGTGCCGATATTGTTTTCTATCTCGCTGCGTGCCACCGCCTGGGGCAGATATTTTCTGTAGCTGCGGTTTGAGGTCATGGTATCATAGCTGTCGGCAACGGCGATTATCCTTGCCATATACGGTATATCGTAGCCTGATAATCCGTCGGGATAGCCCTTGCCGTCTACTCTCTCGTGATGATAGCGTGCGCCTATGGACAGATCGGGCATGCTTTGTATCTGTGAGAGTATATCGTATCCGTAAATAGGATGCTTTTTGATTATCTCATATTCCTCGTCGGTAAGCTTTGTAGTTTTGTTGATTATCGAATTGGGTATGCCTATCTTGCCTATATCGTGCAAAAGTCCCATATAATAGATATCGAGCTGCTGCTGCTTTGACATACCCAGCTCCTTGGCAAGCATCATGGAATACATAGCCACACGCAGAGAGTGGCCGTTGGTGTATTTGTCCTTTGCGTCGATGGTGCGTGCAAGCGCTTCCATGACTTCTGTGGTGAGGGTCTTGATCTTCTCTGTGTAAGAGGTGATCTCCTTGGTAAGTGCGCCTACGTCATCGGCAAGCACGCCTATCTCATTGTGGGTCTTGATCTTTTTCAGATGCTTATGTGCAGCATCGCTGTCCTTGCTCTTCATATACTCTCTCACCGTAAGCTGAACAGCCGAAAGGGGTTTGATCGCAAGGCGGTTGACAAGTATCATCAGTATGATGCAGCACAGCACCATTCCCCCAAGCAGTATCCCTGCCATCAACCTGATCTGATCTATAAGCTGCGAGTGGAATGAATCCCAGTTGTAGTCGATAGCCATAACGGCCTTTACCTCTCCGTTATAAACAAGGGGCATATAGCCTATGTAGTAGTTGCTGTCGTTTTCCCACTCGGCAGGTGCAACTTCAAAGGCATAGGTATCGTAGTCGCCGTCAAGTATCTTTTTTATAGCCGGGTGAGAACTCAGATCCAGCTCACACCTGTCTCCAAGGACGCTGTTATTATCTTTTTCTTTTTTGGCAGCCTCATAATAAACAAAGCCACGATCCTTTTCACGGATATCTATGCACACCATACCTCCGTATTTAAAGATGTTGGTCTGGCTGTCAAATGAGATCATGAGATTTCTGTATATGGACTGGGCAAGCATAAGCTTTTCCTCTTCGGAAAGTGAATCTATCATCTGGTCGATAGGTATGTTTTTGTCACGAAGCTTTGTATAGACATTATCAAAAAAGTTATAGTCGTTTTTTTCATGTGGTGCTTTTATCTCGCTGCTGTGTTGTTTGCTGTAATCAAAGAACCATGACATGACCTCGGGAAATTCCATCATATCTGTTACAAATTTAAAATCACGCTCGATCATGTCGTTCTTTGCCTGCAAATACGAGTTTCTTGAGCTGTAATACATGGCGACCACGCCAATTGCCGTTCCGATAATGTAAAACAGCATCACAAGCACAAGTATCTGCAATCTGAGACGGCGTTTGTTCTTCAATATTCTCCCCTGCTTTCTATTTAAGGTTTAATGACCTTGCTTTTTTGATTATATCATAAACCAAACTCTTTATCAACAGTTTTTTAATATTTTTTCCCCGCCCGATCATTGCGAACAAATGAATAACCTTCCTTTACGAAACAAGAGGCTACAATTTATCCAATATCTGTGCATATGCTACACATTCGTTCCCGAGTGTTGTTTATACTACAATTCTGCCCGAAACTGTTTTTTGAAATCCGCAATAATTTGTGATATTATGTGAACACAGCAAGGGGAACAAACCCAAACGAAAGGAGTGAAATACAAATGGTATTGTTGAGTATAGCAGCAGTTGCTGCCGTTTGACATATTAGAACGGTTGTATTATACTTATACATAACAAAAATGGAGGTAGACTATGACTTACGATAATAAAGTCGAAGCATATAAAAAACTGGTAGCGGACGTTAAAAACTGTCCAAAGCTTAACGATTGCAACAGCAGTAAATCATCAAAATCAGTCAAACTTGAAAAATGTAACTTCTGCAACGAGGTCAACCTCTGGTCATACTGGCAAGGAGGAATCAATAATCTTGACGCTGATATACTACTGGTAGGTCAGGATTGGGGCAACTTTCGTGATTCCAAATGTGAAGAATTAGTCCGCTCGATCAAGTCGCTCAACAAAAACAGCAGTAACTATTTCAAGTACCCTTTTAAAGAGAATCCGACGGACAGAAATCTATGTAAATTGTTTGCCGAACTCGGTGATACATATATCATTAGCGAATCAAACAATCCAAAAGTCTTTTTTACTAATCTTGTTTTGTGTTATCGACATGACAGCGGCATCAGCGGCGGTTTCAGACAAAGATGGGCACGGAACTGTTCCGAATACTTCTTAAGGCTTGTTAGCATAATACAACCCAAAGTGATCATTTGCTTGGGTCGAAGCGTCTTTGATGCTGTGGTAAGATCATTTGGAGAAAAACCACCAAAATGCGATTATAATTCAACTGTTTCAAATGGAGCAAGAACTCTGTCACTCAACGGCACTTCCTATACTGTTTTCCCAATGGCTCACTGCGGCGTGTTTGGAACAAACAACCGAAAAGATACAAAAACCGATCTCACCGGTATGGATCAAATAAAAAAAGACTGGCATAGAATAAAAGAATATTTATAATTGTACAAAAAAACGTACAATTATAAAACCTAAAATTTCCCTTTTATAAAAACGTTATGCCTGCATAAGATAATAAAGCAGACCCGAAGAAAAAAGGAGATTTTAAAATGAAAGGTATAACATCACAGCAGGGCAGAGAGACCCTCAACAGATTCAAGATGGAAGCAGCCAGCGAGGTAGGAGTTAACCTCAAGCAGGGCTATAACGGCGACCTTACCTCCCGTGAGGCAGGCTCAGTCGGCGGCCAGATGGTCAAGAAAATGATCGACTCCTATAAGTCCGGCAAGTAAGACCCACCAATAAAAAAGCCACCCTCTGGGGTGGTTTTTTTTTGCAGCAAAAAAGCTTCTCCGTGAAAACAGAGAAGCCTGTCTTTGAAATAAAATGTCCCCCGCTTATTTGTCGTCTTTGATAGGCGGAGTGATCTTCGGACCCTTAGCCGCCGGAATTACCGAAGCGTTGCTGTTGGGACCTGCGATCTTTTCAAGAGCCTCGTGTGTTGCGGTAACATCAGCTACACACTTTGAAAGTACACTGTGAGCCTCGCCCAGAGAAATGTTCAGCTTCTCTACCATAGCCTTTCTGATAGCCATGTCCTGTGCCTTGGCGTTTGAAATGATCTTCTCAGCCTCAGCGTTAGCCCTCTGAGCCTCAGCGTTAGCATACTCGTGAGCCTGCTTAACGATCTCTTCCTCGCTGATAAGTTCCTTAGCCCTTGCCTGAGCGTCCTTAACTATCTGATCTGCCTGACGTCTTGCATCATCAAGAATGCTCTGTCTGTCCTTCTCTATCTCCTTTGCAGTCTGGATCTCCTCAGGAGTGGACATGATAAGCTCGTCAACGATCTCCATCATCATCTCAGCGTCTACCTTCTTCTTGTTTGAAAAAGGTGTTCCCTGTGCGTTCATAAGTGCGGATTTAAGGTTGTTCAGTCCCTCTTCAAGATTCATGTATATCTCATCCTTTCTTCAACCTATATTTTTATATCGTCAGACTTCAGAAGTCTGCTTTTTATAAAATCATGTATCTGCGGCGGAACAAATCCCGAAATGTCACCGCCGAAATATGCGATCTGCTTCACAACGCTTGAGGATAAAAACATATTCTCCCCTGTGGTGGTGAGAAAAACTGTCTCCGCCCCGTCGTAAAGCTTCCGGTTTGCCAAAGCCATCTGGAATTCGTATTCAAAATCCGAAACAGCCCTCAATCCCTTGACAATAGCCGTAGCACCCGTCCTTTTGAGATAATCCGCCAAAAGTCCGTCGTTGCAGTCAACAACAACGTTGTCCATGTCCCTGACTACGTCGTATATCATCTCCACACGCTCTCCCACCGTGAAAGCCGCCTTCTTTGCAGCGTTGAAAGAAACCAGCACTATCACCTTGTCAAAAATGGTGGAAGCCCTGTTAATTATGTCCAGATGCCCCAGGGTTATCGGGTCGAAACTTCCGGGACAAACCGCAATGCGCTTCATATGTCCTCCTGTGGTGCCCTGAAAACAGTCACCGCCGTCTTGCCGTATTTATACCTTTTGTGCAGCGCCAGCCCCTTGTAGCCGTCCTCAAGCTCAAGCTCCCTTTCGTGCTCGCATACTACGATGCCGCCGCTTTCCAGCTGATCGCCTATATGCCCCAAAGCCTTCTGTACAAGCCCCTGCCTGTACGGTGGATCCACAAAAATAATGTCAAAACCGCCCTTTGATACTCTGAGGTATTCAAAGCTGTCCATGCTCAGTATCCTTGACTGCGCCGCAAGCTTGCAGTCGCTTATGTTCTGCTTTATGACCTTTATAGCCTCTGGGTTTGAATCAACAAATACACAGTGATCCGCCTGCCTGCTCAAAGCCTCAATGCCCATCTGACCGCTGCCTGCAAAAAGATCAAGTACCTTGGAGCCTGCAACGTCAAACTGAATAACGGAAAATATGGCTTCCTTCACCATGTCCGTGGTGGGACGTGTTTCCAGCCCCTCAAGCGTAATAAGCTTCTTGCCCCTGCATTTTCCGGTAATAACTCTCATAAGCGTCTCCAATGGGTAAAAAGATATAATTTCCCAACTAATTATACAATAATTATTTCAATTTGTCTATACCTTTTTGAATATTTCTTTATTTTTTTCCTTTTAACTTTTGTGTAGTCAATAATGTAAATCAGATTTTACCGCAGCACCCTTGCGGAGTAATCGGGGAAAACCCTTTTGAAAAAGGGTTATTCCCCGTACCCCTTTCCTAAAACTTTTAATGATTTTTACTATTTGGGAAACAAGTCCCCAAATA
>Ga0256404_1003692_pt1 | contig 30384 bp, 28 predicted proteins | sample RumenRJG_01DNA_FD_185990 | JGI IMG/M metagenome (GOLD analysis project Ga0256404, IMG submission 185990) | Bovine rumen microbial communities from Lethbridge, Alberta, Canada - RJG_01 | ecosystem: Host-associated > Mammals > Digestive system > Stomach > Rumen | place: Canada: Alberta | collected...
TCGCCGCCGAGGGAAACGATGTAGACGTCGATCTCATCGCCGACGCTCACGACATCCTCTGCGGAATCCGGCTCCGGATAAGCCAGCTCTTTTTTCGGAACAGGGATTTCCTGCTTGTAGCCGATATCGATGAAGGCCTCGCTCTTGTTGACAAGCACGACCTTGCCTTTCACGACTTCATGCTCCCGGATTTCCGGGCTGTTCTTCTCTTCTTCCTCTAAAAGGGTTTTCATATCCTCTGACACTTTATATATACCTCCTTGATAATCCAGTCCGGTGTGGAAGCACCAGCTGTAATACCAATTTTATCAATATTTGTGAACCACGTCGGGTCGAGCTCTTCCGCCGTTTCGATGTGGTGCGTCGGACAGATGTCCGAACAAATCTGGGCAAGGCGCGTCGTGTTCGCGCTGTTCTTGCCGCCGATGACAATCATGGCATCGACGCGTGCTGCGAGCTCCTTCGCCGCTTTCTGCCGCTGGTCGGTCGCCGTGCAGATCGTGCGGAGGATCCGCACATCCCGCGATTTCTCGAGGAGCACGCCGACGATGGACTTGAAGCGAGCCCCGGAGAATGTTGTTTGCGAGACGATGCCAAGGCGCGGGGCGCTCATGAGCGCCTCCGCTTCTTCTTCCGTCTCGACGATATCTGCCTCTCCGCCGGCCCATTTCTCGATGCTCTGGACTTCCGGATGGCGTTTTTCGCCGATGATGACGACATGATAGCCGTCGTCCGAAAGTTCTTTTGCCGAGAGCTGCGCTTTCTTGACGTGCGGACACGTCGCATCGACGACGTCGAGGCCTTTCGCCTCCGCCGCCTCATACGTCTCCGGCCCCACGCCATGCGAGCGGATGATGATCTTGCCCTGCGGCAGGTCGGAGAGCCTCTCGACTGTCCCGACGCCCTCGCTCTTGAGCCGCTCCACCATCTGCGGATTGTGGATGATCGGACCGAGCGTACAGGACGAGCCATCCGGTGAAGCATTTTCGCGGGCGAGCTTGATGGCGCGTTTCACGCCATAGCAGAAGCCCAGATAATCTGCCAAAATGACTTCCAAAGCATCTACCACCTGTTTGATTTTCTTGCCTCAAACGCTCCATTTCCTGTGCGCTTCAAGCAATCTAAGGGTTAGTATATCATTTTCGCGGCCGAATGTATAGAGTTTCTGGGGATTTCTGCAAAAAATTATTTTTCCAGTTCTTGTTTCATGCGCGCGATTTCATCGAGAATCGATTGCGAAAACGCGGCGAGCGCTCCCTTGTCCTTGCGATCGCCCGTGAACTGCATGGGCTTCCCCACGCAGACCGTGAGCTGCGGCAGGAAGCCGCCGTTCGCAAAAATTTTGTTTGTGCCGAGGATGGCCGCCGGCACGACGGGCGCACCCGTCATCGCGGCGATGAGGCCGACACCGGCCTCGGCCTTGCGCATCTTGCCCGTGCGGCTGCGCGTGCCTTCCGGGAAAAGCCCGAGGCAGTGGCCGAGCTTCAGCACCTGCACAGCCGTCTTGATGGCACCACGATCGCCCGCGCCGCGCTTCACAGGAAACGCATGGCAGGCGCGGATGGCCGGCCCGAAGACGGGCGGCTCGAACAGTTCTTCTTTCGCCATATATGCGACATGGCGGCGCATGAAGCAGGCGAGGAACGGCGGATCCCAGTTGCTCATATGATTCGCTGCAAGAATGACCGCACCCGTCGCGGGCAGATTTTCTGCCCCGATGACACGTGCGCGGAACACGATGCGGAACAGCAGCTGGAAGATGATTTTCAAGAATGCATACAGCATCGGCTCACCTGCACATTTCCAGAATCCTTGCAACGACTTCGTCGATCGTGAGCCCCGTCGTATCGAGGAGCGTCGCGTCCTCCGCCTGTACGAGCGGCGAGATTTCACGCTCGCTATCGGCCTTGTCGCGTGCCGCGATATCCTTCTGCAAGTCCGTGAGGCTCATGTCGTAGCCTTTTTCCTTCATTTCTTTCCAACGGCGCTGCGCGCGTTCTTCGATGGAAGCCGTGAGGAAAATCTTCACGTCCGCATCTGGCAGCACGTGCGTCGCGATGTCGCGGCCATCCATGAGCACGCCGCCATCTGTCGCCATCTTGCGCTGGAGGTCGACCATCTTCTCGCGCACAGGCCCGAGCGCCGCGACCTGCGAGACGATATGACTGACTTCGGGCGTGCGGATCTCGCCCGTGATTTCCTGCCCGTCAACGAAAACATGCGTGACGCCGCCGTCGTACGAGAGGCGCACGTCGATGTCTTTCACCACGTCCAAGATGAGCGCATCGGTCACCGCCGTTTTCTGCGCGAGCGTCTTCCATGCGACAGCACGGTACATCGCGCCTGTGTCGATATACGTGTAGCCGAGCTCTTTCGCTGCGAGCTTCGCGACCGTGCTCTTGCCGGCGCCAGCCGGTCCGTCGATGGCGACAACGAGCTTCTTCAAGTTCTTCAAGAGAATCCCTCCACATACGGTTCAATTTTTCACAAGAAAAAGGGGCTGCACATGGCAGCCCCCGGCTGGATTTCAGCGTTTCTCGCGAATACGAGCAGCTTTGCCCGTGAGATTGCGGAGATAGTAGAGCTTTGCGCGGCGAACGATACCCTTGCGGAGCACGTCGATCTTCTCGATGCGCGGAGAATGCACGGGGAACGTACGCTCGACGCCGACGCCGTACGAAATGCGGCGGACCGTGAACGTCTCGCGGACGCCCTTGCCCTGGCGCGCGATGACGACGCCTTCGAACATCTGGATACGCTCGCGCGTGCCTTCGACGATCTTCGCATGGACGCGGACCGTGTCACCAGGTGCGAACGCTGGGATGTCGCTCTTGAGCTGCTCTTTTTCCAAAGCCTCGATGATATTCATGTTGTTTCCTCCTTGCTGTTGGCGTTCGTGGCAAGCTTCATCTCATGCCTGTCCAGAGGACCGCCCAGTACATCAGGAGTATATCATAAAGGCCGCACGCATGCAAGCAATTTTTTACGCATACGCAAAATTATTCGTTTTCCTTCTTCTTCGCGACAGCCGTGCGGATGGAAAGCTCGCGGAGCTGCTTGGCATCGACTTCCGACGGCGCATTACTCATGACGTCACGCGCGCTCTGGTTCTTCGGGAACGCGATGACGTCGCGGATGCTGTCGCGCTTCGCCATGAGCATGACGAGGCGGTCGAGGCCGAACGCGAGGCCGCCATGCGGCGGCGTGCCATACTGGAACGCATCCATCATGAAGCCGAACTTCGTGTGCGCCTGCTCCGGCGTGAGGCCGAGGGACTCGAAGACTTTTTCCTGCAGGTCAGCGTTGTAGATACGCAACGAGCCACCGCCGATCTCGACGCCGTTCAGCACCATGTCATAGGCATTCGCCTTGACGCGGCCCGGGTCGGTCTTGAGGTACTCGATATCTTCATCACGCGGCGCTGTAAACGGATGATGCATCGCTTTAAAGCGTTGCTCTTCGTCGCTCCACTCGTACATTGGGAAATCGACGACCCAGAGGAAACGCAGCGCGTCCGGATCGATGAGATTCCGCTCTTTGCCCATCTCAAGGCGGAGCTGGCCGAGCGCCGTGTCGACGACGAGGCGCTTGTCCGCGACGACGAGCAAGAGGTCGCCCGTCTTCGCGCCCGTGGCCTCGGCGATCTTCTGGAACGTGGCATCATCGTAGAACTTCTTGAACGGGCTCTTGATGCCCTCTTCGGCGTATTGGATCCACGCAAGGCCTTTCGCGCCGTAGATCTGCACGAACTTGACGAGGTCATCGAGGCGGCGGCGCGGGATGTCGGCATAGCCGTCGACCTTGATGCACTTGACCATACCGCCGGATTCGAGCACGGCGTTGAAAACCTTGAACGACGAGCCTTTGACGTACTCGCTGATGTCCATGAGCGGCATATCGAAGCGCAGGTCTGGCTTGTCGGAACCATATTTATCCATGGCCGTATCCCATTCCATGCGCTCGAACGGCGTCGGGATTTCGCGGCCGATGGCCTTCTCGAAGAGCTCGTGGATCATCTGCTCCATGAGCGTCAGGATCTGTTCCTGGTTCATGAAACTCATCTCGATGTCGAGCTGCGTGAATTCCGGCTGGCGGTCGGCGCGCAGGTCCTCGTCACGGAAGCAGCGGACGATCTGGAAATATTTCTCAAAGCCCGCAACCTGGAGAATCTGCTTGAAAATCTGCGGCGACTGAGGCAGCGCATAGAACTCGCCCGGATTGACGCGGCTCGGCACGAGGAAATCGCGCGCGCCTTCCGGCGTGCTCTTGCAGAGCATCGGCGTCTCGATCTCGAGGAAGCCATTGCGGTCGAAGAAATCGCGCATGATCTTCGCGACACGGTGACGCAGGATGATGTTCTTCTGCATCTCCGGGCGGCGCAGATCGAGATAGCGGTACTTCAGGCGCACTTTTTCATCGACATCGACATTATCCTGGATGTAGAACGGCGGCGTCTTCGCCTTGTTGAGGATGCGGAGCTCCGTGCAGACGACTTCGATCTCGCCCGTGTCGATGTTCGAATTGACCGTTTCCTCGCTGCGGGCACGGATCGTGCCGCGCACGGCGATGCAGAACTCGTTGCGAAGGCTCTCCGCCTTGTGGAACGTGCCTTCGTTCATGGCCGCTTCATCGAAGACGACCTGCACGAAACCGGAGCGGTCGCGCATATCGACGAAGATGAGCCCGCCGTGATCGCGGCGGCGCGACACCCAGCCGCAGAGGACGACTTCCGTCCCCACATCTGCCTTGCGCAGCTCGCCGCAATGGTGGTCACGCTTCATGCCTTGTAATGTTTCCATGGAAATATATCACCTCAAAAAATGAATTGCTTAGGGAAAATTTTGCACGCGATGTTTCTGCTTGTTCGCTGGCGGACGGGGCATTTCCCTTGAAAAAAAGTACGCGCTTCGCGTGTAAAAATTTTCAAGGAAAACGTCCCGTCCGCCCGAAGAACATATAATGATCGCGCGCGATATTTTCATGGGGCTGGCGGCTGTATTGCTCGCGACATCAGCTCGTTGAATCTTGAAACTGCGAAATCGCGTAGATACCGCTTACTCCCAAAGTTACTTTACCAATTCGCTCATAACGTCCTCGATCTTGACGCTCTTCTGCTCGCTCTTCTCCATATTCTTAAGCTGAACAGTGCCGTTTTGGACTTCGTCCTCGCCAAGAATCAAAGCATAGCGTGCGTGGTGTTTGTTCGCCTGCTTCATCTGCGCTTTCATGCTGCGGCCGGCGTAGTCCATATTTGCCGTGAGGCCGGCGCGGCGGCAGTCGCGCAGGAGCTTGAATGCCGGCGCTTGCGCTGCATCGCCAAGAGCCACGACGAAGACATCCGTTGTTTCATTGGCAGCTGGCAAAAGATTTTGTTTCTCGAGCGCGAGCAGGACGCGCTCGAGGCCCGTCGCGAAGCCGACAGCCGGCGTGGGCTTGCCGCCGATTTCCTCGATGAGGCCGTCATAGCGGCCGCCGCCCGCCACGGCGCTCTGCGCGCCAAGCGGCGGGTACTTGATCTCGAACGCGGTCTTCGTGTAGTAGTCGAGGCCGCGCACGAGACGCGGGTCGAGCGTGAACGCGACGCCTGCTTCCGTGAGATATGCTTGCACTCGCTCGAAATGCGCTTTGCACTCGTCGCAGAGATAATCCGTGATCTTCGGCGCGTCCGCAAGGAACGGCTTGTCCGCGTCTTTCTTGCAGTCGAGGATGCGCAGCGGCGCGCGCTCGAAGCGGTCGTTGCAATCTTCGCAGAGCTCGCCGAGATGCGGACGGAAATAGTCCTGCAAGGCCTTGCGATACGTGGCGCGGCACTCCGGGCAGCCGACGGAATTCAGGCTCAGCGACAGGTCCTGGAGCCCGAGCGAGGACAGGAAGTCCATGGCGACGAGAATGACCTCGGCGTCGACGGCAGGATTCTCCGAGCCGAGCGCTTCGATGCCGAACTGGTGGAACTCGCGCATGCGCCCCGCCTGCGGGCGGTCATAGCGGAACATCGAGCCGATGTAGAAGAGCTTCACGAGGTCTTGCGCGCCGTACAGTTTATTCTCGAGATAGGCGCGCACGGCCGAGGCCGTGTTCTCCGGACGAAGCGTGATGCTACGGCCGCCGCGATCCGTGAACGTGTACATCTCCTTGTCGACGACATCCGTCCCTTCGCCGATGCTGCGATGGAAAAGTTCCGTGTGCTCGAACATCGGCGTGCGGATCTCTTCATATCCATAGCGGCGGCAAAGATCGCGGATCTTCCCTTCGATGTAATTCCATTCGCCAGCTTCGGCAGGCAGGATATCGTGCGTGCCGCGTGGTGCTTTTGTCAGCATAAAATTCCCCCTATAGGCGTACGCTCATCCAAAGCCTCCCCCTTTGGGGGAGGTGGCCCCGAAGGGGTCGGAGAGGGTAACGCCATATGTTGATCCTCTATCCTTTCGATAGAATCGTAAATCTCGAAACTGCGCTACCCTCTGCAGCAAGCTGCATAAGCGACCGCATCGGCGCTAAAGCGTCGTGCGTCTGCTTATCCGCCTCGCATACGCTCGGCACCTCCCCCAGAGGGGGAGGCATTATTCGGTAGCATTCCTATAGATTTTTTCTATCAATCGATTTCGTTTTTCAATGTAAAGTTCGATATCACGCAGGTAGGTCTTCAAATCCTTGGCATTGAACGTCGAGCGCAGGCAGTGGTGCTGGTGGTCGACGCATTTTGTTGCGGCCGCGCCGCCGATGCCGAGGATCGTCTGGTGCTCTTCCATGATCTGGATGTTGTACATCCCTTCCGCGCCCGGGCGGCAGCAGCCGATGTTCTCGAGATCGCCGGCCATGTAGCCCTGGCGGTAAAGATAATACGGCTGCATGCCGGCCGCTTGGACCGCCGCTTGCGCGATCTCTGACATCCGCCGCGTTTCCTCGCGCGCGGGCAAATCGACATGGCGCTCCTCCATCATCTTCTGCAGGCGCGAGCCGCGCTTGATGGCGAGCGCGTGGAGCGTGATGTCGTCAGGGCCGAGCGCGACGATCTTTTCCATCGTGTCGCGCACGTCCTCCGCCGTTTCGCCCGGCAGTCCGAGAATCACATCCATGTTGATGTGCGGGATGCCCGCCTTGCGCAGCGCATGGAACATCGTCACGACATCGTCCGACGTATGGCGGCGGCCGATGAGGTCGAGCGTCTTTTGCTGCATGGACTGCGGGTTCACGCTGACGCGCGTGACGCCGAGGCGCTGCATCGTCTCGATTTTCGCTTCGGACATGCTGTCGGGGCGGCCGGCTTCGACGGTGAACTCCGTTAATTTTTCGTGCCAGAACGCCTCCTGCACCATCGTCAGCATCGCATCGAAATAGGCATCCGGCAAGCTCGTTGGCGTGCCGCCGCCGACGTAGATGTTCTGCACGCGGAAGTTGTAGCGACGGATGAGCACCTCTACGGCACGCAAATCTTTTTCAAAGACCGTCATGAACTTCTGGAGCGTCTTCTCGCCCGGCAGCACGTTCGACGGGAACGAACAATAAAGGCAGCGCGTCAGGCAGAACGGGATGCCGACGTAGATGCTGACCGTCCGCTCGTCCGACGTTTCGAGGAACGGCACCTGGCGGAACGCCATCGGCACGATGAGGCCCGCTTTCTCGCGGCTGCAACCATAGTCCGTCTGCAAGCGCGCAAGAATCGCGTCCTGCGTCATGCCGCCGCGCCGCCAGCGGTGCACGAGCTTCGTCGGGCGCACGCCGTGGAGGATGCCCCACGGCGCCGGCGCCACGCCATCGAACGCAGCGAAATGCTGCAAAAAAATGCGATAGAGAAAGAGCTTCCAGAGACGGTGATACGCGCCGGACGGCGTCTCGTCTGCCGCGCCTGTCCCCTGCTCCGTGAAGACTTCGCACGTTCCGTCGGAGCGGAACGCATAGAGCGTTGTCTGTGCGCGCACGATCGGCACATCATCGGACGTTTCCCTGCACGTTGGTGATGATTTCTTCGCATCCGGAACGAACGAAGGCAAGCGCCGATGGACGATGGAAATCTGCGCGAAGTCCGCGTCATCGCACGGGCCTGCAACGTCGATGCGGAAGAGGTTCAAAACCTCTTTCGTGATCTTGACGATGACTTCCTGATGGTCATTGAGAGTTACGGTTTCAACTTTCACTGGTTTTGTTTTGCTCTTTTTCCTGGCATTCCCGGCAGATGCCGAAGAATTTCACTTGGTGATCCGTCGTGCGGAAGCCGGTCTTGCGCGAAATGATGGCCTCGAGACTTTCGAGGAGGTCTTCATCGAACTCTTCGACCTTGCCGCATTTCGTGCAGATCAGATGATGATGGTGATGACGCGTCGGATCGGTGTCATTGACTTCGTAGCGGCTGCAGCCGTCGCCGAACTCCATCTTCTGCAGGATGCCGAGGTCGGACAGGAGTTCGAGCGTGCGGTAGACCGTCGCGAGGCCGATTTCCGCGCGCTTGTCGCGCAGGAGGTCATGCACGTCTTCAGCGGACAGGTGTTCGCCCGGATGATCAAGGAAAATCTGCAGGACGATCTGCCGCTGCGGCGTCATCTTGTGCTGGCGCGCCGACAGTTTTTCACGCAGGTCGTCCATCGTGAACGTCTGATTCATGAATAAAATCCCCTTGTTCCCTTTTGTGTGTATCTTTAGATTTTATTTTACATCAAATATCCTTAATTATAGCAAATGGCAGGGCGAAAGACAAATGCCGTAAAGCCTCAATTCGAAGCTCCGCCCATCGCGCGCGTGACGCTGTAGACGTCTTTGAGGCGGCGCAGTTTCGTCATGGCCTGCTGGACTTGCGTCGCGTTCTGCACGGCGAGGCTCATGCGCACGGTCGACGTCTTGTTGCTGCGGTTCGGGCTCGCGTTGACGGCGGAAATGTTCAGCTTCATCTCCGACGGCACGGCGAGGAGCTCTTGCAGCACGCCGACGCGGTCATTGCAGATGATTTCGATTTCGACCGTGTAATCCTTGTCGAGGCCGATGTCCCAGCTCACTTCGATCATGCGCGAGAGATCCGTGTCCTGGAGGACGTTCGGGCAGTCGGCGCGATGCACGGAAACGCCGCGGCCACGCGTGATGTAGCCCGTGATCGGGTCGCCCGGGATCGGGTTGCAGCATTTCGCGAGGCGCACGAGGAGGCCGCTCTCGCCTTCGACGAGGATGCCGTGGCTCGATTTCGATTTTTTGCCCTGCTTCCCCGTCGGCGCTTTGAGCTTCGAGAGGATGGCGGAGACATCGGGCGGGGTCGCGGCCTGGAGCTCTTTCTTGTAGAGCTCGATGAGCTTCGTCAGCACGCCATGCATCGTGACGCCGCCGTAGCCGATGGCCGCGAGGAGGTCGTCTTCGCCCGGGATGTTCATGGAATCGGCGACTTGCTGCAAGCGGCCTTCTTTCAAGAGGTCGTGCGTGTCGTAGCCAAGGTGCTTCGCCTCTTCCTTGAGGTATTCGAGGCCGCGCGTGATGTTTTCTTCGCGCTTTTCCTTTTTGAACCACGATCGGATCTTCGTACGCGTCTCGCCGGACGCGACGATGTTCAGCCAGTCACGCGACGGGCCGCTGTTGCCCTTGTTCGTGATGACTTCGACGATGTCGCCGTTCTTGAGCTTGTACTCGAGCGGCACGAGCTTGCCGTTGACTTTCGCGCCGACGCAATGGTGGCCGACTTCCGTGTGGATGCGGTAGGCGAAGTCGATGGGGATCGAGCCTTTCGGCAGGTCAATGACGTCGCCGTTCGGCGTGAAGACAAAGACTTCGTCCGAGAAGATATCGACCTTGAGCGCTTCGAAATATTCACGCGGGTCGCTGTATTCCTGCTGGAGGTTCACCATCTGGCGCAGCCAGCTCATTTTCTGGTCGGCCTCGCTGCCCGCGACGGCGCCCCTGCCCTGCTCTTTGTATTTCCAATGCGCGGCAACGCCGTACTCGGAGACCTGGTGCATCTGGAACGTGCGAATCTGGATCTCGAGCGGGTAGCCTTTCGTCATGACGGTCGTGTGGAGCGACTGGTAGCCGTTCGACTTCGGCATGGCGATGTAGTCTTTGAAGCGCCCGGGGATGGGCTTCCACATGGCATGGATGACGCCGAGCACGCCGTAGCAATCCTTGACGGATTCGACGAGCACGCGGACGGCGGACAGGTCGTAGATTTCCGAGATGTCCTTGTTGTCGCGCTTCATTTTTTTGTAGATGCTGTAAAAATGCTTGGCGCGGCCGGAAATCTCGGCGTTGATCTCGGCTTCCTTGAGCTTCTCGCGAATCTGCACGATGGCGTCGTCGATGAAGGCCTGGCGCTCCTGGCGCTTCTGCTTGACGCTCTCGACGAGGTCATAATATTTTTCGGGCTCGAGGTAGCGGAGGCAGAGGTCTTCGAGTTCCCATTTGATGTTCGAGATGCCGAGGCGGTTCGCGAGCGGCGCATAGACTTCGATGGTTTCTTTCGCGATGCGCTGCTGCTTCTCGCGCGGCATATATTTGAGCGTCCGCATATTGTGGAGGCGGTCGGCGAGCTTGATCATGATGACGCGGATGTCTTTCGCCATGGCGAGGAACATCTTACGGTACGTCTCGAGCTGCTGCTCTTCGCGCGACTTGTACTTGATGCGGGAGAGTTTCGTCACGCCGTCAACGAGCATCGCGACGTCGCTGCCGAACATCTGCGCGAGCTGGTCTGTCGTGTAGATCGTATCCTCGACGACATCATGCAAGAGCGACGCGGCGACGGTGATGTCGTCGATGTGGAGCTCGGTGAGGATCTCGGCGACGTGGAGCGGGTGGATGATGTATTCTTCGCCGGAGACGCGCTTCTGGCCTTTGTGCGCGGAGAGCGCGAGCTCGTAGGCGCGCTGGATGAGCCGCCAGTTCGCATGCGGCTGGTAGCTTTTGACGGCGTCGATGATGGAATCGATGGTCACGGGTTCCTTGACGATGCTCTGCATGAGACCATCCCCCTTGTCTTGCTTGGATTCAATACATTCTAGTATAGCGCATGGGGAAAGAGTTGACAATCATTTTCGTGAGCTTGGGGCACGCGAAGATTTTGTATCGCTCGCAGTCGGGTGGGGGCTTCCCCTCTGAAAAAAGTAAATCTTCGATTTAAAAATTTTCAGAGGGAAAGTCCCCGCCCTCCCGGAGTTTGAACGCGGCACGCGGACGCATCAGTTTCGCCGGCCACTCAGACAAACCTTAGCTCTTCCTCTTGCTCCATGTTTCAGAAGCCTCGAGATCGAGCTTCGTCTTCGGAATCTGAATGTGATACTGTTCCTCGTCGAGCGATGCAACAAGGATATGCAACTCGGAAAAAATCTGGAGGCCGGCTTTCATCGTGTAGAGCGGGATGCGCTCGTGCATGATGCGCGAGTAATCCTGCGTGAGCTTCCACGGATCGAGCGCGATTTTTTCTTTGGCGTTTTGCTTGGCGAGGAGGAATTTGTAGATGCCGACTAAAATATCACGATCTGGGAAAATCTGGGCGGAAGCGGCGGGGCGCACGGAGTCGACGAAGCCTTGGACGAAGCGGCGGCCTTGCCATTCGTTGATGGCGGGCCGGTAGACGATGTCCATGGGCTCGGTGTTCACGAGGCTCGCGAGGCGGCCGTGGCTCCACCAGAGCATATCGACAGATTGGAACTTTTTTCGGATGGCGAATTTGAGATGCTGGCCTTCGCCGCCGATGGCGCGCGCATTTTCGCCGCGCACGTCGCGCACGCCGAAGAGCGGCAGCGGGTTACCTTCGCCATACGGTTCGAGGCGGGCGATCTCGTCGACGAGCGCTTCCGTGACGCTCGCCGGGTGCATCTCGAATTCGACATCGGCCGTGGGCACGTAGTCGTCAGGCGTCAGGTGCGCGACGGCGTAATCGCAGAACGCCTGGCGGAAGGCTTCGATGTCCTTCGTAGCAAGCGAGAGGCCGGCCGCTTGCGCGTGGCCGCCGAATTTCAGCAGATGCGCTTTGCAGGCCGCGAGCGCGTCGTGCATGTGCAGGTGCTCGATGCTGCGGCACGAGCCTTTCGCGATGTCGCCATCGATGGAGAGGAGGATCGTGGGCTTGTAATATTTTTCGACGAGGCGCGAGGCGACGATGCCGATGACGCCCGGATGCCAGCCTTCGCCTGCGAGGACGATGGCGGGGAGCTCCGCCATGTCGGTGCCTGCCAGCTGTTCTTCCGCTTTTTCGAAGATCGCGTGCTCGACGGACTGGCGCTCGCGGTTCAGTTCGTCGAGGTATGTCGCGAGCTCGGCGGCTTCTGCCGCGTCGTCCGTCGTCAGGAGGCGCACGCCGAGCATGGCGGATTTCAAGCGGCCGGCCGCATTGAGGCGCGGCGCGAGGTGGAAGCCGACGGCCTCGGAGGAAATGCGCTTCGCGCCGTTTTCCGCAACGGCGATGAGCGCCTTGAGGCCGGCGTTTTTCGTCTCCATCATGCGATGGAGGCCCATGCGGACGATCTTGCGGTTCTCGCCCGTGAGCGGCACGACGTCGGCGACCGTGCCGAGCGCAACGAGCTCGAGGCCTTGGTTCCACGGCTTCTCTGCAAGCGTGCGCGACAGCGCGTCGCAGAGCTTGAACGCGACGCCGACGCCCGCGAGGTTCTTGTCGGGATACGCGTCGCCCGCCTGATGCGGGTTGACGACGGCGACGCAGGACGGCAGCTCTTTGCCCGGCAGATGGTGATCCGTCACGACGATGTCCATCTTGCCGCGGGCCCCCGCGACTTCTTCCGCGCACGAGATGCCGCAGTCGACAGAGACGAGCAAGTCTGTTGTTTCAGCAAGCTTTGTTAACGCTTTGGCGTTGAATCCGTAGCCTTCCTGGAAGCGGTCGGGAATGTAGATTCGGACGTTTTCGGCCGCCACGCCGAGAAAGCGCAAGCAATGATAGAGGAGCGACGAAGCCGTCATGCCGTCGACATCGTAGTCGCCATAGATCGTGATGTGCTCGCCAGACGAAATGGCCGTCGCGATGCGGTCGACGGCTGCCTGCATGCCGGTCATGAGGAACGGGTCGTAAAATTCCTGCCGGTGCTCGGGGTCGAGGAAGACGCGCGCCGCGTCCGTCGTGCGGATGTTGCGGTTCCAAAGCAAGCGCGCGAGCACCTCGGACACGCCGAGCGATTCCGCAAGCTTCCTGGCGTCTTCTCCGGAATCCGAGAGGATGTTCCAACGTTTGATCATTCTGATCCTCCTATCCCCAAAAAAGGACTGCCGGCTGGCAGTCCTTCTGCAGATACAAGATTATTTCGAAGCAGCCACTTTCGCTGTGTGTTTCTTCTCTGCCCAGCCGCGGAATGTGACCCAGAGCGGGCTCGCGATGAAGATGGACGAGTAGCAGCCGCTGCCGAAGCCGACGAGCAGCGCGAACGCGAAGTCCTTCGTCGTCTCGCCGCCGAAGAAGTAGAGCGCGAGCGTCGTGAAGAGGACGGTGAAGACCGTGTAGAGGGAACGCGTCAGCGTCTGGTAGATCGACGTGTTGACGAGGACATCGACATCGCCGCCGCGACGGAAGTGGAGCTTGAGGTTCTCACGGATGCGGTCGAAAATGACGATCGTGTCGTTGATCGAGTAACCGACGATCGTTAGGAGCGCCGCGATGAACGAAGAATCGATCTGGCGCTGCGTCAGTGCGAAGACGCCGAGCACGACGAGGATGTCATGGACGAGCGCGAGCACGGCCGCCACGCCGAACTTCCACTCGAAACGGTAAGCGACGTAGAGGATGATGAGCGCCCACGAAATGACGAGCGCGTGCACAGCGTTCTCGATGAGCTCGCCGCCGATCGTCGCGCCGACTTTTTCCTCGCGGAGCACCGTGTAGTCGCCGACGTCCGTCTTCAGCGAGGCCATGACGGCCTTGCGCTGTTCCTCTTCGAGATCGACCGTGCGGATCATGACATCTTCGGAGGCCGTGACGTCCGAGGCCGCGCCCGAGAGCTGGATCGTGCTGCCGTCGAGATCGTATTGCGCGAGGCTCGTGCGGACTTCCTGGATCGTCACCGGTTGTGAGAATTTCAAGTCGATGATCGTGCCGCCCGTGAAGTCGATGCCGAAGTTGAAGCCGCGCACGACCATGCAGACGATGCCGGCCGCGATGACGACGGCGGAAAGGAGGAACCACCACATGCGATGGCCGGAAATATCAAATTTAGGCATTGCGCTTCAGGTCCTCCTTTTTCCACAGCATGAAGCCCGACGCGCCATAGGCACCCGGTGTCGTGAAAATCTTCGAGGCGATCATGAGCTTCAGCATGTACTGCGTCAGCGTGATGGCCGTGAACATGGAGAGCAGCGTGCCGAGGCCAAGCGTGATGGCGAAGCCGCGGATTGTGCCCGTGCCGAGGAAGAACAGCACGCCCGCCGCGATGATCGTCGTGATGTTCGAGTCGAAGATCGTCGTGAATGCGCGCTTGAAGCCCGCGTCCATCGAGAGGCGCAGCGTCTTGCCCTGGATCTGGTATTCCTCTTTGAAATGCTCGAAAATGAGCACGTTCGCATCGACGGCCATACCGATGGAGAGGATGATGCCTGCGACGCCCGGCAGCGTCAATGTCGCATCGAGCGCCCAGAGGAGCGCCAAGAGCATGACGGTATAGGCCATGAGCGCGACATCGGCGATGAAGCCGGACATGCGATAGAACAGCAACATGAAGAGCAGGACGGCGCCGATGCCGACGGCGAACGCGAATTCGGATTTGTCCTTCGAATCCTGGCCGAGCGACGGGCCGACCGTGCGCGTCTCGATGATGTTGACCTTGACGGGGAGCGCGCCGGAGCGCAGGACGACGGCGAGGTTCTGCGCCTCTTCGAGCGTCTTCTGGCCGCTGATCTCGGCCTTGCCGCCGAGGATCGGCTCGCGGACGTTCGGCGCCGTCAGCACTTCGCCATCCAAGAGGATCGCGATCGTGCGGCCGACGTTCTTCGTCGTGAGGTCGGCAAATTTCTTCGCACCCTCGTCCGTGAATTCGAGGTTGACGACGTTCTGGCCGTTCTGCTGGTTCGTCGCGGCCTGCGCGTCCTTGAGGTCGGTACCCGTGAGCACGGTGTTCCCTTCCTCATCCTTGAATTCGAGCATCGCGGTCTTGCCAATCGTTTTGATCGCCGCGTCCGGGTCTTTGACGCCCGGCAGTTCGATGATGACGCGGCGCTCGCCCTCGCGCTGGATGATCGGCTCGGTGAGGCCGAGCGCGTTGACGCGCTTCTCCATAATCGTGACGACGCGGTTCATCGCATCGTCATTGACCTGCGCGATGTCCGTGTCCTCCGCTTCGAGCACGACGTGCGTGCCGCCTTGGAGGTCGAGACCCTGGCGGATGCTGTTCGCAAGCGGCTGCACGAAGGCAAAGAACACGCCGACGATCACGACAACGCACCCGATGAGCTTCAGGAGATTGTCTCTTTGCAAACGTTTCATTCCTTTCACGGGAGGCGCAAGCGAAACACGTCTCCGTCATTTTTCTTATTTCTATCTCAATTTTCCCTTGTTTTGAGAAAATCAATGACTTTTTGGCGCACGGCGGCCGCGTCGAGGTCGTCCGTCTGGATGTAGAGATCCGCATGGGCTTTCGCGTCCGCGAGCCTTTTGTGCTGCGTATCGATGCGGTCCTGCCCCCAATAGACGACGCGGCGCTTCTTGACCGTAGGAAGCGTCGCATCAATCATGACGAGCACATCCGGATGCTTCTTGTTCCAAAAATCATGGACGCACGAATGCTCCTGCGCGACGTTGTACGCGTCGTAGCCCGCTTCGCGGAGTCCGCGCACCAAGGTGGTTTTGCCCGAGGCGCAAATTCCTACAATAGCGATTCTCATTGGCTCACCTCTCAAATTTTGCCTTCCCATTGGGGGAGGGGGACCGCGAAGCGGTGGAGAGGGTAGTGGCGTATGTCGATTCCCTATTCTTTCGATAGAATTGTGAATCTCATCATACGTTACCCTCTCCGCCTCGCATTCGCTCGGCACCTCCCCCAGAGGGGGAGGCGTTAACCGACGGGGTAGATGGCTTTGAGCTCCTCGATCTTCGGCGCGCCTTCGCGGCCTTCGGCGACGCCGAGGACGACGACGGTCATGTCGTCCGCCGCCTTGTTGTCGTCGAGCGCGAGCGCGTACTCGAGGATGCTGCGCGCAATGAAATCGACATCGTCCGCCGTATTCTTGCGGATGTAGTCCATGATGCGCTCAAAGTCCGCTGGGCGGCCGGAGCGCTTGCGTCCGGCGTGCGCGATACCGTCCGTGTACGAGACGACGATCATGCCCGGCGTGAGCGGGAGTTCGTACATGCGCGGCTTCATGTGGCGGTGGACGCCGATGGGTTCGACGTCTTCGTCGTAGACCGTCTCATAGTCGGGCGTCACGACGATTGTCGGACAGTTCGAATTGCGGCTGATGACGATGGTCTCCGATTCGAGGTCAGCCGAGACGACGGTCAGCGTGCATGAGACCTTGCGGTCTTTCATGGCGTAGAGATAATCGTGCACGGCACGCGCCACTGCACCGTCGCGCGCGCCGTCGCTTACAAGCGACACGGCTTTCGACACGACCCAGTTGCTCGTGTGGTGCGCGGCGAGGCCGTTCCCTTGTCCGTCCGCGATGATGGCCGAGATGCCGCCATGCGGCCGCTCGGCGATGTCGCAGCTGTCGCCGCAGTACTCATTCGCATATTTGGCCGTCTTCGCGAGGCCGATCTTGATTTCCATACGGTCGGTTTCCTTTCTCACCGGCACGGAAACACGCGCGTCTCCGTGCAGATCGCATCGACGCGGATGTCATGCGGCTCCATGGGGATCGTGCCATTCGGCAGCACAAGCGCGTCAAACGTCAAGGCGATGCGCTGCGCCCGTGTCGCACGAAGGCCGAGATAGCGGTCGTAATAGCCGCCGCCGAGGCCGAGCCGCGCGCCGTCTTCCGCGAACGCGGCGCCCGGCACGACCGCGAGGTCGATTTCTTCGGGGTTGACGATGGTGCGCAGCGCCGCCGGGACGTTGCGGATGCCGTAAAAGCCGATCTCGAGGCAGCTAAGCGATGGTACCTCGACGGCTTCCATCACGCCGCGCCGCGGAATCCAGGGGATGGCAATGCGCTTGCCGTCGGCAAGGCAGCGCTCGATGAGGCTGTCGATCTGGACTTCGTCTGCCATGGAGGCGAATGCAAAGACCGTCTGCGCGTTCTTGTATTCCGGCAGCGTGCAAAGCCTCTGCGTCATGGCCTCGGAGGCGGCATAGCGCTCGGCTGGCTGGATGCCCCGCCGGATGGCGGTCATGCGGTCGCGGAGTTCTGATTTTGCGGCCAACGCCGCCGCCGTGCTGGCGTCTTTCTCCGACGGCGCCATATCAGGCTTCCTCGACGGTGACTTTGCCGTTGATGGCGGCGCGGGCGAATGTCAGCACAGTGCCCTCGGCAACCTGCAGCTCGACGGTCTTCTCGTCGAGCGCGACGATCTTGCCGTAGAGGCCGCCGATCGTCACGACGTCCGTGCCGACGGTCAGGCTGTCAAGAAGCGCCTTGCGCTTCGCCGCCTGCTTTTTCTGCGGGCGGTACAGCATGAAGTAGAAGAGCGCGACCATGACGACGATCATCATGACGGTGCTCGTTGCTTCCTGTGACATGAGAGATCATTCCTCCTCTATAGATAGGATGGATGGAGTTGTTACGGCGTTACCCTCTACGCCCCCTTCGGGGCCACCTCCCCCATAATCAGACTCTTAGCGCTTTAGCGCTTAGAGGTCGCTTATACCGCTTGCGGTAGAGGGGGAGGCTTAAGAACGTCGATGCGGGTCGTACTGCGCGAGGAACTCGGCGCGGAACGAACCAAACGTCCCGTCGAGGATGGCTGCGCGCATACGGCGCATGAATTCTTCGAGGAACCAGAGGTTGTGCAGCGACAAGAGCCGCAGGCCGAAGATTTCTCCGGCGCGCACGAGGTGGCGGATGTAGGCGCGCGTGTAGCCATGGCGGCACGCGTAGCAGCCGCAGCCGTCCTCGATGACGTGATGGTCGTGCGCGAGGTTCGCGTTTTTCATCACGAGACGGCCATCCCACGTCATCGCCATGCTGTTGCGCGCGACGCGCGTCGGATAGACACAGTCGAACATATCGATGCCGCGTGCGACGCCCTCGACGAGATGGTCGGGCGTGCCGACGCCCATGAGGTAGCGCGGCTTGTCCTCCGGCAAGAGCGATGTCGAGTAGCCGAGCATCTCGTACATGAGCGCGGGCGGCTCGCCGACGGAGAGGCCGCCGACGGCGTAGCCCGGCAGATCCATCGCCGCGAGGCGCTCGGCGTGCCAATGACGGAGGTCTTTGTACATACCGCCCTGCACGATGCCGAACAGGCCTTGGTTTTCTGCCGTCATCGCCCGAGCGCAACGCTCAACCCACCGCTGCGTGCGCTCAGTCGAAGCTTTTGCATAGTCGTAATCGGCCGGATACGGCACGCATTCGTCGAATGCCATGACGATGTCCGAGCCAAAGCACATCTGCGCCTGCATGGAGATTTCGGGTGACAAAAATTTTTTCGAACCGTCGATATGCGAACGGAATGTCACGCCGTCTTCCGTGATCTTGCGCAGGTCGCCGAGGCTGAAGACCTGGAAGCCGCCGCTGTCCGTGAGGATGGCGCGATCCCAATGCATGAATTTGTGCAGGCCGCCAGCCTCGCGGATGAGCTTCATGCCCGGGCGCAGGAAGAGATGATACGTATTGGAGAGAATGACTCCCGCACCCAAATCCTTTAATTCGTCCGGCGAGACGCCCTTGACACTGGCCTGCGTGCCGACGGGCATGAAGATCGGCGTCGGGTAGCTGCCGTGCGGCGTGTGGAGGATACCGGCGCGCGCGCCAGTCGCTTCGTCGCGTCCTACGAGTTCATACGTGATGGCTGGTTTCGTCATCGCGTCACTCCGCCGACTCGTCCGTTGCCGGTTTTTCTGCGAGCGGCTTCATCGTCGGGAACAGCAGCACATCGCGGATGGACGCCGCGTCCGTCAGGAACATGACGAGGCGGTCGATGCCGATGCCGACGCCGCCCGTCGGCGGCAGGCCGTACTCCATGGCCGTGATGTAATCGCGGTCCATGACGTGCGCTTCGTCGTCGCCGGCCTCGCGCTGCTTCAGCTGGTCGAGGAAGCGGCCTTCCTGGTCGATCGGGTCGTTGAGCTCCGTGAAACCATTCGCAAGCTCGCGGCCATAGACGAAGAACTCAAAGCGGTCTGTGATGCGTGGGTCGTCCGGGTTGCGCTTCGCGAGCGGCGAAATCTCCGTCGGATGGCCGGTGATGAACGTCGGCTGCATGAGGGATTCTTCGACTTTCGCCTCAAAGGCCTGATTGAGGATGCCGCCGATACCGTGGCGCGGCTCGTAGGCGACGCCGATCTCATCGGCAAGCTTGCGCGCCTGCTCGACGGTCTCGCACGCCATGAAATCCTTGCCCGTCGCCTGCTTGACAGCGTCGTTCATGCTCATGCGCTTCACCGCTCCGAAATCGATTTCCGTGCCCTGGTACGTGACCTTCGTCGTGCCGAGGACGGTCGTGGCGACGTTCTGCACGAGCTTTTCCGTGATGTCCATCATGTCCGTGTAGTCGGCGTAAGCCTGATAAAATTCGATCGTCGTGAATTCCGGATTGTGGCGCACGTCCATGCCTTCGTTGCGGAAGACGCGGCCCATCTCGTAGACGCGCTCAAGGCCGCCGATGATGAGGCGCTTGAGGTTCAGTTCCGTCGCGATGCGCAGGTACATGTCGAGGTCGAGCGTATTATGATGCGTGATGAAAGGACGCGCTGCCGCGCCGCCCGCGATCGTCGAGAGCACCGGCGTCTCGACTTCGAGATAGCCGTGGTCATCGAAAAATTTACGGATCGCGTGGATCGTCTTCGTGCGCTTCACGAACGTCTCGCGCACCTCGGGATTCATGATGAGGTCGAGATAGCGCTGGCGGTAGCGGATGTCAACATCCTGCAAGCCGTGGAATTTCTCCGGCAGCGGACGCAGGGATTTCGAAAGCAGGTCAAAGTCATCGACACGGACGGTCAGCTCGCCGCGGCGCGTCTTGAAGACCTTGCCCTGAATGCCGACGATGTCGCCGATGTCGAGGCGTTTGAATTCTTCTTTATATTTCTGCTCGCCGAGCACGTCGATCTTGAAATAGACCTGGATGCTGCCCGTGCGGTCGGAGAGCGTGCAAAACGCCGCCTTGCCGTGGCCGCGGATGGCCATGAGGCGGCCGGCGATGCGCACGTCCTCCGTGCTCTCTTCCTCACCCTCGAGATGGTCGAAACGTTCATGAATGTCCGCCGCATGCGCCGTCACGTCGTAGCGATGGCCAAACGGCGCGACGCCCATGGAGCGGAACGCCTCCATCTTTTCGCGGCGGACTTTCATCATCTCGCTCATGTCCTGTGCGGGCTTCTGATTCTTGTTCTTCTGTTCGCTCAAAATTTGATTCTCCTCATTACGCCCGGATTTCTTTGATTTCGTACTGGATGATGCCGTTCGGCGCGTGGACATCGACGATGGCGCCGGCTTTCTGGCCGAGGAGCGCCTGGCCGAGCGGGGACTCGTTCGAGATGCGGCCTTTGTCCGGGTCTGCTTCCGTCGATCCGACGATCTTGTATTCCTCCGGGCCGTCTTCCTCGAATTCTTTGTCGACGACGACGACCGTCGTGCCCATCTGCACGACTTCGCCCGTGCCCTTCTCGATGATCTGCGCGTTGCGGATTTTCGCTTCCAGTTCGAGGATCTCGCCCTCGTTGAATGCCTGCTCGTTCTTCGCGTCATCGTACTCCGAGTTCTCGGAGAGGTCGCCGAGCGCGATGGCGGCTTTCAGGCGGGCGGCAATCTCAAGGCGTTTGACGCTCTTGAGATTGTTGAGTTTTTCGACGAGTTCGTCATAGCCTTCTTGCGATACAAGGACTTTCTTGTCTGCCATGGAATTCATCCTTCTTTCGTTTGTATGAACCTATTTATTATAGGTAGTTTCGTTTTCCTTGTCAACGAGCGCCAACTTCTGCGCGCGCGTCAAGCGCTTGATGTGCCACTCGCGGCTCATGGCCGCTTCCTTGGTGTCGAACTGCTCCACGTGCACGAGCGTGACGGGCAGGCGCGTGCGCGTGTACTTCGCACCATGGCCGCTGTTGTGCGCGGCGATTCGTTTTTCGATGTCGTCTGTCCAGCCCGTGTAGAGCGTGCCGTCGGCGCAGCGCACGATGTAGGTGTAGGCCGTCACTCCGCGCTCTTGATCGTCACGTGCTCCATCACGACGTCATCGACGGGGCGATCCTGGAAGCCTGTCTTCGTACTGCCGATCTTGTGGAGGACGTCCGCGCCTTTGAGGAGCTTGCCGAAGATCGTGTGGTGGCCGTTCAGCCACGGCGTCGCGGCGAGCGTGATGAAGAACTGGCTGCCGCCCGTGTGCGGCATGCCGGTATTTGCCATGGCGAGGATGCCTTCGCCCGTGAACTGGAGCTCCGGCAGGAACTCGTCCTCGATCGTGTAGTCGGGGCCGCCCATGCCCGTGCCCGTCGGGTCGCCGCCCTGGATCATGAAGCCGTCGATGACGCGATGGAAAATGACGCCGTCATAAAAGCCGTTCTCCGCGAGGTCGATGAAATTCTTCGTCGTGATCGGCGTCTTGTCCTCGAAGAGCTCGAGCTCCATCGTGCCGAGGTTCGTCTCGATGACAGCGATGCGGTTCTGGGTGTTTGACATGGTAATTGCTCCTTCATCTTGTGCCGTTTTCGTAGATGCAAAACATGTGGCTGCGCCGAGGCACAACACAAAAACGAAAACGCTGGTTCGCTTCAAAAAATCAACAAGCTTCATTTTATCGGAATTCTCCTGTTTTCGCAAATTCTTTTGACTCGCCGGGCGTCACGGGCGACCAGACGGGGATCTCGTGGCCGACGCGGAAAAATTCTTTCCGTGGATGCCAGCTCGGGAAGCCGACGCTGTGCATCGTCACGAGCGCTTTCACATCGGTGACGGCGCAGAATTCTTCCGCGCCTTTCGCCATCGTGGATTCCAGCCGCCCATCGACCGGGAAAAACGCGACATCCGCCGTCAGCCCCTGCATGCGCTTCAGCTGCTTGTGGAAGCCGTTCGCCGCGAGCATACGGTTCTCATGCGTATCGCCGGTCCAATCCCAGAAATTGAAGTCGCCGGCGTGGAAAATTGTGACATCTTCCGCCGTCACGCGGTACGACGTGCCGATGTCCGTCGAGCTGAAGGATTCAACCGAGAGCGCGTCATCGTGCCAAGACGAATAATCGTCCATCCAGACGATTTTTTCACCCGGCAATTTCCGTGCGCCGACGGTGTGGCGGATGTCGTGTGACAGGATGAACGCTGTCGCCTGCGGCGCGTACCGCTTCAGCAAGTCGCCATTGAAGTGGTCATAATGGCTGTGCGAGGCGAGGAAATAGACGCGGCCAAATGTGCGCTTCGCCAGGATCGCGTCGAGCGAATGCGAAGGATCGTCGTAGGCGTCGAAAACAAGCAGCGTGTCCGCGAGTTCCACGGCGAAGCCGCTGTTCAGCAAATAGGTGATGTGCAAGAGCGAGGCCCCCTAACGTCTGGTTCTTGTTTCTTTCAGTTCTTCCGCATGCACCTCGTCGCGCCGTGCGTCGAAGCGGTCGAGGATACGCTTGCCCGGCTGCGAGAAGCCCGGGCCTTCGACTTCATTCGCCGAAATGATCAGCATGAACGCTGTCGGGTCGATCGCGTGCGTCAGGAGCTTCACCTTCGCGATCTGCGTGAGGTTCACGACAGCGAGGATGACGTCTTTTTCCTTGCGCGTGAACGCGCCCTGCCCGTGCAGGAACGTCACGCCGCGCGAGAGTTCCGAGAGGATGACATCCGCGATGGCCTGCGCCTGGTCGGAGACGATGAGCACGGCCTTGCGGCGCTGGAAGCCCGCGACGACCTTGTCCGTGATCGTGCCGTTCACGTACATGCAGATCATCGTGAACATGGCCGGCGCGACGCCGAGGAGGAAGGCCGCGATGCACATGAGCACGCAGTTGAAGCCGAAGATGACGGAGCCCATGCCGAGCGAGTAATATTTCTTCACAATGGCGCCGATGATGTCAAAGCCGCCCGTGCTGCCATTCATGCGGAAGACGAGGCCGTAGCCGAGGCCATTGAAAACGCCGCCGAAAATCGCCGCGAGCATGTAGTCATTGAGCGGCGCATAGGCATTGAGGAAGCGCGTCGCGTCGAGGCACGCGGAGAAAATGCCCGTACCGATGATGATGTCGATGGTGTAACGCCGCCCCATGAGCCGCCAAGCCGCCGCAAGGAGCGGGATGTTGTACGCGAACGTCTGCAAGCCGATGGGGAGGCCCGTGAGATAGTAGACGATGATCGCAATGCCCGTCGCGCCGCCCGTCAGCATGTGCGACGGCACGAGGAAGAGATTGATCGAGCAGCTCGCGATGAGACAGCCGAGCGTGATACCGGCATAGCGAAGGCCGCGGTGGCAAAGCATCCGTGTCGTCATGGCAGGAGCCCTCCGAGGCGCGGCACGTCATCGCCGCTTTCCGGCAGCGCGCTCGTGTCAATCGCAGCGTTCTCGATGAGAATATCTGTCGCATCGCCCTCTGCATCATCCTCATTCCGCAGGAGTCCGCGCGCCGCCCAGTCATTCGCTTCTTCTTCCGTCAGCGGGAGCGTCGTCAGCCGCAGTTCCGTGAGGCTGCCATCGTCATGATCGACAGTACAGATGAGACGCTGCGTCGCCTCTTCAGCGTTCGTATAGATAAAGCAGGCCGCGCCGTCGAGATTCACGCGTTCCGCTTTGCCGTAGGTTTTTTGCACATAATACGATGTCGCGCCGTAGCGCACGCCGCCGCGCGCGCGGACGGCCTGCTTTTCGAGCACGATTTCCACGACGCGATTCGTCTGCCGCTGGGCGAAAACGCGCACGTCGTTTTTGAACGTATAGCGCCGGAGCGGCACGCCCCAGCGCGTGAGGTCGTCGTCGTAGAGCAGCTTGCCGAAGGCCTTTGTCAACTGCTTTTCCGATACCTCTTGCCCGAGCGCGATGCCGTGCGAGGAAAAGTCCTCCGCGCGCACGCCTGGCAAAGGTTTCGCTTTCGCCGCCGCGACGCCGCCGATCAGCACGAGGACCGCGCAGACGAGCACGAGCAGCAGGCCGAGCCCAAAGCAGCAGGCATTCCGCTTCATGATGCTCCCCCGATCCGTTTCGTCAAAAATTTTTCTTCCTGCTCGAGCGTCTTCGCCTGTTTGAGCTTCTGCTCCGCGTCGCGGATCGTCGCGGCCTTCTTGTCCGACATCCAGGCCGCATAGCCTTCCGCATAGCCGATGTAAAGGTCGCAGATGCGCAGGCGCAGGCGATGGAGCGCCGTCGCGGCCTCCGGCACATCCGTGGCCTCAAGCTCGGCTTTGCGCGCCTGCCAGTCTGGCAGGATCGTCTGTTCCATGAGGTCTTTGAGCGCTTGCCGCGTTGCGCTGCTCCCGAGCGTGCCCGCCGAGAGGATTTCCGCGCGCTGCGTCTCCGCTTCGCGCATCGCCGTCTCGTGCTGCGCGACGATGGACGCCGTTTCCGTGAGATATGCGTCGACTTTCGAGCGGCGCGCTTTCGCGAGCATGACGACGTAGTCGCGGTAATTCTCGATGGCCGTCACGCGGTAAGGACCGTCGCCTGCCGGCGTGAGCAAGACGCGCAGCACGAAGTCCTCGTCGGATTCCGGCAGGCGCACGCGCACCATCGCCACGGCGCTGTCATCTTCCGCGTGCCGTTCCACGCGGTCGATGCCTTGCAGCGTAACGCCGGTGAGCCCCGCTTTCTGCAGGGCGACGGAGGGGTCGAGGAGCGCCTCCGTCTCCTCGCCCGTGGCAGCAGGCCAACTGCCCGTCGCGACGTACGATTGGATGGCGTCGCGGAAGCTCTTCACGACGGGCGCTTTCACCATCGAGGCAAAGCTCTCGACCGCCGCTTTCGCTTCCTCGTTCATCGGCTGCTCCGTCTGGATGGCGCCGCTCATGAAATCCGCATACGACGCGTCGAGCACGCCGTCGACGTCGACATACTGGAAAAACGTGTCCGCATCGTGCTTCTCGAGCGACTGCGTGATCTTTTCCATCGCATACTCCGGCGTCCGCGCATGATGCGACACGTAGAGCCACGCGCCGCCCGCTGCGAGCACGACAAGCACCACCACGGCGGCGATCAGCCGCTGCTTCCAACTTCTAAGCATTGTTTCCACCTCATTGCTTTTTTGAAACGTCCGTCACAAGCTCTTACAATGCTTCATCAATCAGCCCGCCGCCCACGACGACATCACCATCGTAGAAGACGACGGACTGCCCAGGCGTGACGGCGCGCTGCGGCTCGGCAAACGTCACGCGCACGCGGCCGCCTTCCATAGGCTCGATGCGTGCCGCGCCTTCGCGCTTGCCGTAGCGGACTTTTGCCGTCATGTTCATCGGCTTCGTGAATTCATCCACCGCGATCCAGTTGAGGTCGCTCGCGATAAGCCCTTTGGCAAACACATCCTCCGCCCCGCCGACGACGACCTGGTTCTTCGCCATGTCAAGGCGCACGACGTAAAGCGGATGCTCGGCTGCGATGCCGAGGCCTTTGCGCTGGCCGATCGTGTAGAGCGGAACGCCGGCATGATGGCCGAGCACGTGGCCGTCGGCATCGACGATGTCGCCCGGGTGCAGGCACGCGGGCGCATGTTCTTTCAGATACCGTTTGTAATCGTCATCCGGCACGAAGCAGATTTCCTGGCTGTCCGGCTTGTGCGCGACAGGCAGATGCCGATCTTCCGCCATCCGGCGCGTCTCGGTCTTATGGTAATCGCCGAGCGGCATGAGGAAGTGCGCGAGGCTGTGCTGGTCGAGATGATAGAGCGCATACGCCTGGTCTTTCTGCGCGTCGATGCCCTTTTTGAGCAGCCAGCGCCCCGAAGCGTTTTGTTCAATCCGCGCATAATGTCCCGTCGCGACGTAGTTCGCGCCGAGCTCGAACGCGCGCGTGAGCAGTCCGCCGAACTTCACGAAGCGGTTGCAGCGGATGCAGGGATTCGGCGTGCGGCCTTTCGCGTATTCCGAGAGGAAATCCTCGATGACGGTCTTTCGGAACAGCGCCTGGAAATCCATGGTGTAGTGCGGGATGCCGATGATCTCGCAGACGCGCCGCGCATCGTCGACGGCGGATAAAGAGCAGCAGCCGCGATCATTTTCCACAAAATCGCGGCTCTCGTCTGCGAGCCGCATCGTCACGCCGATGACGTCGTAGCCGCGTTCTTTCAGGAGCGCCGCCGTCAGCGAACTGTCGACGCCGCCGCTCATGCCGACGACGACGGTCTTGTTTTCACTCAATGATGAAGATCCTCCTATGAATTCATGCCCTTTCATACTATCGCATGGACGGTAGAAATTCAAGCGCCCGACGAGAAAATCCCGCCGGGCGTTGGTTGCTTTTGCAAAAAATTTTCAAGGGGCGCGTCAGCCGATGGGCTGCAAGCGCCAGCCGCCGTCGCCCGCGAGGTGCAACTCCTCGTCGTGCTGCGCGAAGAGCGTCGAGCGGTGGCCGACGCTGACGATGCTGATCTCCGGCAGGCGCGCCTTCAGGAGCTCGTACATCGCCTGCTCGCGCGGCTCGTCGAGCGCGCTCGTCGCCTCGTCGAGGAAGACCCAGTCGGGCTTCACGAGCAGCACGCGCGCGAACGCCAGGCGCTGCTGCTCGCCGAGCGACAGGATGCGGCTCCAGTCATCGACCGTGTCGAGCTTGCTCGTGAGCTGCCCGAGGCCGACGGCGCGGAGCGCGTCCGCGAGCTCCGCGTCCGTGCCCGCCACCGTGCTCGGATACGCGAGCGCACGGCGCAGGCTGCCGAGCGGCAGGTACGGGCGCTGCGGCAGGAAGAGCGCACGGCTCCCTTTCCCCATCGTCACGCGGCCGCTGCCGTACGGCCAGATGCCCGCGAGCGTGCGCAGGAGCGTCGACTTGCCCGCGCCCGACGCGCCTGTCACGAGCACGCGGCTGCCCTTGGGTAGCGTCACGGTGCAATCGCGCATCAGGCGGCGGCCGTCCGGCAGCGCGACGTCGAGGCGCGTCAGCGCCAGCGCGCCCGCGGCAGCCTGCGCCGCCTTATCACCGTTGCCGACAACGCCACGGCCAAGGCCAGACGCAGCATCGCCAACGCCGCCGACACGTACTGCCACCACATGCGTCACGCCGTCCGCAAGCGCCCCGGCCGTTTCCATGTGCTCCGTGAACGTCGCGAGTCGCTGCACGACGGCGGCGAGCTGGGCGATTGTGTCGTACGACTCGACAAAATACGACAGCGCATCCTGCACGCGGCCAAACGCGCTGACCGTCTGCATGAGGCCACCAAGCTGCATCGCCCCGCCGAAATACCTGGGAGCCGCGAGCACGAGCGGCACGATGATCGCGAGTTGGGCGTAGCCATTGACGTAGAAATTGAGGAGCTTCGTCTGGCGCATGAGCTGCCAGTAATTTGAAATCACGTGCGCGAAGCGCTCTTTGAAACCGACGGTCTCCGCGCCCTCGCCGCGATAAAACGCCACGCTCTCGCTGTTTTCGCGCACGCGCATCATGTGAAAACGGAAATCCGCCTCGAAGCGCTGCTGGTCAAAATTCAGCCCGATGAGCCGCCGCCCGACAAGATGCGCGCCGATCGTGCCGAGGATCGAGTAGACGAGCGAAAACCAGAACATGTAACCGTAGATGACGAACTCATGGCTGCCGAGCGGCACCGTGAAAGCACCCGAAAGATTCCAGAGCACGACGCCGAACGCGCCGAGCGTCGTCAGCTGTTTGAGGAAGCCCAAGAGCAGTTGCAGCGTCAGCGTCACGAACTGGTTGATGTCCTCGCTGATACGCTGGTCCGGGTTGTCCGTGTCGCTCCCGAGCACCTGCAGGCGATAGTAGACCTGATGCTTCATCCAGCCCGCGAGGTAGCGGTCCGTCATCCACGTGCGCCAGCGGATCTGGAGCATCTGCCGCAGGTAGATCGCGTAGACGGCGATGAGGATGTAGAGGAACGCAAGCGCCGTAAACTCGCCGACGAGCGGCCAGAAACTCTCCTGCGCGTACTGCTGCAAGGCATTATAAAACTCGTTGTACCAGCTGTTGATGCGGACGAGCAAATACACCGAGGCGAAATTCAGCCCGATAACGAACGCCAAAAGCCCGCGCGCCTTCCATTTATGTTCGGAGTTCCAGTATCCGCGGAACAGATGCCAGAACGTGCGAATCGCCTGCTTCTTCATGAAGAGCACACCCTTCCCATTCAAAGAATGGCTTTATTATAACCGTTTCCATGCGGGCATTCAAGAATTGTGGTAAAATACCATCAGAAAGCGCAATTCCATCCGAACTATGAATATCGCGAAAGGACGCATCATGCTCATTTATCTTCTCGCCGCCATTCTCATCGTTCTTCTAATTCTGCTTTATCATTACCTTCCGAACAAAAAAGTCTATGCGTGCTTCTGTGTGACGCTCGCCGTGCTCGGCATCGCCTCGTATCTTTTCTTCCCGCACGCGCCGAAGCAGGAAGTCATGACGGACGAGCAAAAATATGACATCTTCCAGCAGCAGCAGATTTTCGCGACCTGGTACACGGACTATCAGAAAAACGTCAAAGACCTCGATCACAACTGGCGCTGGTATCATCAGATTCTTGAAGACTTCAAGGAAGACAACATCAGCATCCAGACAGCGTATGTGCGTCTCAAGCAACTCGAGGAAGACGAAAAGGCGCTGACAGCGAAAATCGCCACCAGCGCCCCGCCGCTCGAGCTCCACGATGCGAATTACGATCTCGCGACGGCCATGCTGCAAAAGACGAAAGCTTACGCTGAAGCGCAGCAGAAAGCCATCACGCTCACGCGCGCCGCGAGCGACCCTCAGCGCCTTACGACGGACGACCAGGAAGAACAAAGCCGCATGCTTCAGACCGTCATGGAAAAAGAATCGCCCGTCGCCCTCTTCACAGCAGAAGAGATCGCGCAGCTTCAAGCGAACCTCGCGATCTCCGAAGAAATGGAACAATGATGTTTTACAAGCACGAATCGTGAAAACGCTCACGGGGCGTGCTTGTTTTTTGACCGCACGGATATCATCAAAGTAGATGTGCGAATCCACGCCCGCATCGCCGATCGTATTGCAGCAGATGGCGAAATGCTGCACAGCGCTCTTGTCGAACGTGCCGCCGTTCTTGCCTTTGAACTCAGAGAACAGCAGCGTCACGAGCTGCGGCTCCGTGCTTTTCGCGACGTCTGTCAGATCGACCTCGAAATCTTCGCCATTCGCATCCCGTCGAATACGCAGCGTTGAGCAGGCCGCCGTCACCGTAGTAACGCTCAAAATCGTCAACGCGCGCGGGATCCGCTGCTGGCGCCGGCATATTGTAAAACGTCAGGCCATGGATTGCGGCTGCTGTCGACCGCCTTCACGCAAAAGGTGATGCCGCCGTCCACTACATCGCGCTCAACGATGACGCTCCGCTGCTCACGAACGCAGACTACGCCTTTGGCGGCACGCATCCCACACAGGCTAGAGCAAAAAAATCGCGGCCTTCCTCAAAGGGAAAGTCGCAAAGATTCTCGATCCCCAGCTCATGCCGACCGATGACTAGGAAGAACGGAACCGCCTGCTCCAGACGGTCATGGAACGGCAGTCCCCTCGTCGACCTCTTTACAACAGAAGAGATCGCCAAAATCCAAAATGGATTGGCAATCCCTGAAACTGGAAACGAATGATGTTTTACCGCATCGCAAAAAGGCTCAGCGAATGCTGACCGAGCGGAAGACGTTGCGGTCTCCGCGGTGGCGGGAAATGGAAAATTCGAATGGGCGGCCGTCGTCGAGGAATGCAACCTGCTCGACTTCGAGGAGCGGCAGGACGCCTTCGATGGCGAGCTCCTGCTTTTCTTCTTCCGTCGGCATGACGGCGCGCACCGTGCGATGCGCGGACTGGATCTTGAACTTCAGCTCATTTTCGATGAAACTATAAATTGATTTTTCCAGCACACTGCGCTTCAGTCCCGGGATGAGCTGGATCGGCATCTGGGTGTATTCGATGACGATCGGCTCGCCATCAAGAGAACGTACGCGGATGATATCATAAATGAAATCATCTTCCGTGATCTGAAGCTTTGCAGCAATATCTTTCTCCGGATGCACGATATCGAACCGCAAGATCTTTGACTTCACATCACGTTCTTTATAGGTCGCAGCGAATCCATTGAACTGATTCGCCATGCTGAGCTCCTTCACGTCCTGATCCTCAAGAGATTTCACGAACGTTCCAGAGCCGCGGCGCTTCACGACGAGCCCTTGTTTCACGAGCTCGTCGACGGCGCGTTTGATCGTGATGCGGCTGACGCCGTACTGCTCGCACATTTCCTTTTCGAG